>OLSB01000175.1_pt1 | contig 75929 bp, 48 predicted proteins | sample 1672071 | NCBI WGS metagenome assembly OLSB01 (sample SAMEA3136642, study PRJEB25190) | human gut metagenome | biome: human gut; feature: human-associated habitat; material: faeces | place: Austria | collected 2013
TTGATTATTTCCGGTACTCCATGCCTTGAAATGGCTTTTTTGAGTACCTCTATGCGATGTATTGTGTCATACTGAGAAATTATTGACTTATGAAAATAGATCAATAGGAGGATTATTTCTTTACATAGGCCGTAGCCCTGCCGGTTCCTGTCTTCTCGATGTAACCGGCGGCAAGAAGGTCGGACAGGGTGCGCTCGATGGTGGTGAGGCTAATGTCCGGGCAGGTCTGGGATATCTCCTTCTTGGTGATCTTGCCAAGGGTGCGCTCGATGATGGCCTTGATGCGCTCAGGCTTGGAAATCTTGCGATAACGAAGGTGCTCAACACGATTCTCGAATTCATTATAGGCTTTAACCACGACCCCCAGCATGTACTTGAGGAAGGGAAGATAGTTGTTTCCGTCCTGGTGCCAGTCTAGGGAACTGGCCTGCAGCGCTTCATAATAGGAGTCCTTGCTCTTCTCGATGAGCATCTCGATGCTGATGTACTTGCCCACAATGAATCCGGCGCGGTACAGGAGGAGAAGCGTCAGAAGGCGGCTCATGCGGCCGTTTCCGTCATTGAACGGGTGGATGCAAAGGAAGTCCAGGATGAATATCGGCATCAGGATCAGCGGATTATAGGTCGCGGCCTCGATGGCATCATTGTATCTGGTGCAGAGGTTCCGTATGGCATCGGCCGTCTGGAAGGCAGGGACCGGGAGGAAGCGGACTGTTTCCGTGCCGTCGGCGTGCTTCTCTGCAATGATGTTGTCCGAGTTTTTATATACACCACCTACGGCGCTGCTGCAGAAGGAATAGAGGTCCCGGTGCAATTGGAGGATGCTGTTGGGGCGCGGGGAGATGTGTTCGTAGGATTCGTGGATGGTGGCCAGCACGTCGCGGTAGCCGGAGATCTCTTCCTCGTTTCGGTTTCGGGGCTGGACCTTTTCTTGAACGATGGCTTTTAGGCGCTCGTCAGAGGTATAGATGCCCTCGATGCGGTTGGATGCGTCGGTACTCTGGATTTTGGCGACCTCCAGTAGGGCTGTGAGCACATCAGGCTCGGCCTCGATGAAGAGTTCCTGGCGGCCGCGGCATTCGTGGAGGCGGGTCAGCAGAGCCACGACCTCCGGCGTGAGAAGTTCTTTGGGGCGGTTTATGAAATCAAATTCGTGCATAGCGCGTATGGTTTACAGGGCCAAGATAGTGTTTTTCTGCCTCAAAAACGAATTTTCTGCATCAAAACAAAGAAAATGATGCAGAAAGCAATCGAAATGAGGTAGATTACTTGAAGTAATCGTATTTGTCGGTCAGTTTCTCGAGTTTATAATTTTCCACCATCTCTTTTTTAGGAGTACCGCCCTTAGCTGTTTCGAGTTGCGTAAGAATGATGATGCGAGTCGTGGACTGAAATTTAAGCCTCAGCCCAGCCGTCAATCGTCTTGGAGTGTATTGACTTGAATCTTCAATAATTGGTGTTTACAAATACTAAGCTATAAGCAGAGTGAAGCACTATGATCCAACCATGACAATATAGAATCCTGTTGTGAGTTGTAAAATTCTGTCTGAAATGGTCTGAGACTGGTGTTGAGAGAGTTGTGGTTTTCTTTATTAAAATTTTCCAAAATGGATTATTTGATTTGGATTATTCAAAACGGATAATTATTTTTGCTAAAAATGTAGCTCGTTATGAAAACAATTCATAATCCGTTTATAACCAGAGGGTATATCCCAGATGAATGTTTCTGTGACAGAGTCAGCGAGACGCAGAGGTTGGCAAAATCATTGATGAACGGGAATGATGTGGTTCTGTTCTCGCCTCGCAGAATGGGCAAGACGGGGTTGATAACGCACGTGTTCGAGCGGGAGGAAATCAAACGTCCTTACTACACGTTTTTTGTTGATATTCTGCATACTACAAGTCTCAGAGAGTTCACTTTCTTTTTGGGTAAGGAAGTGTTCAGGGCGTTACAGCCTGCCGGAAAAAAAGTACTTGATAAGCTTGTAAGTGCGTTGAAGTCGCTTCAAGGCAAGATAACCTACGATTCCGTTACCGGACAGCCTTCGTTCGGTGTGAGCCTTGGGGATATTCAGCGGCCGGAGTTCACATTGGAAGAGATATTCAATTACCTCGACAATGCGGGGAAGCCGTGCCTCGTCGCGATTGATGAGTTTCAGCAAATAAATGAATATGAGGATGGTAACGTCGAGGCTCTCCTTCGCGGGCATATTCAGAAAATGAAGAACTGCCATTTCGTGTTTGCGGGAAGCAAGAGGAGCATTATGAGCGCGATGTTTCAGTCCCCGGCTCGTCCTTTCTATAAAAGTGCTGATCCATTGGAACTGAAGGCTCTCGATAAAGACATTTACTCAGATTTTGTCGGGAAGATGTTCAATGAATATGGTAAGAGGATAGCCAAAGCGGTGGTTGAGTACGTCTATGACTTGTTTGAAGGATATACTTATTACATGCAACGTGTCTTTAATGAGGCTTTCGCGTCGATAGATAGGGGAGAGGAGTGTTCTATTGAAGTGATACGGATGTCAATAGACAACATATTGTTGATGAATGAGGTTCAATTCGCCGAGCTGATGTCTAGCCTGACAGAAAACCAAAAACGAGTTCTGTCCGCCATCGCGAACGAGGCGCACGTGCGTAATGTCAACACGTCCGCTTTTATTAACCGCTATCAGCTATCCACCGCCAGCGTTGTCAACGCCGCCATCCGCAAACTCCTCAAGGAAGACATCATCACCGTTGATTTGAAGGAATATTCCATCCCAGACAAGTTCCTCTGGCTCTGGGTCAATCGGCAGTACAATAACGCTTGATACGGGTTCGATGGCAAGTGGTGGTGTGGCACTTAATGGGTTTATAATAAGCTTAATAAGTAAACTCGTAGTGTCGGTTTTCGTACCACGAGTTTGCTTATAGTACTGATAAATAATATGTTATCTGCCACGACCCTCTGTGTCATCCTGAAAAAAAGTTTACCAAAAAAACTTTTTTCAGGACTATACACTCCCTATTTGTCCGGTGAAAGGCTGCGATCTCCGGACAAAATGGCTAAAAGGCACGGTATGTCCGGCGCAACGGTGCTTTGGGTGGACAAATCGCACTGAGATGCGAAGAGAGGAGACCCAGGAGAGGAAGCGTAGCAATGATGGCAAGTGACGTGGCAAGTGACGTGGCAAGCGTCGGTGCGCAAGTGACGTGTTTCCTTCACGATGATTCTTGCGTGAAAATGTGTATATTCCCTCTAAAAAACTGTTTCTTTCTTATGGGACGGGCGTAAAAATCGCAGATTTATATGTAAGTTTGTAAGTTTTTAGTGAGCGTTATGGAATATGCCGGTACGTGGTCGCCGGGAGAGGGGGGAGTTGCCGAGGCATATTCAGATGACTTTGAGAATTTTTAAAGTACAACAATACTATGACACAGGACGAACTGTTCAAGGTGCTGGTGGCACATTGCAAGGAGTACGGGTTCATATTCCCGTCAAGTGAGATTTATGACGGACTGGCCGCGGTCTATGACTATGGCCAGATGGGCGTCGAGCTGAAGAACAACATCAAGCAGTACTGGTGGAACGCTATGACAAGGCTGAACGAGAACATCGTCGGCATTGATTCCTGCGTGTTCATGCACCCTAAGACATGGGTGGCTTCAGGCCACGTGGCGGCGTTCAACGATCCGCTCATCGACAACAAGGACTCCAAGAAGAGGTACCGCGCCGACAATCTGATCGAGGACTATCTCGGCAAGATCGAGGAGAAGATGAACAAGGAGGTCGAGAAGGGCCGCAAGAGGTTCGGAGATGCCTTCGACGAGGAGCAGTTCCGCGCCACTAACCCTAACATTCTGAGGGAGAAGGCGAAATATGACGAGGTTCACAACCGTTATGTTGCAGCCGAGCAGGCCAACGACCTCAAGGAGTACAAGCAGATCATCCTTGACTGCGACATTGTGGATCCGATTTCCGGCACGAAGAACTGGACCGACGTGCGTCAGTTCAACCTGATGTTCTCTACCCAGATCAGCAACACCGGCGAGGCGGACGACAAGATCTACCTGCGTCCGGAGACGGCACAGGGAATATTCATTGAATATCTCAACGTCCAGAAGACGGGCCGCATGAAGATTCCGTTCGGTATCGCCCAGATCGGAAAGGCGTTCAGAAACGAGATCGTCGCGAGACAGTTCATATTCAGAATGAGAGAGTTCGAGCAGATGGAGATGGAATTCTTCTGCCGTCCTGGCACCGAGATGGAGTGGTTCAAAAAGTGGAAGGAGAACCGCATGAAATGGCACGTCAGCCTCGGGATGGGTGCCGAGAACTACCGTTTCCACGATCACGAGAAACTGGCCCACTACGCCAACGCCGCGACCGACATCGAGTTCAACTTCCCGTTCGGTTTCAAGGAGTTGGAGGGAATCCACTCCCGTACCGACTTCGACCTCGGCAACCATCAGAGACTGTCCGGAAAGAAGATCCAGTACTTCGACCCGGAGACCAACGAGAGCTACGTTCCTTACTGCGTGGAGACCTCCATCGGTGTGGACAGAATGTTCCTCGCAGTGCTGAGCCATTCCTACAAGGTCGAGCAGCTTGAGAACGGCGAAACCCGCGTCGTGCTGGGCATCCCGGCGCCGCTTGCCCCTGTCAAGGTGGCCGTGCTGCCTTTGATTAACAAAGACGGCCTGCCGGAGAAGGCTCAGGAGGTGATGAACGATCTCAAGTACGATTTCAACTGCCAGTACGATCCAAAGGACTCCATCGGCAAGCGCTACCGCCGCCAGGACGCCATCGGCACGCCGTTCTGCGTGACCGTTGACCACGACACGCTGAATGACAACTGCGTCACCATCCGCGAGCGCGACACCATGGAGCAGAAAAGGGTTCCGATCGCCGAGCTCCGCACCATCATCGACAAGGAAGTGAATATGAACAACCTTCTTAGGAAACTTTAGTTTTTTGAATATTCAAACCGCCCGGTCGCTGTGGTTCGGCAAACTCACCAACCATCAAAGCGGCCGGGTGGTTTTGTTATTGATCATATTCAGCGGTCCCAGAACTAGTATGGTCACTGAGCCTGCCGAAGTGACAGAAACCTTATAACAGAAACTTTATAAGCAAAGAGAACCTCTGTTCTGAATTTTTGTAACGTGAAAAATTCAGGTTAGAGGTTCTCTTTGCAGGTTTAGAAGCTGTTTTGAATTGTTTGTTTGAAGGTTTGAGAGTGAAAAACTTCAGTTTCGACCGCTTCTTCCAAGGAAGATAGCGGTGCTATCTGACTGAAGAAGCGGGAAGAAAATGAAGATTTTTCACCTCAAAGAACATTTCAAACAATTCAAAACAGCTTCTTAGTAACCGTAAAAATAACTTGCCTCTTACTTATGACCCAGAAAGACAGGCAGTGAGGTAACTACAATCGTGCAGAGTAACCACTGCAAGGCAATGCCGTCTATGGATCAAATGCCCGTAGATCTAAAATTTCAGCTCCACACGGATCGGGTAGTGGTCGGAAGGTTTGCAGAAGCCCTTGATCTTGCGCGGATCACGGACAGACTTTGCGAAACCGCTACGGATGATCTCCGCGGAACGGACCTTCTTGAAAAGAGGCTCGGTCATGTAAACGAGGTCAATTCTTTTCCCGGAAAGTGTAGTTGGCTGAAAATCATCAGGGTACAACTTCTCAATGATGTCGATGTACGGAGTGTTGTTCCTGATGTAGTCGTGCACGAGGAAATCTTTGTCATCCTCGGCCATCTTGTAAACGTGGTTGTCCACACGTGATCTGGCGTTGAAATCCCCGAGCATCATCCAGAACTGCGAAGCCGCCTCGGGAACGCTCTCGATGGTCTGCTGGCAGATATATTCCATTTCCTTGGCTCTGAACATGGCTCCTTCCTTGCGTTCGGTACTTGCCTTCTTGTCATCAGCCATATATGTGTACTTGTACGGCCATGAGTGGATGGTGACGATGTTGAGGGTCTTGTTGCCGACCTCCACCTGAGCTACTCCGGCTCCATGGACAACAATGACATCATCACCGTTGCCGTTGACCCTCTTGACTATACGGATAGGGTATTTTGAGGTGATCACCTGCGGGAAAGTGTCTCTCTTGCCGCTGACAAGCACATAGTTGTGTCCGTAGCGTTTCGCAAGAATATCCCAGTTCCAAGGGAGATAGGCATCCTCACAGTTCTCGATCCTGTCACCGGAATCCGTGAAGTAACGGGACTCGGCCTCGCACCAGACACAGATGTCCGGATCCTCGGACTTGACGAAATCCACGAAATTGTCATAATTGTTTCCCTGGTCGGACCACATTCCGTTCTGGATGTTCCAGTAAAGGATCTTCAGATCGCGCCCCGCCGCCGGGAAAGCCAGCGCCGAGACGATAACCGCGATGACCGCGACAAATAATTTCTTACGCATAAATATTCTTGTTTTAATATTCTCTGATATGCAAAATTAATAAAATGCTAATGAATATACCCGCTTAGGTTCCATCCTTTTTTGATGTGGCGGATAACTTGTTGATAAACAGATAATAAAACAATCACCTTCAGGGAAAATAATCTGAAGGTGATCGCTTTAATGCTTGATGGATAGACAGTTATCCGCCACGGTCATTATTTCATTGACGTGACCTGATAAGGTGTCTGCAGGGCGTAACGGGCGGCCTGAAGGGCCACAGGGGCGTTGGCATCGGTGACAGGGGTCGAGTAACTGCCGGATGTCGTGCTGGAATTGCCGTACCTGTAGGTGTTCTTGTCAAGCTTCACGTTGTCGAAGGACGGGGAGATGAGTTTCTCGAAGACCATACAGGCGGCAGCGTAACGGCTGATCCCGTAGTCCATATGGTAGCCGTCACGGGTGAGGCACATCCCGTTGTTCAGATCCGATGTCCTGAGGTTCTGGAGGCAGGTGCCTGTGGCGATCACATCCTTGAACGGGATGTCGGCCATTAACTTCTTGGTCATCCCGACGATGACATTGTACATCTCCTCCGTGGTCGTGAAGTTGATCTGTCCCCGGTCGGCCGTGGCGATCTTGTTCATATCGTGGTAGGCCTGTGACATTATGAAATAGAAGTCCGGAGTCTTGTCCGGGCAGTCCGCCTTTATCTTGTCCACAAGGCCCTGGAACGCCGATTTCTGGCTTGCGGTCCAGTCCCACGCCACCGCGCGTCCGGTGTGCTCCTGAATGGTCACGATGTCCCATTTGTCGCTGGAGACGATCTCGTGCAGGCTGTGGCCGGTGACATCAGTCCAGGATGTCGCCCCGTTCTCGCATCTGTAGCAATGATAGTCAACAGAGGATGTGTAGCCGTCGTTATATTCATAGACACGCCGTCCGCCATAGTACATGTGGTAGAGTTTGATGTCCTTGATTCCGGCCGCCGCGAGGAGACCTGGAATATGCTCGACAGCGTCCTTGGTGAAGCTGTTGCCGATGAAGAGGATCTTCAGCTTGGCGTTCGACTCTACAGGCGGCTCAGGATCCTTGACTCCGATGAGGTATGTGATGTCGTTCAGGGTTGTCTTGCTGGCTCCCTGGACACCGAGGTAGTTCACCTTGGCCGCGTCGGTATATTCATCGGCCACGCCCTTGCCGTCGTTGTAGGTTCCGACGGTGCCTCCGGCGACGCAGCTGCTCCACGATGCCAGGCCGTTGTTGTAGGCCCAGAACAGACCACGGTACTTGTTGTCTGACTGTACGTTACCGTAGTTGGCGCAGTTGGTGAACTCGCAGTTGTTGGAGAGGTTGGCGATGCCGGCAGTTCTGGCGCTGGTGGTGGAGATGATGTCGCCGTAGTTGACGCACCCGGTCATCGAGGACACGTTGGCCACGTTGCAGGCGATGTTGGCGATTCGTCCCTTGTCAGGACCAGGACAGCTGTTCAGCTGGTTGCCCTTGTTGATGCAGTTCACCATCTTGGTCCTGCGGTTGGCGGCCGCGCAGATGCCGGAGGTGCGGCAGGTGGCGGAGGTCATATTCCCCTCGTTGGAGCAGTCGGAGATGGTGACGAAATGCTGGGTGTCCTCCGTGGCGGTGGAGAAGCCCACGATTCCGGCTATATGGAAGGCGTTCGCGCCTCCCTGATCGTTTCCGTCAGCGTTCTCGGCGATGATCTCTCCGAAGTTGTCAACGCTGTCGATGGTGACCTCTGCGTTCTGGGTGAACACGTAGCCGATCAGAGCCATAAACTGGGCGGCGTTCTTGACGCCGGTCTTGCTCTGGAACGTCATCGGAGCATAGCTGTGAACATCCCGCACGGTTCCGTCGTAGAGAAGTCCCGCGATCAGGCCGTGGGAAGTGCTCTTGGCCGGAGACTGTACAGTGAGCGAGCAGCTGGACTCGAAGATGAAGTTCTCGACAACGGATCCCGGACCGATCACTCCGAACAGTCCGAATGTGCCTCCGGTCTCGGCCACCTTGCTGACAGCCTTGAAGTTACGGATCTTGTAGCCTTGACCGTTGAACCTGCCTGTGAACATAGGACCAGTCACGGTCAGCTTGTTGCTGACAACGGCGAAAGTGGCGTTACCGATCGGAGTCCAATCCTTTACGGAAGACATATCAATATCATTCAGCAGGTTGATTCCTCCCGCCGCATCCTGCCATTTCTCAAGGGACGCGTCGGCGTTGACAGCGGCGGCGAACTCCACGAAATCATCAGCGGACGCTATGCCCTTTGTCAGAACCTCACCTGCGAACTCGTTGCCTGAGACAATCGACGGCTGGGTCTTAGGAGTAAAGAATATCCAGTCGGCGAAGTTCTCGGCGGTGATTGCAACAACCTTGCTTTCATCTGAATATGGTCCCACCTTGCCACCGACCTTGTTGTTCCTGATGGTGATGGTCTTGTTGTTAGTGTTGGCGATGATGGAGGCGATGAACCTCTTCGTCGCGTCAGTCGCATTGAATATGTCAGAGCGGATCTCACCATAGTTCTCGCAGCCTTCAACCACGTTGGAGTTGTCGTTGGTCTGACCGACGATTCCGGCGGCGTAGCCTTTCGTGGTGTTTCCTGCGACAGCGAATGTGATCTTGCCCTTGTTGACGCAGTTGATAGCCGAGGTCTGGGCATTCAACGCAGAGACGATACCGGCCACACGTGTGTTGGAGGCCTTGATGTCCGTGTTGGTGATGTCAGCGAAGTTCTTGCAGCTTTCGACCGTGGCATTCTTGTTAAGCGTTGCCACGACTCCGGCGTTGCGGGAGGCCTGCACGTTCATCGCACCGTAGTTGTCGCAACCCTTGATCATCACACGAAGGGCTGATGACGCTGACTCGGCGTAACCTACCACGCCACCGATGGAGAAGGCCGTGCCGCCGTTCTTGCTGTTGGTGGTGTTGACAGATTTGAATATTCCGAAGTTGGAACTGTTGGTGACCTGCGCGATGACCTCTCCGGCGGAATATACAGAACCCGCTATTCCTCCGAACCTCTGGCTGATGTTGTCCGTTCCTCCGGAAATGTCGAACGAAGCCGATGAGGTGCAATGATCGACAGTTGAGTTCACTACGGATCCGGCTATGGCACCACCGCAAGTCAGAAGCTTGGCGGATGAAGTGATCGATGATCCTTCGCCTATGTCAAGATCCTTGACAGTCGCTCCGTCAAGCACTCCGAAAAGGCCGTAGGAGGCACCTTTCGCGGCGTCTGCCGGCACGGTGATATTCATACCCTTGATCGTGTGGTTCTGGCCGTGGAAAGTGCCTTTGAAGGCCGCTCCGCTGACGGCTGTTCCGGAGAATGTTCCGTTGCCGATAGGTGTCCAGTCCTTGATTGAGGAGATGTCGATGTCCTTCTCAAGATAGATATCCATGTTCTCTGTTCCGTCCTGGGCGTTGACATTCTGGGCGAACGCCACAAGCTCGTCAGCCGTGCTGATGAGGATCTTTGTCTCCTTGGCCTTGTTGAAGAACACCGGCCTGAGCACCGTTGCCTGGTCCAGATCCGTGGCCATCATAATGAGATGGCCGGAAGAGAAGTCGCTGTCGAAAGAGACGCTGACCTCCTTGGCGGTCTTGTCAAGCTTGGCCTTCACGGACTTGGCCTCGGCGATCGCCACGATGGCTTCGTCAGCCTTGCTTCCGGTGACATCATAACCGATCTTCAGTTCCTGTCCGAGATTGGTTATGGTGAGATTCAGGGATGTGGAAAGACTGAGGTTCAGAGAGTTCTGTACTGGTATGGTGATCTGTGAACCGTCTCCGAGGGTGATCGAGAGATTCCCCTCGGCATCCTTTGTGACAGACTTGAGGATGGACGCACTTCCGTCGGCGGCCTCTATCGGGTTGCCGGCCGAATCCAGAATGCGTTCTCCGTCAACAGTCCAGTAGCCTTGCTCATCGGTGGAGATGACCGGAGTCCTGCCGGCGGCCGGGACGCTTTGCCCGTCAACCGTGATGTCCTTTGTCTCGCCACCGGCGGTGACGGTCCAGTAATAGAGACCGTTCTCGTCCTTGCGCACTCCGACCACAGGAACGTTGAGCAGTTGGTCCATAGCCGCCACAACAACGGTCTTTTCCTCGTTCTTGCTGTCCAGATAGGTCAGCACATAGCTTCCGTCGCTGTTCTTGTCGATGGAAGTGACGACATTGCCTGAGGTCAGCAGCCCGAGGGTCTCGACCTGTTTGTTGGCCTCATCGATCCTGGACTGAAGAGCCGCGATCCTGTTCTTGATGTCATTGAGCCTGTTCTGGAACGGATCCTCGTCGAAACCGCACCCGGTGAAGGCGGAAACCATCATCAGAACCGACAGCAATATATTCGTTAATCTTTTCATTGTCTTCATTTTATTGGTTGTCAGAAGCGTTGAAATACTTGGAGTTCTGGTAGCCGTAGGCATTGTAGATCGTCGCGTCCGGAGCGCCTTCCGGATTGCTCTTGAAGTCAGCCCACTCGCCGACCTTTCCGCCACGGGTGCAGCCGGAGATCTTGATGTTGCAGTAGCCTGCCGCCCAACCCGGGCCGTCTCCGCCGCTGTGATCCTCCGCCTGCGGAGTGATGTGGCTGAGGATGATTCCGGTGTTGGAGCATCCGGTGATGATTCCGCCCTTGAAGTGGCCTACGAATCCGCCTGCTCGGCATCCTGTGTGCGAGAATATGTTCCCGCTGTTGACGCAGGACTCCACAGTGACGTCAGCGGCCTCTGAGCCACCGATGATTCCGCCTATTCTCTTGGCGTTGGTGTAGCCGTCATAATCAAGGTAATTGTCCTCGATGAGACCGGCGTTCACGCACTTGCTGATGGTGACCTTGTTGCCGGCCTTTTCGGTTCCCTGGATGGAAGCGAGGACTCCTCCGCTTCGTCCGTTAGGGCCAGTCAGATGACCGTTGTTCGTGCAGTTTATGAACTGGCTTTCCTTGCCGTTCTTCACGTAGGACATTATTCCGGCCACCTGCAGGCCGGTTCCTCCGGCCTGGGCGTTGGCGACCTTGGACTTCACGAGGATGTCTCCGTTGTTCTTCACGGCCTCCTCCTTGGTCTTTCCGCCGACTGTGACATCCGAGCCGCTTCCGATGATTCCGGCGAGACTGGCAGGCATAGCCTGAGGGCATTCTCCCTCAAGGATGATGCTGACATTGTTGGTCACATTGCTGATCGTCACATTCTCGGCGTAACCCACGATTCCGGCCACGGACGGGGTCACATCAGGGCTTCCGGTCAATGTGATGGCGTCTCCGGCCGCTCCGACAACGAGGTTGCTGATGGTCGCTCCGTCAGCCGCTCCGAAGAGTCCGTAAACGTTGTTCTTGCTCATATCGCAGGTCCAGTTGATTCCGGTGATGCTGTGGCCCTTACCGTTGAACTTGCCCTTGAACGCGTTCGCGAACGAGTACGCAGGTATTCCGGAACCCTCTCCGGCAGCGTTTCCGATAGGTGTCCAGTCTATTCCCGTAAGGTCGATGTCGGCGAGCAGGCAGACTTCACCGTCGGCGTTCTCCCAACGTGTCGTCGAGGCCCCGGCATTGACGCTGCGCACAAACTCCATAAATGTGCCCACATCGGAGATTCCCTTGTCCTCGGACGGATCATCTCCGCCTCCTCCGCCACCTTTCACGATAGGGCTCTGCTTAACTATGATGGATGTGGAAACCTCGTAGAGGCTGTTCTTCAGGATGATGCGGCCTTCACGAGGGGTGTTGGTCTTGCTTTCGAAATATTCAGCCACGAAATTGAACTCGGATGTCTGCAAGGCCTTGGTGTTCACAGCCTTGAGCCAGGATGCGTTTTCCTGGGCCACGGATGCTTCCACGTCGATGTTGTGCGAGATCCTGACAGTGAACGGGGTCATATCCCCTCCAAGGTTGATCACAGGCTCTCCCAGCGGGGTGATGAGCTCGTTGTCTTTGATGTAGTTCTCGAAATCGATGACAGTCTTGCCGTAGGAGAAGAACAGAGGCTTGTAAACGATGTCGTCCCCTGAGGTGGCCATAATCACGACATTGCCTTCCTCGGCGCCTTCCTCCATCGTCACGGAGATTGTCTTGAGGCTCTCGTTGACCTTCACCTTCACATTATAAGCCGTCAGGTAGTCCACAACCGCGTCCTTGGCCATAGTGCCGCTGACCTTGTAGCCTACTTCCACAGGCGCGCTGTAGCTTTCCACAGCAAGGAATGACGGAGTCGTGAACGCTATGGCCAGCGACTCGTTGTACCTTACCGAGAAGCTGCTGCCGTCAGTCAGGCTGAACACCACAAGGCCGCTCTCGCTGTCAGCCGCGATGTTCTTGAATATGTTGCCGGTCATATCCTTTGCGAGAACGCCGGTGCTCTCTCCGTTGACTGTCCAGTAACCGTCCTTGTCTATTCCTACGACCGGAGCGGGACCGGAGACTGGCATCTTGTCGCCGTCTTTGTCGGTGATCCACTCCCAGGTGGCTCCGTTGTCCTTGGTCTGCCTCCAGTAAAGGACTCCTTCATATTCAGCGGTGCCGATCATCGGCGACTTGTCAAGGTCGGATGCCTTGGCCAGGGTGACCGTCTTTTTCTCCCCGTTCCTGTCCTGGTAGGTTATGACGAAGTTTCCTTTCTCGTCAGTTCCCACACGGGAGATGAAGTTGCCGGACACGAATTCCGAAACCGCCTTCAACTGCGACTCCAGATAGTCCGCTTTCTGTTCGAGAGCGGCGACACGGTTCTCCAGATCGGTGATTCCGTTCTCTATCTCAGAGGAATCATACGAACAGGAAAAAAGCGTGGCGGCCGCCAGAGATATTGATATTATAGCAGGTATCTTTCTCATAATATGCTATTTCTTACGTACATACATATAATTCATACAACTGCGCTCTCCCTTTCCGTCGCTTGGGCTGCTGACGAGTCCTGAGACCCCGTCTTTCTTAGCCCACATAGCGGATGAGCCGCCACCGTCGAAACGGGTCGAGTTCCAAGCTCCAAGGCGCAGGGCGATCTCTGTGACTTCCTCGGCGTTGACTCCGATGGAGAATCCGACCTGACGGCCGTCAATCTCGGCGATCATAATCCTTGATCCGCTCTTGTCAACGCAGACGAATGTCATCGGGTCGATCAACGTGCGGAAATCGTGGTTCGCAGGGACGGTGTTGAGGGTGTTCTCTCCGTCTGTGACATAGTGCCACATCGTGGAGTTCTGAGTCTGGATAGGCTTCACGACACCTTCAACGTCCATTTGGGCCATCAGCCTGATGTTGTCTCCGACCTTCACAGAGGCGGCGATAGCATCAGCCGTGCTTCCGGTCACCTGGATGCCGACTTCCTTGCGGTCGGTAAGGTAAGGAGCCTCTCCGAGAGCAGTGGTTCTGCCATCGGCGATCGCCGTCACGGTCGCGTCAAACCAACCATCGTTCACGGTCATATTCTTTGATGAATATTTTGCCGTGAGGTATAATGCTTTTGCGCTGAGTGTGTTGGTGATGTTCTGGCGCTCCGGGTGAGGGTATCTGACGTACCTTGAGGTGTAGAGGTTCACAGGGTATGATTTCATTCTGGAGGCGCTTCCGCCGCGCACGATGGTGTCGTTCACCGAGAAGAAAGCATATTCCTTGCCCGCCACTTCGATTTTGCCTGAGAAGGCTTTCTTTCCGCACGAAGCGGTGTTGTCCTTGAAGATCGTGAACGCCCAGGAGTGGTTCACGAGGCTGGAGACAACGGCAGGGTTGTTCATATAGACAAGCTCGCCTTCCTCGATGTGCGCTCCTCTGCTGATTCCGTCATTCGAGTCGAAATAGCCGGTGTTGACTCCGGCGATGACATCCTCTCCGGCAGCGGTCTTGCGCGCGCAAAGCTGGGAAAGGGTCTCGCGGAGGTTGAATCCGTTGTTCTTGTTGGCATTGCCGTTAGGGTTCGGAACGATGTCATCGGCGTAGGATGTCGTGACCTCGATCGCCGGGTTGGTCAGGTCGATCTCCAGTACGTGCATCCTTCTGGTGATGTTCTTGAACTCCATACTGTAGTAGTTGCAGCCTGGCGCGAGGAGTTTCTCCTCCACGGTCTTCCAAAGCTCGTTCTCAGTCTCCACGGAGAATGTTCCGCGCATACGGACCTTGCGCACGGCCAGATGACCGCTCTCATCGGCCGCCATCAGGGTGAACTGTCCTTTGCGTAGAGGATCAGGAACAGTGACCTTGATCTTGCCGCCAGCCTCGTCCACCGAAGCCTCGACACTCTCGACCCTTGTCACTTTCAAAACAGCGTTCTCCACCGCTTTCCCTGTCAATGAATATGTGAACTCAAGCGAGGTTGTCCCGTCTTCGACCTTCAGTTCGTCCTTGACTTCCTTACCGCCGAAGAACACTTTCAGAGAGAAGCTTTCGGCTGTGTCAACCGTGAATTTGGAGCCGTCGGCCAATGTGAGCGTCACGGAACCGTCCTCGTTCTTCTCCGCTCCGGCTATCAATGAAGCCTTATGCCCGGATGACTTGATCTTGTCACCCTTGCTGTCAAGAATATACGATCCGTTGGCCATCCAGTAACCGTCTTTGTCCGTGGTGAATGACGGAGTGCGTCCCGCCACTGGGATCTTGGCTCCGTCGTTGTCGGTGAGGATTGTCGTCTTACCTCCTACGGTGATGGTCCAGTAAAGGACACCGTTCTCTTCCTTGGTGCCGATGATGTCCACGCTCTTGATGTCATCCTTGCCGGCTATGATGGCCGTGGCCTCTTTGCCATCAGAGGTAGTGTATTTGATTGTGAAGCCACCGTCTGTGTTCTCCTGAATGGAGGTGATCAGACCTCCATTCTTTGCAGCCGAAAGAAGACCTATCTGGCTTTCCAGTTCTGTCAGTGATGCCGTCAGTTCGGCAATCTGTTTCTGGGCCTCGTCCACCTGCTTCCAGAGCGATGAGTCATCGTACTCCGAGCAGGACACCACCAGCATCGCGGCGGCAAGGGCCTGAAACAATATCTTATGTCTTTTCATTTTGTGTTGATTTTGCGGTCTGTTAATAACCTGGGTTTTGTGTCAGGACACTCTTTCCGGTTGTCTCGTCAATCGGATAGATCTGCATCTGCTTGTTAGGGATAGGGTAGAGGTAATCCTTCTCCTCCCACTTGTAGGTCTGGTCCTTGAACTGCACGAGGTAACCGCTTGTGCCTTCCGAAAGGGTGTTTTCCTTGCCCGGAGCCACGTTCAAGGTGTTGTCGCAGTCTGTCTGCGGAGTGCTTCCGCTGTAGATACAGAGGTCAGGTTTACCATCGTTGTTCATATCATATTCCCCGAGTCCAGGGAACCAGCAGCCGATGAATCCAGGTCCGAGAGTGTTGGAGGCAGGGCAGATCTGCTGTCCTTCGTGCCAGCGGAGCATATCCCAAAGCCTGAAGCCTTCGTTGACCAGTTCGACGGTTCTTTCCCTTCTGATCTCAAGGATAAGTCCCTTGTCGGCGCCTTCCAGATGCTTGTCAGTGTAGTAAGAGCTCAGGAACGAGTCCGGAGCGGCGTTGGCCTTGGCCACATCCAGTCCCGGCATGCCTACCCTCGCGCGGATCACATTGACGGTCTCGTCGATCACGCTCTGGTCAGCTTGTCCGAGCTCAGCCTTGGCCTCGACGTAGTTCAGAAGCACTTCACCATACCTGAATATCGCATAGTCGGTGGTCGATGTGGTGGCTCCGTCGTGCGTGTCGTCAGAGAAGTATTTGATCGGACGGTAGCCACTTCTCTCGTAATCCTTGCAGCTCGGATAGTACTTGGACGAAGCGTCAGCGCCTACGGCGACATAGTCCGGAGCGGCGATGGTCTGCGCCATACGAGGGTCACGGCCGTTGAACTCCTGGTTGTACTGCATCGTCTGCCATCCCTCCTGGCTCTGGAACGGAGTTCCGTCAGCCATAAGATAATGATAGGCAAGGGCTCTGGTCAATGAATATCTCTGGTTCTTGTACGTGAACTGGACTCCGTGACGAATTTGCATCTCGGCAGTGTAGAGGAATCTTCTGGACAGGATCGTCTCGCTGGTCTCAGCGTCCTCAAGCACAAAGTAGTCACGGTAAGGCTGGCCTTTTACGATGGTCGCTCCGTTGTACATCCTGTACTTTCCGCTCTCCATCACGGCCTTTGCCGCGTCGGCGGCCAACTGGAGGAAATAAGCCGATGAAAGTGTGATGGTTGTGCCGTCCTCTTTCGTGTAGGACTCGTCGGCGATGTCATGGTACTTTCTCCAGGTTCCCTCAAACAAGGCGATACGGGATTTCAGCGCGTAAGCCGCGTATTTGTTGATCCTGTAAACCCCTTCCGACCAGGAAACCGGCAGGCCGTCTATGGCACGGTCAAGGTCTTCCATGATCTTCTGCATCACGAAACCTCTGCTGTCGCGCGGACGGTAGAGAGACTCTTTGTCGGAGTCGGAGATGACGTGGTCATAGAAAGGAATATCCCCGTACTTGCGGACCTTCTCGTAGTAGAAGACCGCTCTGAAGAAATAGGCTATCCCGTCATATTTCTTGCGCACGTCCTCGTTTGTGCACTTCACGGAATGTTCCAGATAGTAGTTGATGGATCTGAGGTCCGACCAGGTGCTTGCGCTCCAGGTCTCAGTCTCTGCCTGACGTGTACCCCTCTGGATCGAGCTCAGGGACAGATGGAACTGAAGGTCGTTGTCCTGAAGGGCTCCGTCAAAGGAATCGTCCGGTTTAGGCAGCATTGCGTAGAATCCGTTCGTCGCAAGCGTGAGCTCTTTCTCGTTGGTGTAGAACGTCTCAGGAGAAAGGGCTGTCTCAGGGAACTTGTCAAGGAACCCTTCACAGGATGTGAAAGCCAGCGCCGACAGCAGTCCCGCCATAAGAATATTGTATGTAGTCTTCATGATCATATTCATTTAGAATGTTATGTCAATTCCGAATGACACTGTCCTTGAGAATGGGTAGATGCAGTCATCGCTCTGCTTTGAGGATGCTGTGGCCACTTCCGGATCGACATATTTGGTGTACTTCTTCATCGGCGACCAGTACCAGAGGTTTTCTCCGGTAAGGTAGAGGCGCACTTTCTCGACCGCCTTGTTCTTCTTCAGAGGAAGTGTGTAGCCGAGGGTGACGTTCTTGAGCCGGAGGTAGGCCGCGTTCTGGAGGTAGCGGTCCGTGTTGACTCCAAGCGCGCAGTTAGCGTAGGTCTCGTAACCCCTTCTTCTTGGGAAGTAGGTGTTTCTGTTATCCTCCGTCCAAGCCTTTGACTCAAAGTCGGTCGGAACGAATGAGGATGCGGGAAATCCGTAGAGGCTCCAGAAGTAGGAACAGTTCTTAGGAGGCATCCAATCACAGTGTCCGACCCCTTGGAAGAACACGGAGAGATTGAAGCCGTACCAGTCCACATCGCCTCTCAATGAATATGTGTACCTTGGCCTGTTGTTTCCGATGATGTAGCGGTCGCCCGGTTCGTCAAGCGTGTTGGCTCCGGTGTTGATGACACCGTCTCCGTTCCTGTCCACGAATTTGACGTCTCCGGCCATCAGTTTCGCCATTGATGCCACGCCGCACTCATAGACCACCTTGTTGACAGCGGTGTCGTTGATTCTGGACTGGTATTCAGCGGCTTCCTCGTCAGTCTTGAAGAGCCCTTCCACCTCGTAGCCCCAGATGTCTCCGAGTCTTTGTCCCACGTAGTGCTGGCTGAGCGACTTGTTCGGGTTGTCGAACTTTGTGATTGTCGTCACATAATCTCCAAGAGATCCAGTGATGGAGTAGTAGAGTGGCTTGCCAGCCGCTGTGATCTGGTCTTTCCATGAGAGGGTGATCTCGTAGCCTTTGGTCCTCAGGTCGGCTCCGTTGATCTTAGGAGAGCTTGTTCCGAACACCGCCGGAAGTTCCTGTGACGAGGTCAGCATATCCTTTGTGTCCCTGATGTAGAAGTCTGCGCTCGCGCTGAGCCTGTTGTTGAAGAATCCGAGATCGAATCCGAGGTTGTAGGTGATGACCGTCTCCCAAGTCAGTCCTTGAGTGATGGCTCCCGGAGTGCTGACCATTCCGGCCTTGTTCGTGCTGTCGAACGTGTAGTTCATCATCGATGTGGAAATGGTGCTGATGTAGGAATAGTTGCTGACCTGCTGGTTTCCGAGCGAACCGTATGACACACGCACCTTGGCGAGATCCCACCAGTTCTTCAGACCGCCCCAGAACTTTTCCTCGGAGATTCGCCAACCGGCTGACGCAGAAGGGTAGAACGCCCATCTGTCACCTTTCGCGAAACGTGACGAACCATCCTCACGCCCTGAGATCTCGAACAGGTACTTGCCGGCGTAGTCGTAGTTCACGCGGGCGAAGAATCCGAGTGTCCTGTAGGCCGTGTTGCTCTCATCGGCCCTCTCGATGGTTCCCTGCGCCATATTGATGAACGCGAGTTTGTCTGAGATCGAGCCTTTCTGACGGATTGTCGAGGTTGATGATCTGTAGTCCTGGAACTGTGAGCCGGCCACGGCCGTAAAGTTATGATTGCCCCATGATTTGTTCACATTGAGGTAAGCGTTGGCCACATGGCCGTTCAGGTAGGCGCGTGCCTCATGGTAGAAATCGTAGATGGAGCCGTTGGTCATCTCCACGATGTTCTTCATATTCTTGTCCCACGTGTTGGCGGTAGGATAGGAACGGTAGCTGTTGAGGTTGTCACGCCTTCTGTAGGTGTAGTCAGCCGTGATGTTCATCCACTTGGTGAGGTCGAACACGAGCCTGTTGGTGATCACCCAGTAGTTCACCTTTCTGGAGTTCTTGTTCCTTCCGTCCGTGAACACACCGCCACGTCCCGAAGCGATAGGGGAGTCGGCGAACTGGATGCCGTTGGTGTACATCGTGGTTGTTCCGTCCGGGTTGACCGGCACGATGGTCGGGCTGATGTTCTGGGTGATGTTCCAGAGGATGCCTGACGAGGTAAGATCCTCAGAACCGTCCTGCTCCCAGAATCCGCCGTAGTTGTAGGCCGAGCCCTCATAGCTGAGGTTCCCTGTGTAGCGGAGCCACGGTTTCACCTTGGCGTTCACCTTGGCGCGGAATGAATATCCGTTCATAATGTCCTCGCTGGCGTTGTTGAAGACACCTTCGCGGTAAAGATAGCGTCCGCTTACATAGTAGTCGATCTTGTCGTTGCCACCGTTGATGGTCACATTATGCTCTGTCTCCGGACGGGATCTTTTGAATATGTAGCCGTACCAATCAAAATTACCAAGGTAGCGGTACTTACCTTTGTCGTTGGTATAGACCCAAGGCCTGTCAGGATTCTCGGTCTTGTCGTTCCTGCGGTCGTAGAGCATCTGCATCTCCTCGTCCGTGTAGTTCCAGGCGTTGTAGCCCTTGCCGGAATGGAGTGTGAACTCATTGGAGAGGTTCACATAGTCATAACCGGTCGTGATGAAGTCCGTGCGTGTGGTGTTGAAAGCCACACCTCCACGGCCGTTGTAGGTTACTTTCAGGTCTCCGGCCTTTCCGCTCTTGGTGGTGATGAGAACCACACCGGCCGATGCCGTGGCACCGTAGATCGAACAAGCCGAGGCATCCTTCAGCACGGAGACTGACTCGATGTCGTTAGGATTCACCTGCGAGAGCGAGGACTCGATTCCGTCAACGAGGATCAGCGGGCTTCCAGAGTTAAGAGACACCTGCCCGCGGATCTTTACGCTGTATTCCTTTCCTTCAATCGAACCGTTGCTCATGCTCATGACAAGGGATGGATCCGCTCCTTGGAGAGCCTGCGCCGTGTTGGTCACAGGCCTGTTGTTCAGATCCTTGCCGCTGATGACTCCGACCGCTCCGGTCAGGTTCACCTTCTTCTGGACGCCGTAACCCACGACTACTGACTCTTCCAGAAGGTCGATGTCCTCCACAAGGTTGACCACGATTCCCGCTGTCTGGCTTCCGAACGTGGCGGTGTAGTCCTTGTAGCCCATCATCGACACCGTGAACGACCGTCCCGGAGCCGCCTTGATGGAGAAGTTTCCGTCCAGGTCGGTCATCGCCACGTTGTCCTTCTTCCCGTCGATCAAAATCATAGCTCCAGGCACAGGACCCGACGCGTCAACGACTTTTCCGGAATATTCAGCCGGCGCCTCCGCCTGCTGTCCGTTTTTGACCACGAGGATCATCTTCCCGTCCAGACTTGCCTGCATCCCGGTTCCGTCCAGGATGGCCGCCATCGCCTCCATCACGGTTTTCCCTGACGGAGGAGTGACCTTTCTGTTAACGTCGAGAAGGCTCTCGTTGTAAGCCACAGTCATCCCTAATTGATGCTCAATGGCCTCGAACGCTTGTCTGACGGTCATCGTCCCGGACCGGAAGTTCACGACCTGGTTCTGGGCGTGAAGTCCGATGGCTGGAATGATGACCAGCATAAGCGCGATCAGATAATGTTTAATCTGCTTCATAGACTGTTTTGTTGGTATTTGGTTTTTAACGATTTATATGATATTCGTCAATATATTCATTCATGATTTCCCCGCCTGTTTTCCGCAGGTGTCGATCAGTGGTGGGGGTCGGCTTTATCTTATGTAAACGCAGTTGTTCTCGATGTGGTACCTCATTCCCGGCACAAGCTTGCAGATCGCGCTGAGCATCTGGTCCAGCGTCTCTCCATGCACGAATTTGGCCGTCAGGATCATATCATCGTATTTCCCGGAGGTGATGTAGGTGTTGAGTCCGTACTTCCTTTCTATCGCCTTGGCTATTCCGTGAATATTCTCGGACCGGAAACACATATCCCCACGTTTCCAGGCCGTGTCCTCCGCTGCGTTCACGTGTGTGACGGTGGCCTCTCCGGTGGCTCTGTCGTAGGATAGCCTCTCGTTGGGAACCATCAGGAAACTTTCTCCGCTGCTGTTCAGTGTCGCCGAGACGCTACCCTCGCACAAAGTGGCGGCGGTGCTTCCCGACTCCGGATAGGCGTTCACGTTGAAGGAGGTTCCGTGCACCCGAATCGCCAGGTCGGAAGTATTTACCGTGAAAGGAATATTTTGATTATGAGTCACTTTGAATATGGCCTCTCCGGACAGGAACACAGTTCGCTCCGCGGCGGAGAATCTTTCCGGGAATATTATCACAGAGCCTGCGTTGAGCAGAACCTTTGAACTGTCCGGCAGGATGACCTCACGTGTTTCACCGTTGTGGGTGGAGATCTCGCACAGTCTTGCCGGTCCGGCCGTGAGCACCGCTTCCTGACCGTTCAGCTTCTCGTTGACCTTGAGGGTCGCCCAAGGCACAAAGAACAGCACGACCGCGGCCGCGGCGCAGGTCATCGCCGCTCTGAATATCCTGTGCCTTAAACCAGTGCGTATTATCTTGGTCTGCGTCTTCTCAAGATTGTCTGCGGAATTCATCACCTTGGTGAACGCCTTGTCCACTTCTTCTTTCGGAAGTATGTCACCATAGTGTTTTTCCCACTCGTTCCGGATGTCTTTGTCTGTCATAATTATGGGTCTTGTAATCCTATTGGAGTTTCAATGCTTACTGACGGGCATAAGACAACAAAACCGTTTCTTACACCCAAAGAAAATCTGAATTTTTTATAACTTTGTCTCATATAAAATAATATGTTGACAGAAAGCCAGGAAAGACTCTTGATGGAACGCACCGCCGAAGGCGACCGAAGTGCGTTCCGCCAGCTTTTTGACAACTATTATCCGGTGGTCTTCGGCTTTATGAAAAGCCTCCTTCAAGTCAAGGAAGACGCCTCGGATGTAGCCCAGGAAGTCTTCATCAAGCTCTGGTTGATGCGCTCCGCCCTACCCGACATCACATCCCTGCGTTTCTACCTGTACCGGATGAGTCTGAACCAGACCATAAACTTCATCAAGAAGAACAAGTCTAACGTCCGCTCCATCCTGACTGACATCCCGTACGACCAGATGGTCGAGGATGCCATTGATATGAAGGACAAGGAAGCCTTCATCGCCGCCGTTGTGAGCCGTATGCCCGAACAGCGACGCAAGATATTCATAATGAGCCGCCTTGAGCATCGTACCAACGACGAGATCGCCACTCTCCTCCACATCAAGAAGAAAACCGTCGAGAATCACCTCAACCTCGCCCTCAAGGAACTCCGCACCGCCCTCCCGGCCTCGCTCTTCATATTCATCACCTTTTTTCAGTAGTCACCCCCGCCCATCGGCATCCGGAGTGATTTTTATGAATATTTTTGTAGCAAACAGCACTGTCTTTCAGTCTTTATAGCAAACGGTTTTTTTATGAACGCTGACGAACAAGAATTTAGCGGATTGGTCAAAAGGCATAAGGGGACGATCTACCCGGTCTGCCTTATGTTCGCTGACAATCAGGACGAAGCCAATGACCTGATGCAGGAGGTGTTGGTCAGGCTCTGGAAAGGATTTGGCACTTTTCAGGGCAAAGGCGATGAGAAAGGTTGGGTCTGGAGAGTAGCCATGAACACCTGTATCACGCAGGATACGAAGAAGAAACATTTCACGAAGGTACCTGTGGAAGAGAATCTTCTGACATCCGACACCGAGGATTCCAAGCAGATGAGGATGCTTCACGATCGCATCCACAGGTTGGAACCATTTGACCGCGCGATCGTCCTTCTTTGGCTGGAGGATTTATCCTACGAGGAGATCGGTCAGATTGTGGGAATATCCGCAAAGAACGTCTCTGTCCGTCTGGTCCGCATAAAGGAACAGTTGAAAAAGTTTAACGGATAGGAAGCCGCGTCTCGGGGGATTAACCCCGGCACGTTTTCCTTAAAAAGATTGAATGAATATGTTGACGAATAATCAAAAGAACGAATTTGACGAGATGAAGTCTCAGATGCAGGTGCTGAAAAACCACCTTTCAGACAGTGAGATCGTCTCCAGGGAGATGCTTGACGCCACAATAAAGTCAAGCGCCAAAAATCTGATCAGCAAACGTTTATGGAATATCGTGGCGATAGTCACCGTCTTGCTTATGGCTGGCTTCATCGCCTATGTCTGCCTGTCCTTGCACAAATGCAGTGTCTTGTTTATGGCCGCCACCATTGTCTGGTGCGTTTTTCTTGCTCTTGTCAACTTCCGGCAGTACAAGGACAACTTCAGGGAGCGTCTGCTTGACGGATCTGTCACTGACACTGTGGGCACGGTGTCGAGATGGAAACTTCAGAACCTCCGTCAAGGCATCAGCATCGCCGTCGCGACGGTCATCTGGAGCGCCTTCTGTCTCAACGAAATCTGGGCCGACATCACGACCGACATATCTCATCTTTTGTTCGTTGCGGTCCTCTACATCTTTGTCCTGAGCACCGTCGGCGGCCGTTATCACCGAATCCACAAAGTCACCACCGACCTCTTGAAGCAAATCGACACCCTCCGGTAATATCCCCGTGCCATCAACAGAACGCCCTGTACTGGGGGCACCCTGTACTGCGGCCGGCGACTCTTAGGTGTGCGAATATATTCACACCTGGAACGCCAACTCGTTAGTTATCAGGCTAATGGTGTTTCAGGTGCGCATGGTTTGTCGCACCGGGAAGTCCGGACCCCCAACAGAACGCCCTGTACCGTGGCCGCTGACTCTTAGGTGTGCGAATATATTCATACCTGGAACGCCAACTCGTTAGTTATCAGGTTAATGGTGTTTAAGGTGCGCATGGTTTGTCGCACCTGGAAGTCCGGACCCCCAACAGAACGCCCTGTACTGGGGGCACCGACTCTTAAGTGTGCGAATATATTCACACCTGGAACGCCAACTCGTTAGTTATCAGGTTAATGGTGTTTCAGGTGCGTATGGTTTATCGTACCGGGAAGAACGGTCTCCAATTGTTTTTTGGATAGAAAAATGTATGTGATGAGGACTTTGTATGCACCGAATATACCGAGCCACACCATTGGTACAGGGAGCGTACTTCTGGTGTACCAAATGGGCTAAGAGATGCTGTTGGTACAGGAAACACGCTTCTGGTGTACCAAATCTACCACATCACTTGGCGGTTAGTGAACTGCCTGACAGCCATACGACTAAGATAATCCGAAAAATGAAACTTAAGTGATTGGATAGGTATCCTATCGGTTTAGCCTCCATTTTGGATACATTTTTATGATTATTGCATATATTTGCAACACATAAAGATGATCATAGGGAATGAATAATACAACTACCATTAACAAGAATCTGGCAGGGATACATTTCATAGTTATCCTGCTGTGTGCTTTGATGTTGTCATCCTGCGCGAGCAAGGAGGTAACCCAGGCATTGTCCCGGGCGGATGAATTGATGTGGACCAAGCCCGACAGTGCGCTGGTAATTTTGAAATCACTTGACACCACCGCTTTGCACGGCAAATCCCAGAAAGCGAGATATTCTTTACTCTATTCAATGGCTCTAGATAGGAACTATGTTGAGACTACGGATGCCCGTATCATAATTCCAGCCGTTAAGTACTACGAGCGTCACGGCTCTCAGGATGACAGACTTAAGGCATTGTTTTACTTTGGACGAATGCAGGTAAATGCCGGAGAGTATGACAAGGCGGTGGTGACTTTGTCCAGAGCGTTGGAATATTCAGATGAAGTCAACGATATGAGAATGCTTGGCTTTGCCTATTCGGAGATAGCGTATTCATATTCGCAGACAAAGAATTTTTCTGAAAGCCGTCAATACTATAGTAAGGCTGAGTCTTTTTTTAATAAGGCAGGTGAACATCGTTATTCTTGTATGATGGTGCTGGGCAAGGCGAATGATTGCGTCAGCAGCCTTGCTTGGTCTGAGGCGGACTCTTTATTAAAAAACATTGTCGCTGATGAGTCTTTTCCAACAGATCTCAAGGCGGATGCGATGGCCACTTATGGTCGTATGCTGACGTTCTGTCCTTTTTCTGATTATGGAAAGGCTGTGTCGATGTTTGAAAGGTCGATGGAGTTGTTCGAGCAGAATCATTTACGTAATGTTAATGATGAGTGTGTTTATGCTTATGCCTTGGCGAAAGTAGGCAGGATGAAGGAAGCAAAGGAAATCTTCACAAAACTTGATGGACAAGGCTTTGGAACTATTCCGGTTTATAGGTATTGCCTTAGTCAAGTAATGAGATTGGAGGGGGACAACTCCGGAGCCTATACTCTGCTTTTGGAATCTTTGAGAGGATATGATTCTAAGACTATGCAGATACAGTCTCAATCCTCTGCACTGGCTCAGAGAAACTATTATAGACTGCTTAGTTCGGAAAGGGAACAGAGTATGCTGATTCAGCGCTTTTGGACAGCGATAGTGGTATTCATCTCCATCATTATGATAGTGATTATCTCTATATTATTGTATAAAAGATACTTAAAGGCTGAGAGAGAACGCATAAAATTAGTGCTCTTGAACGAGACCTCTGAAAACAAGTTAGCCGAAAGCGATAAGTCTAAGGAGAAAATGCTTAAGGATATTTCGGTTATTCAAACTGATTATCTGAAATTATACAAAAGCCAATGTCGGTGGATGTCAGAGTTTGCTGAGATTTTATGTGACTCAAAAAAGAAAGATTCAAAATCAAGACAATCAGAGGTATATGGAAGGATATATAGAATAGTATCAGGAATTATTTCAAACGACAATACAGGTCAGCTTGAGTTTGAATCAGAATTAAACAGAACCTATAACAATGTAATGAAAAGATTCAGGCAGGACTATGCTGATTTATGTGAAGCGGACATTCGGTTGTTCAGTTGTGTTGTCGCTCAATTCGATGCCGTCTTGATACTTAAAATTTTTAACCTACCAAGCAAAGATGCGGTTTATATGAGAAAAGCCAGATTGAAGGAAAAGATACGGCAAAGCGATTCAACGGACAAAGAACGTTACCTTCTTTTCTTTTAGTGTTAGTGTTAATTGCTTTATTATTAATGTATTAAACCAATAGTTTTTAAGCGTTTTCAATCGTTTTTTTGTTCAAGCGGTTGAATAATAGTGACTTATGGTTGCTTTAGGTTAGGTTTTGCCTAACTCATTTTTGCCTAATATCGTTTGTGACGCATTGTACGGCCTGTTTTCCATATAATCAATGTTGGGTTATTTTTACCAAAGATAATATTCGTTATTACGAACTTTGCACGGTGAAAATAACAAACTAATATGTATTTAAAATATTTACTAAAAGCAGTTTGTCTGCTCCTGTTACTGTCATCGACATCTGTTTATTCAGGTAATGTTTATGCACCAAACGACGAAGAGTCGATAGTGATAATTCCTGTTGAACAGAGTTTTAATCATCGGCCACATTCTAAAGCCTTTGTTCCTTTTGAGGCTAACTATAACGCGGGACTTGCTTCTGTGTTGGTGCGCTTTATAAAAGATGTCGGTGAAGTTGAAATCTCAATCCGGAATCTATCATCTGGAGAATACAACGATTACACGATTAATAGTAAAATCGGATCTATTGTACTGCCGATTTCCGGAGATTCTGGTGACTATGTAATAACGTTCACTTTGCAAAATGGAAAGCAATTCTTAGGTGAGTTTTCTATATAACACAATAGTAATCATTTAAAACAAAAATTATGGACTTTAAAACTACAATTGCAAAGCTGCTTTTTATGGTGGCTGTAGCTCTATCTATCGCTTCTTGCTCTAAGGAAGAGGATCAATTGACCGTTAATGAAGATTCTTCCGATGTTTTTATTTCCGCACAGAAGGAGTTCGCTAAAATACTGTCTTCCGCTTTGTATGAGGAACCGGATCTCAGAGCTTTTTTGAAGAATGAGGCTCTTAAGGAATTTGACATGGATTACGATGTCTTCTATCCTTATACGAAAGATGAGGTCATTTCCGGAGACAGGACGTTCAAGGACATTCTTATCTCACATAGCGAAGATCCTTCATCCTTAGACAGGATCGAAGCTGTTATTCCAAAACTTACCATTCTTGTTCCGGATTGGTCTTGGATTGACAAGGATGGATTCAGTGTCAACACGTGGGATACTTCGTCCAAAGAAGTGTTTGTCGGCATTTCTGATGACTCAAGTGATCATGTGATATTCTTGAATGGCAAAGAAGCGGGAACGGTCTCAGCAGGAACAATTCCTTGTTCGCCTGTAGTAATCATCAAGAGCAATGAGAGAATGCGTGTGGTTTCACCTGCGACGAGGGGTTCAGAAGCGACATTTGACTTTGTCTATGATGTTTATGATGGCCGAAATAAGCAGCCTGAGACCAGAACGCATGATACTAATATTTATTGGAATTACGATAAATCTGGTGAAAGCGATTTTGTTCCGGCATCTGCACTGCCATCTATAGTTAAAGAGGCCGCGGAAGAATTCAAGTATTACAATAACAAGACAGCTCAACGAGACTATATTTACTATGGAATGTCAAAATCGAACACCAATGCCGGTGTTTTGGATCACACGATTAAAGAGTATATTTATAGATTTAAAATTAATCCGTCAAAAATAACAATTCTTGACTATCAGAATTCTTCTGATGCAAAGACTGATCCTCATTTTGAGTCAACAAGTCCAGTATTCAAAAAACAAAAAAACAAACTTTCACCGGAGAGTAATGGCATCCAAGAATATCTTTGGAGCGAAGGTTCTCTTGAGATTAAGTTTGTATTTTATTTGGGGACATACGGGTCAAATGTATTATCTTCATATAGTGTACCTCAAACTGTTAAACCGTCTGAATTATGGGAAGTTAAAAAAAGCGTTGAAAAGAGGAGGACTTGTTTCAGCGTTTTCCATTATACATATATCAGTGATAAGGCAGACTTGGTCGCAAAGTGGTTTTATCCTAAGGATTTCCCAGTCGAGCCTTTTGATTTGGCAAATAACTCTACTGCGATATGGTTCTCAGTATATGAAGAAGATCCATCGGGAACAATAGAAAAGACAATAACAACATCATGTAAATATACAACAAATGTGAAAAGGTCAGGAAGTCTGTCAGGTAATGTGGGAAACAAAGGGGAGAAATGGTCTTTTGGTGTACAATTCTCTATCTCAGGCGAGGACGCAAGTACAACTGAAAATGGCTGTCTAAGTTCCTTTACATTTAAAATTAATGAAGGATCAGATTTTCTGGGTGATGGAACGTTGAATTATACAGCTCCTATAATTAATTCTGGCAAATACACTAAGGGTGGCGTTGAAGGATACAACCTTAAGTCAATACCAACTTCAGGTGGGGATGCTGAGATTACTTTTGTGCCAAAACATAATTGGTGATTTGATTATGAGTAATGTTGTATGCAAGATCTATGTGATCATAGCGTTGATGTTGATGGCATCCTGCTCGAAAGAGCAATCGGGAGCAGGTTACTTCAATGAGACATATGCTGGCACTTACAGGCTTGTTTCGGCGACATACGCTCCGGATCCTGTTTATTTTACTGATCCTATAGACTTTGATGGAAGCGGTAAGAAGACTAAAGACATTATCGAAGGTTTGGGTTTGACCTCATACGAGTTGAACCAGATGACAACGGTGGTGTTTGGAATAAGCGATCATTCAGCAACAGATGTCAAATGTCTGACATTATACGTTCCCGCACAGCACATTAGGGAGTTGAGCACTGGGCAACTTGTGATGGATGCGCCGAATACTGTGATCTGTCCGGTTCATTTCTATTACACGATTGGAGAAAACGGTGATATGTGCATATACGGTAAGGGGGATCTTACGGACACATTCTCAATTTATGAGGATGGAATATACAAGACCAATCCTCAGGTGTTGAGATTTGAGAAGGCTGAATTGGTCAGCTTTGAGAACGGTGAGATAACAATCAAGATCAACAACATGTATTTTGTTGACTGGACTGACGGCAATTATGTAAGCTCAGACTCTTTCTTTACTTACAAAAAGGATTGATGCCTGAAATCTTGAAAAAGTGTAAACGCTTCTTGTGTGGGTGTCTTTTCTTTTCCTTTGTCTCCAACCTGGCGCATTGCCAGGAGTCTGCGGAGAAGAGGGACACCCTCAGAGAAGCCGTTGTCCGTGCTGATCGGAATGCCTTTAAAAGAACAAAAATAGGCTTCGAAAGGTTGGATAAATTCCGAATTGACAATGGATTCGCCTTGTTTAGCGGACCGGATGTCATAAAGACCATTCAAAACCTTCCAGGGGTGGCTTCAGGACCAGAGTTGTTTTCCGGACTGTATGTCCATGGAGGGGATGGATCCGACAATCTTTTCTTGTTGGATGGCATTCCGGTGTACCAGTCTGGTCACATTGGAGGATTATTCTCAACTTTCAATCCGGACATCATTCATAGTGTTGACTTCTATAAAAGCGGATTCCCGGCTAGGTATGGTGGTCGTTTGTCTTCAATTGTGGATGTGAGGACAGGTGATGGAGATATCTACGAGTATCATGGCAATGTTTCTATTGCTTTGCTTGATGGAAGAGTACATTTTGGTGGTCCTATCGTAAAATCTAAGTCATCATTCAGTGTTTCGTTGCGCAGAAGTTGGTTAGATCTTATCACGTCCCCTGTTTTTCGCATTATAAACTCTACGAGAGAGGATAAGATGTCGGCAAGATTTCATTTCTATGATCTTAATGCAAAGTTGCTATTCCAACTCGGTGATGATGACAGAATTTCATTTAGCCAATATTTTGGGAGAGATTATCTCAAAGGCCAAGAAACGGATAAGGAAATGGATGATAAAGGTGTCGAGGGCAAAGATGAGAACGGAATGTTGTTTAACTGGGGGAACTTTACATCTGGTGTCAACTATCTGCATACGTCAGATCGCCTTACGATAAGTTCTTCTGTATTCGTCACGGGCAACGATTCCAAGATTGGTTTCACACATCAGAACCTGTCTATTGACAAGACTGAGGAGCGAATGGAATCTGTGCATAACGAACAAGCGCGCTATAAGGTCAAGGATTATGGAATCATGGTACGTACGATATATTCGCCATCCGGCCGAAGTTCACTAGATTTCGGAATGTTGGCTGCCCGGCATCGTTATTCCAACTGCGGAGATATTCAAAGACTTAGTGACACCGTGTCTACAAGTAATTCTCAATTTTCCAATGAAGGGACGGTACATCTGGAATATGAAACCACCATATTCAAAATGCTCTCATCCAACATCGGTTTTCGCCTGACATTGTTTGATAGTGGTAGTAAAGTGAATAAGAGATTTGAGCCAAGGCTATCGTTTGCACTCCCTTTGACACCTTCAATGACCGTCAGGGCTTCATATACAAGAATGAACCAGTTTCAGCATCTTGTGGCGTCGTCTTACCTTGATTTACCTACGAATATGTGGATGCCCTCTACTGAAAGGGCTGCTCCGATGTCCTCCAATCAATATTCCATGGGATTATACTTGTCTGATTTTCATAATGTTGATGTCAGCCTTGATGGTTGGTGGAAGGATATGGACGGTGTAATGCTTTATGATGGGATCAATTCCTTCTTTCCACCTGTTGATAATTGGGAGACGAGGTTTTATTCCGGGCGCGGAAAATCATACGGAATAGAATTGTCTTCTGAATATGCGGATGACAAAATACAGGCGGCACTGTATTACACGTTGAGCTGGAGTAAGAGGCGATTTGATAAAATATACGCTGCATGGTTCTCAGACCATCTTGACAGCCGGAACAAAATCACTGTCACCGCTACCTGGAAACCTAATGATCATTTTGACCTGACAGCTACTTGGAATTATCACACAGGGTATAGGATGACAATGCCGACGTACATAATAACTGACGGTACTTCGAATTACGATTCAGAAAACGGAGAGAATTATATTCACATTTCAGAAGAGTTGTACTCAGAGCCGAATAATGTCAAACTTCCCGATTATCATAGACTTGACATTGGCTGTAATTTCAGGAAAACCACCAGATCCGGTTATAGGAGGGTTTGGAACATCAGTGTTTATAATGCATATTGCCGCTTGAATCCTCTTTTTATGGTTCCGGTCCAAAGATATTCCGAAGGATATCGTGGCAAGGTCTATGCGATTATTCCAATCATTCCGTCAGTAGGCTATTCACTAATATTTTAGGATGAGACAGACAGTTATCATACTTCTCGTTTTTTTGTTAAGTTCTTGTACTTACCTGATTGATCTAAAGGATATTGATGATTCTAGTCGATTGTTTATACGATGTTTCCCGGGAGAACAGGACACTACTTTCGTAGAATTGTTTGTGGCGACACCTTCAAATGAGAAGCCGAAGCAGATTGGCGTTGACAATGCTTCCGTGTCAGTTTATTGCAGGGAAAATGTCGTGCTTGAGAGAGCACTTTGGAGAGGGGATAACTTTTTCTATGCAGTCTTTTCTGCAAACAGCGGTGACAGGGTGAAAGTCTCCGCGAATATGGATGGTGTTGAAGAAGTTGTGGCGGAGAGTGTATTTCCCGAAGCTCCTAAGATGACTGTCGCAACTCGTGAGGAGAAAGGTAAACTTGTTTTTGAGATAAATATACCGAATCAGTCTGAAGATAAAAAGTACGGGATGCGTCTCGTAAGGAAAGAACGTTATATTTCGGATGAGTCGTATCTGGATGGTCAGAAAATCATCCGTAAAGATCTGGAGGAAGAGGAAATGATGACTTGGACGTTTCCTGAAGAGGATGAAGGAACATTATATGATGATTTGGAATCTGGAAGGATGCGATGTGAGGTTAACGGGAATGAGATGTTCTTATTTACAGGAAAAGAAGCTGTTGATGGTATGATTAGTCTTGAAATACCGGTGTGGTACCATGAAGACTATGTCACAAGGTACTATGAGGTCAGAGGGGAAAAACAACTTGCTGTGTATAGGTATTATTACAGAGTGGATCTTTATTCGGTGTCGGACGAGATGTTCGATTATTTCGAGGCGAAAAAGAGATTGGACAACAACAGTCTCTCTGAAATAGGTTTTGCGCCAATGAACTTTCGTGTCGGGAATGTTCGTGGTGGATTCGGAGTTGTAGGCTGTTGCTCACAGATCAGTTCCGGATGGATTCCAAACATTAATGCAATGCCGGATTATGACAACATTGATGATGGGATTCGTGTGCTTCACGATTGGCTGGTTGATTTTTAGGTATTTAATAAGACAAAGCTATTTCTTTTGAACGTTATAATAATGTGGTCTGATATTTGACTATACGGACTGAACATTAAAAACTTTACTTTATGAAACATTTATTTATTGCTGTGATGGCGATGATTGTCTCTGTCACGGCGTTCGGGCAGGAGGTTCGGAATCCGGATTTCAGGAAAGGCGTCTCGGCTGAGGTTGAGGCCGGGTATATTCAGAAAGGAATATATGCTGATGTTTCAACCGGTTACAATTTGCTTCCTGGACTTTATGTCGGAGCTGGCGTGGGGCTGAAGTACTACGACTTCAAATCTGACAAGAATCACTTCTTCGTTCCTACTTTCGCTCACATCAGGTATAGCATTTTGAACCGGAATGTGAGTCCGCTGATTGAGCTGAAGGCTGGAATCTTAGGAGATTTCACAGACAGGGGCACCGGGCATTTCTTCCGTCCGGCGGTCGGAGTCAAGTACAAGAACGCGGGAATCAAGGTCGGCTATGATTGGGTGAACGTCAACTATGACGTGGCAGGGCTTGGAAAGAACTCGGTGACGATTGGTGCTTTCTATAAGTTCTAAAGCTCCCGTGACGGGTAACTAACTGATAAACAAGAAATAAAGCGATCGCCTTCAGATAGTCACACCTGAAGGCGATTGTTTTTGTTACTGATTGTCAAATGGTTGGCTGCCACGGTGTTTCTACTTGCTTACCTTGCTGGGCTCACTTGGTGCTTGGGAAGTGGTCACTTCGACAGGCTCAGTGACCAGTGGGTTTAGCGACCGGTTTAGGTTCAGCAAACGATTGTAAGCTTAGTGACCGAGATAGGCTCAGAGTCCGTCCGTGGATTCAATAACAGAGTGTGTGGACTATGGTACTGGCAGTGGCGGCAGGCCTTACTTCTCGTACGGGGTATAGACTCCGAATTCGGCGAGGGAGAGGAGGCCGGTCCATTTGGTGAAACGGACACGGACGGCGTCGGCGTAAACCTTGTCGAAGCGGTGTATTTTCACGCGGCTCTGAGTCGGGGTGGTGCCGCTGAAGACTGTGTGCCAGATGCCTTTGTGGAGATATTCAATGACATATTCCTGCATCACGCCGGGCTTTGGTTCGGTCATCACTACCATGTCTATAAGGCTGCCGGGGTCGAGCTCTACTTTCCAGAACGGCTCTTTGACTTCGGGGCTGGAGACCCAGCAGGTGCGGAAGTCGTCGTCGTTGGCGAAGTCCATGATGTCCATGTCGTCGGACCAGGATGAGTCGCACGGCTTGCCGATGGCGATGTTGATGTCGGTGATCGGCTCCATTGTCTCGGCCACGTCCACGATGTGGCCGGTGTTCTTCCAAATCTTGCCTATGCGCTTCAACGCGTCGATGCAATTCTGATCCATCAGGCCGTCACGGTTCGGGGCGGAGTTCAGGATGTAGGTGCAGTAGGCGTTGTTGTACGGGATGATGTTGCCCTTCACGATCTCGTCCACGTCTTTCAGAGGCGAAGAAGGGAACTCGGTCTTCCAGAACCAGGTTTTCTGCAAAGGATAGCAGGCCATCGCCGGGAGCTGGTTGGTTTCCGGGGAGATCTTCTGACCGGCGCCCTGCTCGTAGCAGCGGATGTCTGAGTAGAACAGAGCCTCGGACGGGTACTTCGCCCCGTTCAGATCCATCACCAGGCAGTTTGGCTGGATGCTCTTGATGAGATGATAAAACTCTGGGAATGAGACATCTGAATATGAAATCCTGCCCCACGGAGCGTCCCATCCATCGAACATTATGGTGTTGACCGGGCCGTATTCAGTGAGAAGTTCGCGCACCTGGCTTTTGAGCAGGTTGATTTTCTCCGGGGTGAACGGCAGGGTCGGGCGGATACGGTGATGGGTGTCCAGGATCGAGAAGTGGAACATTATCTGCATCCCGGCCTTGTGGACGGAATTGACGAGCTCACGAAGCACATCCCGGTGAAGAGGCGAGCTCATCACGCTGTAGTCCGTGGTCTTGGTGTCCCACATGCAGAAGCCGCTGTGGTGCTTGACGGAGACGCAGATGAATTTCATCCCTGCGCTCTGGGCTGCCTTGACCCATTGGTCGGTGTCCAGCTTGACCGGGTTGAACACCTCCGGACTAAGGTCAGGATCGGTCCAGTCGGCTGTCTGGTAGGTCGGGAGACCGAAGTGAACAAACATTCCGAGCCTCAGGTCAACAAACTCTTGCTGGAGCTGGTGGAGGCTTTTTTCCTGCGCCGCCATCATCATCGGGACGGCCAGCAGGGCCAATAGGGTTGAGATGTACTTTTTCATAGTCGCTAAGTTACGAAAGATTTTTTGTAACTTTATGCCGACAAAAGAACCTTTGCCGATCCGCGGACATCCAGCCACTATGTATTTGGCAAATGTGCTGCGTGTTATTTAGAATTACTTAAAAGAACATTGATAATGAATTCAAAAGAAAGAATTGCCAAAGCCTTGACTGTCGCCACCGACACCAAGGTGTTCGAGATGGGCTGCGGAGTCAGCTCACTGGCTCCCGAGGAGTTCAAGAAGTGGTTCCCTGAAAGCAAGGCTGCCGTTGTGGTGGCAGACCTTAACACTTGGAAGGTTCTTGGCCAGAAGGTGTACGATGAGTTTGTGGCCGCAGGTGTCCACACGGATAAATATGTCATCGAGACGAAGGAGTTCCACGCCGACTGGAGGTACGTCGATATGGTTGACCACATCATCGCCGGAGACTTCTCCGCCGCCAAGGCTATCGAGAATGATCCTGAATATGTGGAACCGGATGCGGAGAAGGCGTTCAGACCGTCTTCCGAGGCTGAATATGTCACCATATCCGTGGGCTCAGGAGTCATCAACGACCTTTGCAAACTTGCCTCGCACCACTACGGCCAGTCTTATCTGACATTGCCGACGGCGGCTTCCGTGGACGGTTTCTCGTCGTTCGGTGCCTCGATTTCCTACCATAACTCCAAGCAGACATTCTCCTGCCCGGCTCCAAAGGTGATCATCGCGGACATTGACGTGATCGCCTCCGCCCCGAAGGTGATGACCGCCGCCGGTTACGCCGATCTGGCCGCCAAGGTTCCTGCCGGAGCCGAGTGGATGATCGCCGACCTGATGGGCACGGAACCGATCAAGCCGGATGCCTGGCACGTGCTTCAGGACTGTCTTGATGACCTTCTGGCTGACCCGGAGGGTGTGGCCAAGGGTGACAAACAGGCCGTTGCCGATTTGTTCGAGGGGTTGACTCTCAGTGGAATAGCGATGCAGGCCGCACAGTCCAGCCGTCCTGCTTCTTGCTGCGATCACTTGTTCAGCCATATTCTTGACATGACACATCATCGTTTCAACGGCAAGCTTCAGTCTCACGGATTTCAGGTGGCCATCGGCACGCTGACGATGTGCGCCGTGTTCGATGAGCTGTTCAAGATGGACCTCTCCAAGATTGATGTTGACGCTTGCGTCAAGGCTTGGCCTACGCTTGAGCAGGAGCAGAAGAGGGCGCTTGAGATATTCAAGAATTTCCCTGCGCCGGAGCTTGGCTATACCGAGATCACCAAGAAATATGACGATGCGGAGACCGTACGTGTCCAGCTGACGAAGGTGAAGGAAGGCTGGCCGGAACTCAAGAAGAAGCTTCAGGGTCAGGTATATTCATTCGCCAAGATGCAGGATCTGATGAAGAAGGCCGGCGCTCCGTACGATCCTTCGATGATCGGCGTGACCCGCGAGATGCTCAAGAATATGTTCCCGAAGGTCCAGCTGATGCGTTTCCGCTTCAATGTGCTCGACCTTGCGAAGAGGGGAATGTTCTACGATCAGCTCGTTGAGTCTGTCTTCGCTCCCGGCGCCGCTTGGGACCTGACAAAGGAGATGAATTAGATTTTTTCGTCGGCGGACAATTACTTTTGAATATGATCGGTGCCACTGGTGATTGTCTGCCGGCAAGATATGTATTAGGAATATGACAGTGCGTGGAACGGGTGTCCGTGGCTTTGCGAAAGGCCGTGCGTTCGTGGTCAAGGACTGCGGGCAAAGGAATCCGTTCGAGGACATTCCGCCCGGCAGCGTCCTTGTTGCCGAGCGGTTGTCACTGTCAGACTCCACGCTGATTGATTTCCGCAACGTGGTAGGAATTGTCACTCAAGAGGAAGACATTGACGGTCAGGTCTGTGTCCTTGCTAAAGGCATCGGCATTCCGGCCATTGTCGGCATAACTGACTGTTTCAAGGAAGTCGTGGCCGGTGACCGCCTCATTATCTGGAATCTGGATCTGATGATCAATCCGGATCTCGACACCGTCATCGCATACGAGAAAACCCGTTCCGACGCTGACTCCCAGCTCAGTCTCAATCTTCCGCACTCTACATATTTTTAACGCTTACTCAATTTGATGATTGGAGTTGGTACAGGAAAAGGCCATCTGGTGTACCAACTGCATTGAATCGTGGATTTGGTACAGGGAAAGGCTTTCTGGTGTACCAACTGCATTGAATCGTGGGTTTGGTACAGGAAAAGGCTTTCTGGTGTACCAACGCCTTGAATCGTGGGTTTTGTACAGGAAAAGGCTTTCTGGTGTACCAACGCCTTGAATCGTGGATTTTGGGCAGTTGAGACCTTTCTGGAGTACAAAACTCTCTGATTGGAAAATCTGGTTTACGACTGAGTTTGCGGTCACTGAGATTGTTGAAGTGACTGGTGAAAGTGTAAAGTTTCTTTACAGTGGGTGTTAAATTTCTTTACACTTTTAGAAAAATGGTTAATCGCTAAAATGTTAACAAATAATTAGTTGTATGGTTTGGCATGAACTCTGTTCGGCGAAAGTGTCGTTTCTGGGAAGAGACGGCGATAAGTTGCCGAGGGTTTGCCGGAAAATGAGAAGCTGTTTTTGAGATTAATTATTGGAGATAATATGTCAAGCACGTATTTGAAGTTCCTGTCGAGGAACAAGCTTTACACCTTCATCGAGGTTTTCGGACTTTCGGTGGCATTGGGATTTGTCATTCTGCTGGCTTCGTATGCCAGGACGGAGTTCAGTGTCGGAGCTAAGCAGCCGCTTTCCAAGCAGCTGTATGTTGTCGGTGCCGGCGACTCTTTCGGAATGACGCTCGGAACTTCCGATGAGTTTTTCCCGTCTATTCCGGAGATCAAGTCGTGGACTAAAATCTGCGAGGGGGGAGGTGTCGACATTATGGTCGGCGATGACTATTATAAGGCGGCAGAGGCTTCGATAGACACTAATTTCTTCAATCTCTTTGACTACCGCCTTGCCGGTTGCCCGAAGGACAGGCTTCTGGAGAACGAGGACGAGGTGATTCTGTCCGAGTCGTTCGCCAAGAAAGTGTTTGGAAATGAGGATCCTATAGGCAGGACATTGAGCGCAGGCAAAGATCAGTGGACTGTAGTCGGAGTCGTTGAGGATTTCGGGCCGACCGATGTGTTCAAGCAATATGATCTGTTCACAAGCATCAAACGTGCTCAGAAGCGGTTTGCGTGGATGGACAATTTCGGCAACACTATTCCGATTGTCCGGCTTGACGAAGGAACTGATGTGGAAAAGGTGCGTGATGATCTTCTTAAAAAGTATCTCGGGTACTGGAATTTCTATAAGGCTGACAATTCCGACAACGCCTTTTTGTGGGGGGCAAGCGTGACGAGACTGGACAAGGTCTATTTTTCGGATTTGAAGTCCTATAGTTGCATAAGAACGGGTGACAAAAAACAGGTTGGGTTACTATTCATCGTGGCTCTGGTGCTGCTGATTTCCGCCATATTCAATTACATCAATCTGACTGTCGCGCAGACGGGAAAGCGCGCCAAGGAAATGGCCACCAGGCGGTTGCTTGGCGAAAGCTCAAGGAATATAGTGGCGAGGTACATCGCCGAGTCATTCGCCTTCACGGTCGGGTGTTTCGCAGTGGGCTGTCTGCTGGCATATTCATTCAAACCGCTCTTTGACAGGATTTTGAACGCCGACATTGTGCTGACACCTGACTTTAGCACCGTGCTTTGGGCTGTTCTGGCGTTGGTTGTCATCTCCGTGGTTTCGGCGCTGCTCCCTGCGATGCTTGTCTCACGCTTCAAACCGATCGATGTCGTGAAAGGGGAGTTCCGTTTCAAGAACAAGATGATTTTCGGCAAGGTGTTCATCGTTCTTCAAACCGTGTTCAGCACCATCCTTATCACTATGGCCATCGTGATGACAGCGCAGGTGAACTATCTCGTGAACCTTCCGGTGGGCTACGAGACAAAGGATGTCATTCAGGTCGTTTCCCAATATGTAGGCTATAGGAGAGGGCCTCAGGAAGCGCTCCGCGACAGGTTAAAGGCTTTGCCTCAGGTGGTTGACGTGGGACTTGGAATTACCTCTCCGATATCCTGCGGAGCGAATGGCCTTCACGATGAGAACAATCAGTTGATAGGCTGGATGCGTATGGCCCAGTTGGACACGACTTCGCTTAGTATTCTGGGAATCAAGGTCTTGGAAAAGTACAGCGAACTCTCTTCGCCAAAAGTGCTTTTGACTGAGACTTCAAAGAGAACCCTCGGTGTGACGGCGGAGCATCCTTACGCTGGCGGAAGCTACACCAATGGTGAATATGAAATCTGTGGCGTCATCCCGGATTTCCGCGCCAACAACGCTCTGTTCGAGCCGATGGAGAACGAGCGTAATTCCATAAGGATTATCGACGAGAATTATGATTATGCCTTCATTCAGCTTCTTAAGATAACGGGTGATCGCTCCGAGGCTATGGCCGCGGTCAGGAATGTCTGCAAAGAGTTTGCGAAGGAGACCACAGGCGTTCCTGTGGAGATGGAGGCTTACTATCTGGACGAGAAACTGGTAGATGATCTGAAGGGCACCAAGAACACGATGCTTCTCGTGATTTCGTTCATGGTCATGGCCATCCTGATCTCGGCTCTCGGTCTTTTCGCGATGTCTCTCTACTTTACAGAGCAGCAAAGCCGCCAGATCGCGGTCCGCAAAGTTTTCGGCGCCGAGGTCAGTTCTGCCGTCTGGACATTGTCCAAGTCGTTCATGGTCATGAGCGCTGTCGCTGTCGTGCTTGCCGTTCCGTTCGCCGTGTGGGGCATCACAAATTACCTACAGGCGTTCTACACCAAGATCACTTACCCTTGGTGGGCAATTGTCCTCGCTGCCTTGATCTCACTCCTGATTTCGTTCCTCTCCGTTGTCGGCCAGACCTACAGCGCCGCCACCAAGAATCCGGTCAAGACCCTGGGGCAGGATTAATGTGGGGGTAAGAACCCAACTTTTTACGTTTCTTATCAAAATTTACGTTTTTGTTCCCTATAATTGCGGAATATGAACTGTAAACTATGATAAGAAACGTTACTTTTTATGATGTCCTCACCGCCCTTGGCGATCTCATCATACCACGCGAATGCATTGTCTGCGGACGACCTCTTGCCCTGCGCGAACGCCATCTCTGCATCGGATGCCTTGCCGATCTGCCGCGGACATATTTCTCGAATATGCCGCACAACCAACTTGCCGACAGGTTCAATGCGTTGATCCAGCGTGATCTGGATGCGACCTGCGTTTTTGAGGAATATTCCTACGCCACATCCCTGTTCTTTTACCGCTCCCAGACAGGCTACAGGCTGATCACCCAGAGGCTGAAATATCATTCCGACTATGCCGCCGGCCGTTATTTCGCCTCGATGCTGGGCCGTGAGATGGCCTCATCGCCGGTTTACTCCGATGTGGATGCCGTGATTCCTGTGCCCTTGCATTGGACCCGGCTTTGGCCCCGAGGACATAATCAAGCTGAGATCATAGCCGAGGTTCTGGCAAGTTTTCTCGGGGCGGAGATGCGCACCGACATCCTTTACCGATCCCGCAGAACCCGTACACAGACAAAACTCTCGGTTGAGGGAAAGGCCCGCAATGTGACTGGGGCGTTTCAGGTCAGGCGAATGAGAGCCTTCCCTGAATATTCACACATCCTTCTTGTGGATGATGTTTTCACGACCGGGGCGACGCTTCGTTCCTGCCAGAAGGCGTTGCGGACGGTTTTTCCGCCTCCTGTCCGTATCAGTGTCGCCACTTTAGCCTGTGTCGGAATGTAAGATATGTTACATTCTGGTTACGAATCGTAAGGAGAAACGTTTTAGATTGTGATATTTTAAGTGCGATGTGCATTTCATGCCGTGTATCATGTGTCTATTAAAACTGATTAAAATTTACCTTATTGTTTATAGGGTTGGAAATAAAACGGTTAAGTCTGTATATTCGTAAATTTTTGCAAAAAAATATTAAAAAATGTTTGCAAGTATCAAAAAAAGCTGTACCTTTGTACTCGGGTTGAGCAAGGAGGTTCTCTCCCCGATCAACCTATTGGTTATTAGTTTTAGTGTTATTAATTATGTGGTTAGAGTGAGAGTCCACGCGCGATGCGTCGACGCTCATTTTTTTTGTATATATCCCATCTTCAGATATGTCTGGTCGCTTCGACTGGCTCAGCGACCAAAGTATTCCGGTCACAGAGCTTGTCTAAGTGACTGACTATTCGTAAATTTGTCGGAAGAAAAACAACGAATATGATCGAACTCGGAATCAAAGGCCGTCAGGAAGAGATCGTGACGGAGGAACTGACCGCCAGCCACATCGGCAGCGGGACTGTGAGGGTGTTCGCCACCCCGATGATGATCGCCCTCATGGAGCGCACAAGCAGACTAAGTGTAAAACCTTACCTTGAGGAAGGGCAGGAGACAGTGGGCACTAAGGTGAATGTGTCCCACGTTTCATCTACGCCGGTTGGACTGAAAGTGTGGTGCGAAAGCGAGGTCGTGGAGATAGACCGCCGCAGAATTGTCTTCAAGGTCGCTGCCTATGACGAAAAAGGGCTCATAGGTGAGGGCACCCATGAGCGCTTTGTGATTGATGTCGCCAAATTTCAGGCCAAGACTGAGGAGAAACTCCGTTAGCAGTTCATCGCGCCGCAGCAGTGGATGACCTGGCCGGAAACATAGCTGGAGAGGTCGCTGGCGAGGAAGACTGCCACGTTGGCGACATCCTCAGGAGTACCTCCGCGGCGGAGCGGAATCTGCTTGACCCAAGCGTCACGCACTTCCTCTGAGAGGGCGTTGGTCATGTCCGAGATGATGAATCCAGGGGCGATGCAGTTGGCTCTTATGCCGCGCGGACCCATCTCCTTGGCGATTGACTTGGCAAGGCCGATGAGACCTGCCTTGGATGCCGAGTAGTTGCACTGGCCGGCGTTACCGGAGACACCGACTACAGAAGACATGTTGATGATGCTTCCGCTTCTCTGACGGGCCATGATCGGGGTCAGGGCGTGGATGAAATTGAACGCTGACTTGAGGTTCACGTTGAGGACGGCGTCCCACTGGGCCTCGCTCATTCTGAGCATAAGTCCGTCCTTGGTGATTCCGGCGTTGTTCACAAGGATGTCGATCCTGCCGAAGTCGGCCAGAATCTGGTTCACCACATTGTGAGTCTCCTCGAAGTTCGCGGCGTTGGAGGCGTAGGCCTTTACCTTGTGGCCGAAGGCCTCGATGTCCTTCACTGTCTGTTCTCCAACCTCATTGATGACGAGGTCGGTGAAAGCCACATCCGCTCCTTCAGAGGCGAATTTCATTGCGATGGCCTTGCCGATTCCTCTTGCGGCGCCCGTTATGAGGGCTACCTTTCCGTCTAAAAGTCCCATAATATTCAGTAAACTCATCTTTCGCAAGTAGGCAATTACCTGCTGTAAAAAATATTATCTCACGTTCGAAGGTGATTGCCCACCCTTATCTATTCACGTTACCCCTACCCTAAATCCCTCCCCTCGGGGGAGGGACTTGCCTCCACCTCATAGCGGTGGAGAATAGTAGTGTTTTGCAAATGCAGAACGTTAGTCAGTTAAGTAACATTCAAAAAATAACCTGCATCATCTTAAGGAATCTTTTCGGTCTAGATCTCTTTTCTCATCAGTCATGTGCCACCGGCACACTCCTTCTTCAAAAAAAGATCTATCCTCGAAAATCTTCTCTTAATCTGAAGCAACTTATTTTTTTCATGTTCCTAAATTAAAATTTTTCTGTCTAAAAAAGGCGTAAACAATGTCTGCCGCAAACTTTAGACCATAATAACCACCGCAAAAGTAATCTATCTTGCCGCGATGCGCAAGTCTTTAGGTCGCTATTTGGTGAAAGAATGGAAGATGTGGCGAAAGGCACGGATAAAATGGTTATCTTTGCCATGTTTAGACAATGATCTTAAAGAAATGAGTGAGATACGTAACCCTCAGCTCTGGGAAAGCGGGGAGCTGAAGATAGAGTGGGTAAGGCATCATATGCCTCTGCTTGAAGGTCTGGAGAAGGAGTTTAAGGAGACTAAGCCGTTCAAGGGGTTGAAAGTGGCCCTTTCCGTGCATCTGGAGGCCAAGACGGCGCATCTTTGCGAGGTGCTGGCCGAGGGCGGGGCGGAGATGTATGTCACGGGCAGCAATCCTCTTTCTACGCAGGATGATGTGGCTGCCGCCCTTGTGCACGAGGGATTGAACGTCTTTGCTGTTCACGGGGCGACTCCCGAGGAATATGAGCACGGCATCAGGCGTGTCATCGAGTGCGGTCCGAACATCATCATCGATGATGGGGGAGATCTTGTGACTATGATCCACGAGAACTATCCTGAGCTGATCCCGAATGTCATCGGCGGGTGCGAGGAGACCACGACCGGAATCCTCCGTCTGGAGACGATGAACCGTGAAAGGAGGCTGAGATTCCCGATGATGCTTGTGAACAACGCCGCCTGCAAGCATTTCTTCGACAACCGTTATGGCACGGGCCAGTCCGTCTGGGATGGCATCAACAGGACCACCAACCTGATTGTGGCCGGGAAATATGTCGTTGTCGCCGGCTATGGCTGGTGCGGCAAGGGCGTGGCGATGAGAGCCAAGGGCCTTGGCGCGAAAGTGATTGTCACAGAGGTGGATCCGATCAAGGCGATGGAGGCCGTGATGGATGGTTTCCAGGTTATGAGTATGGCTCAGGCCGCATCTGAGGGCGACATATTCGTGACCGTCACTGGCTGCGACGATGTCATCACCAAGGAGCATTTCCTTGCGATGAAGGACGGTGCGATCTGCTGCAACGCCGGGCATTTCGACTGCGAGGTGAATGTCGCCCAGCTCAAGGAACTCGCTGTGAGTGAGAAGCCTGCGAGACAGAATATTCAGGAGTATGATCTCCCTGACGGCCGTAAGGTTTACATCATAGCCGAGGGTAGGCTTGTCAACCTTGCCGCCGGGGACGGACATCCGGCCGAGATTATGGATATGTCGTTCGCCATCCAGGCCTTGAGCGCCAAGTATTTGGCTGACAACAGGATGGTTCTCGCAAGGGATCTTGGGGATATGCTTCATTGCGTGCCTGAGTCCATCGACCGTGAGGTGGCTTTCAGAAAGCTGAAGGACTGGGGAATCACGATCGACACGCTGACCCCTGCCCAGCATAAGTATCTTTACGGAGAATAATCACATAAAAGTAATACTATGAGACTAATTCCTATCTACACCTGGACCAAAGGCATCCGGAACTTTGACCATAGAAGGAAGCAGTTTTCCCAGTTACCGTGGGCGCAGGGAGTCTTGTTGCTTTGCTGCGTCGTGGTGGCGATGCTTCTGGCCAATCTGCCGTTCACCAAAGAGTTTTACCATAACTTCCTGGAGACGGACATCTCGTTGAGATTCCAGAGTCCGGGCGGTGAGAGCATCCTGTTTCCTAACGGAATGACGGTCGAGAAGTTCATCAACGACATCCTGATGACGGTCTTCTTCTTCACGGTCGGTCTGGAGATCAGGCGCGAGATGAAGAACGGGGAACTTTCCAGCCTGAAGAAGGCGATGATGCCGGTGATCGCCGCATTCGGCGGAGTTGTGGCTCCGGCGTTGATATTCACTGCCATCAATCATGGCTCGGCGGCCGCTTCCGGCTGGGGTATTCCTACCGCCACTGACATCGCTTTCGCTGTCGGCATCCTGTCCATTCTGGGTGATCGTGTGCCCGTGTCGCTGAAGGTTTTCCTGACCGCGCTGGCCATTGCCGATGACCTCATCGCCATTCTCGTAGTGGCTTTGTTCTACGGCGGCACAATCAACTTCGGACTTCTGAGCATAGCGTTTGTGCTGATTGCTTTGGTGCTGTTGATGAATAAGTTGGGGGAGAAACGAGGCTGGTTCTATCTGGTTCCGGCCATCGCGATCTGGTCGCTTTTCTACTATGCCGGCATCCACTCCACGATGTCAGGTGTCGTTATGGCGTTCCTCGTGCCGATGACCCCAAGGTTCAACGAGGCCTACTTCCACCGCAAGCGTCTCCAGTACATCCGCAGACTTAATGAATATAATGGGATAGCCTCCACGTCCTCCGAGTTCCCTAACGGTCCGCAGAGGCATTGCCTGAGGAGGTTGTCAGCGATCTCCAGAGACTCCATCGGGATGAGCTACCGTCTTGAGCACGCTCTCGGCCCTTGGGTCAACTTCCTGATAATGCCGATCTTCGCCCTCGCCAACGCCGGGGTTGAGATTCCGGACGTGTCCTATTTCAACGTGTTCCAGTTCGATCAGGTTCTCGGAAGCGTCAGTATGGGTATATTCCTTGGACTTGTCCTTGGAAAGCCACTGGGAATCTCCCTCGCCAGCTTCATCGCCGTCAAGCTTCACGTGGGCGAGATGCCTGCCAAATCCACTTGGCCTATGCTGATAGCTGTGGCCTGTCTTGGAGGTATCGGCTTCACTATGTCCATCTTCGTGGACACCCTTTCGTTCGGTGACCAGACTCCTGAGGTGATGGCCCGCTTGCGTGATATGGGCAAGGTCGCCGTCCTGATGGGCTCCCTCTGCGCCGGCATCCTTGGCAGCGTCCTGATCAACATCATCCACGGCATCGAATCCAGAAAGGCCGTCAAGGCTTAGAAACTGTTTTGATTTGTAAATAATAAAGGCTGACCGTAATGGCCAGCCTTTGTTGTCCTTAGCGGTCTATAGACCAATGGATTGGGCTCTGAGCCTGTCGAAGAGCCGTATTCTATTATGACTACTTCTTCGGAGAATCAAGGATCTTCACGTCGTCCCCAGGATTCTCAGGCATCTCAAGCCAGAACCAGTTCAGCGCGACATCGCCGTTCTTTGTCTCGCCCACAGCCGCATAGAATAGATTATTCCCTGCTTTCCAACCTTGCCCGTTGTCATTGAACTTGTGAATGGAAGAGTTGGCATAGACTCCCGGAACGTGATCCTCGTAGTCCCAAACCACGTAGTTGGCATACTTGTTTTCGGTCGCCAAGCCGTTTCCGATGATATTTTGGTTCTCCGTTGTCGTGTAGTAGTTGGCGGCCTGGCTGTTAGGCACATTGTGGATGATCAGGGTGTTCTTCTCAGCGAAGACTCTGTACTCAAAAGCGACTGCTACCCAAGGAGTTGTGGCGGCGGCTTCTGTGGTGAACTCAAACGCGGCCTCATTTGAAGCGACGAGACCGGATTCCGCTGAAGGGATTGTCTGAACGTAGATGATGTATGAGGTTGATGCGGTCAGGCCGGCGAGGGTGACGAACGGATCCTCGAATGTCTTGTCCGCGTCGCTGTTCAGATTCTTATCAGGAGCATCCTTCGCCACGATCCTGTACTTGTAGGCCGCACCTTCGACAACGCTCCATGTCACGCTCACGCCTACATCGGTGACAGCGTTTGTCCTGAAGACAGGAGCTTCCGCACGAGGAATCACACCTGTCTTGAATGTCACCTTGGCCTCCTCGGAATTGAGGTAATTTGTCTCCGGGGCGGCCACGGCCGTGATCGCGAAGACATATTCAGTGTCTTCCTTAAGGTCTGTGAATTTCTTGAAATCACCGACATAGGCGGCGTCCTCGGCCACGGCTACGGTCGGCTCGGCTGTCTCGTACAGTTTCCAGGAGTAGTTCACGGCGTTTTCCACGTTGGCCCAGGAAACGGTGCACTCAACCGATGTGGCCTCCACTGAGGCTTCTGGAACAGGGGTTTGGAGTTGGACTTTCTCGGCTTCCTTGTCGCATCCCGCAACAACGAAGACCACGGCCGCGATGGCGGCCTGCACAAACAGATTACTTTTCATTGTCTATTTTTTGTTAATTTCGTTCCCGAAAGTTAGGAATTGTTTTGGGAAATACAATAGTAAATTCCAAAATAACTGCCTATGGGCATTCTCACCGTCTATATTCCAAGCTCGTCCTTCATCGAGCGGAGGAGGTCGAAGGCCTGGAGCGGGGTGATGTTGTTGAGGTCGGCTCCGGCGAGTTTGTCGCGCAGGGATTCGAGCGTAGGGTCATCCAGCTGGAAGAACGAGAGCTGGAGGCTGCCGTCACTCTCAAGGGTGCCGGCCTTGGTCTGGACAGGCTTCTTGATCTCGCCTTTCCTGGCGCTTACAATGTGCTGGGAATCATTCATCTCCAGGGCCTTCAACGTGTCCTCGGCGCTCTGGATCACCTCTTTGGGCATCCCGGCCATCCTTGCGACGTGGATACCGAAACTGTGCGCTGTCCCGCCCTCCTTGAGCTTGCGCAGGAAGATCACCTGCGAGCCGACTTCCTTCACCGCGATGTGGAAGTTCCGGACCCTTGAATATATCTCCTCAAGGTCGTTAAGCTCGTGATAGTGAGTGGCGAAGAGTGTTTTCGCCCCACGGCCATATTCGTGAATATATTCGACTATCGCGCGTGCGATCGACATTCCATCGTAGGTTGAGGTGCCTCGGCCGATCTCGTCCAGCAGCACCAGCGATCGCTCGGAAAGGTTATGAAGGATCATCGAGGTCTCCAGCATCTCGACCATAAAGGTTGATTCTCCTCTGGAGATGTTGTCAGTGGCTCCGACCCTTGTGAATATCTTGTCGAAATACCCGATTCTGGCGCTGTCGGCGGGCACGAACGAGCCGATCTGGGCCAACAGCACGATCAGCGCCGTCTGCCTCAGCAAAGCCGACTTACCGGCCATGTTCGGACCGGTCAGGATGATGATCTGCTGCTTCTTGTTGTCCAGGAATATGTCGTTGGGAACATATTCCTCTCCCGCCGGCATCAATGTCTCGATGACCGGATGGCGGCCGGCCTTGATGTCAAGGGCAAGATCCTTGGTCATCTCCGGACGGTTGTAGTGATTGTCCCGGGCCAGCTGGGCGAATCCGGCCAGCACGTCCAGACGTGCGATGATCCGGCAGTTGGTCTGGATCGCCGGGATGTTCCTCTGGATCTCGGCGACCAATTCACCGTAAATCCTTGTCTCAAGGGCGTATATACGGTCTTCCGCACTCAGGATCTTTTCTTCATATTCCTTGAGCTCCTGGGTGATGTAACGCTCGGCGTTTACAAGGGTCTGCTTGCGGATCCACTCCGGCGGAACCAGGTCCTTGAAGGAGTTGCGGACCTCGATGTAGTACCCGAAAACGTTGTTGTAACTTATTTTTAGCGAGGATATTCCTGTCCTTTCGGCCTCGGACTGCTGGAGCTTCAGAAGGTAGTCCTTGCCGCCTGAGGAGATATTCCTCAACTCATCCAGATCAGGATCCACTCCAGGGGCGATGACCTCGCCTTTGCCCACAGCGGCGGCCGGCTCGGCGGTCATCGTCTTCATAATGCGATCAAGCAGCTTCGAGCAGTTTTTCATCTTGCTGATGAGGGAGTCCAACGCCTTGACTCCGTGGTCTTTGCAGAGTGCGGCTATCGGCTCCGTCTGCGAAAGTCCACGACCCAGCTGCATCACCTCGCGAGGGGCTATCCTGCCTGTGGCCGCCCTGGAGATGATCCTCTCAAGGTCCCCGATGTCGCCGACATGTTCCTGAACCTTGTCCAGATCCTCGCCGGCCTCAAGGAAGTGCTGCACAACATCGTAGCGGCTGTTCAGCTCCTTGATGTCCATTATCGGCATCGCCAGCCAGCTTCGCAGAAGTCTCGCGCCCATCGGGGACGAGCATTTGTCGATGACGCTGACCAATGACACGCCTTCGCCGCCGACAGAGGAATTGAATATCTCCAAATTCCTCATCGTGAACTTGTCCATCCACACGAACTTGTCCTCGTCGATTCGGGAGATCGAGCAGATGTTCTTGAGACCCGTGTGCTGTGTCTGCTCCAGATAGACCATCAGCGCTCCGGCCGAGCATATTCCAAGAGGAAAACTGTCCACGGCGAAGCCTTTGAGTGATTCGACGTTGAACTGCTTCTTGAGCCTTTCGACCGCTGCGTCATAGACGAACGCCCACTCCTCGACCGTGGAGATGTATAGATTGTCCCCGTATTTTTCCTTGACACCTTTCTCGTAACCCCTCTGGACCACGATCTCCTTAGGATTCAGGGAGGCGATCAGGGTTCCGATGTAGTCCAGTGATCCCTGCGCAACCTGAAACGAGCCTGTGGAGACATCCAGGAAGGCGGCTCCGCACTGGTCCTTGTCGAAAGCCAGGCCGGCGAGGAAATTGTTCTCTTTCTGGTCAAGCAGCTGGTCGTTGAAGGCCACTCCTGGTGTAACCAATTCTGTCACACCTCTTTTGACTAGTTTCTTGGCGAATTTGGGATCCTCAAGCTGGTCGCAGACGGCCACCTTGTAGCCTGCCCGGACAAGTTTCGGAAGATAGACATCAATGGCATGGTGCGGGAATCCGGCCATCTCGATGTAGCCCTTGTCCCCGTTGGATTTCTTGGTCTGGACAATGCCAAGGACCTTGCTGACCAGCACCGCGTCATCTGAATAGGATTCGTAGAAGTCACCCACCCTGTAAAGCAGCACCGCCTCCGGATGCTGGGCCTTCACAGAGAAAAACTGTTTGATCAGCGGAGTGTCCTCCAGTACCTTACCTTTCGCCATATCAATGTCTTATGTTTGCCTAAAATATAAGTTCGAATGTCTCCTCTACCGAAGAGGCAAGATTACAAATTTACGAAAAACCTTGAATATGCAGAAAGAGATTTCGGAGTTATCCACCGTTTGGACAAAATACGCTTCCGAATAGTGTTGGATAGCACTGTTGGGCGACAATAACGCACTATAGTGTCGCTGGAGAGTGCAAACAACACTGTCAGGACGCATTTTAGAAGCTGTTTTGAATTGTTTGTTTGAAGGTTTGAGAGTGAAAAACTTCAGTTTCGACCGCTTCTTCCAAGGAAGATAGCGGTGCTATCTGACTGAAGAAGCGGGAAGAAAATGAAGATTTTTCACCTCAAAGAACATTTCAAACAATTCAAAACAGCTTCTTAGACCGAAAACGTTCCCTTAGAGGGCTCTATACATCCAGCCGGAGGATGTCGCGGGTGAGGCCGATGTACTTGGTCTTGGTCTCGGCGATGTGGAAACCTTGGGCGAGGAAATTGCGCTCGCTTGGGGTGTTCTGCGGATCCACGGTGGCGACTATGTATTTGACACTTAAACTTTTGGCTAATTCGATGGACCAGCCGATGAACGTGCGCTGGAAGCCTCTGCCACGATATTCATTATCCACTGCCACGGCGTCGAAGGTGAACACTTCGGAAGGATTGAGGTGAAGGTCCGCCGCAAGGCTGCGCTCGCCGCTGCGGTTGCTGACGATGACGCTGAAAGCTGCCAGCCGACCTTCCGGAGAGAATATTCCAGAAATATAGTCAAGCTGCATTGACTCAATCAGTTCCTCGCGGCTGAGAGGGTAGAAAAGATTCTTGTTCTCCATCCCGTCAACCACTTTCCGCTGAAGGTTTTCCACCGCGCTGAGGCTGTCGAAGCCAAGTCTTTTCATCGTGAACCCGTCTGGAAGATCTGAGATGACTTTGTTATATTCAGAAGTCCCGTAGTCAAAGAGATAGAGTTTGTTCTGCAGGTACTTATCCGGGAACATGAACCGGTGGCTCGGAATGTGACGCTGCCAGCCTTTCGTGCCGCTGTTCTCCTTCTCCCGGTACTTGATCCAGATCTTGTACAACTCGAAGACCTGCACGTAGGAGGACGATGTCGGCAGGATGTAGTTTTCCTGGATGTACGGATTGTTCATGAACAGGAAGAAACGGTAGCCGAAAAGGTCGTCAAGATCATCGATGCTGGCAATGTGGTGCCGGTAGAGCAGGTACAGGTTCTCGAAGAATGTGCAGTACTGCGCAACCTCAACGCTGGAGACATTCTTCCACCGCTCATAGCTATAGTCCCCATCGATTTCGGCATTCTCCAACACCTCATAGACCTTCATCAGGCGGTCGCTGTCGTGGAAATAATTGTTGAGGTTGATCAGCATCTCGCTGCACGTGACCTCCGACCCGTTCTTCAACTCAATTGCTATGAATATGGTACCGACCAGCGTCGCCGCCAACGAGAAAATCCCTACGGTCGCCTCCTCGCCCGTGCGGAACGTGTGCACGATCAGCAGGCACAGCAGCACCAGCAGAATGCTCGCGAGTACTATCAAAAGGGAAATGCTTGTCTTGTACTTTATCTTTTGCATGATCTATGAATATTTAGTGTCAGACTCAAAGATAGCTTTTTTTCTTCGATTGCGAAGGAAAAACGACTATCTTTGTAAACTTATGTAAGATACGGTTTTGATTGTGTGCGGAAGGATGTATGGTATAACAACTCTAAGTCAGGAGTGACATGAAAAGGGTGCTGATAGTGACATATTATTGGCCACCGTCCGGAGGATCCGGGGTGCAGCGGTGGGTCAAGTTTGCGAAATACCTTCCGGCGGCCGGTTGGCAGCCGGTTGTCTATACTCCTGAGAACCCTGAGTTGACGACTGTTGACAGGACCTTGGCGGCGGAGATTCCGCCGGAGGCCGAGGTCGTCAAGAATCACATTTTCGAGCCGTACGGGATCTACCGGAAACTGATGGGGAAGGGGAGCACGACCGACCTCAAGACGTTGACTGCCGCTAATGCCGTCAAAGACGAGGTCAATCCGATCAACGGACAGAAAAAGAACTGGAAGCAGAAACTGTCCCTGTTCATCAGGGGGAACTTCTTCATTCCGGATCCTCGTGTGATGTGGGTGCGTCCGTCGGTCCGTTTCCTGAAAAAATACCTTGAGGAGCATCCTGTTGACGCCATTGTCACGACCGGCCCGCCTCAATCCATGCACCTTATCGGATTGAGACTGTCACAGGCCACCGGGATCCCTTGGGTCGCCGATTTCCGCGATCCGTGGACCAAGATGTTCTATTTCAAGCATCTGGGATTGACCTCGTGGGCGGAGAAAAAGCATCATAGGCTCGAACAGTCTGTCCTGGACGGAGCCACGAGAGTGATCGCGGTCTCTCCGTTGGTGCAGGACGAGTTCAAGGCGATGACGAAGACTCCGGTCGAACTGATCACGAACGGTTACGATGAGGAGGACTTCAAGAAGGATGTGGAGTTGGACGAGAATTTCAACATAACGCACACCGGACTTTTCGCTTCGGACGGCAATCCGGAGACACTCTGGAAAGTGCTCGCCCAGAAGTGTGAGGAGGATGAGGAGTTCAGAAGGTCGTTGAGGATCAGACTTGTGGGAAAGACGGACAGGGAAATCACGGATTCAATCGAGGCCGCGGGACTTGGCGGCAATCTCAAGGATTTCGGCTATCAGGATCATGAAATGGCTGTCAGAGAGCAGCTTAACGCCTCGATTCTGATCCTTCCGCTCAGAAAGGAACCTGAATATCGCGCCGTCCTTCCCGGAAAACTTTTTGAATATCTCGCATCGCGCCGCCCTATTCTGGGGATAGGTCAGACTGACGGGGCTATGGCGCGGATTGTCGGCGAGACCGGATCCGGGGTGGTCTATGACTGGGATGACGAGAAGAAGATCCGGGCCTGGATAGACTTCTGTTGGGATGAGTTCAAGAATGATGAGCTTCACGACAACACTTCAGACATCTCGCGGTTCACACGCCGCAACTTGACGGTGAAACTGGCTGAACTGCTGAATCAGATAACTGAAAAATAATATTCATAGATTATGGACAAGACTTTGATGAAGAAGATTGGAATATACGCCGGGATTGTGCTGCTGTTTCTGGTGCTGGCCTACGGCTTCGTGCCGGAGGTGCTGACCGGCAAGGTGGTCAACCAGAGCGATATAACCGGCTACAGGAGTATGTCGCAGGAGGCGGTGGCGTGGAACAAGGCTCATCCTGACGATCCGACCCATTGGACGGATTCGATGTTTGGAGGAATGCCGACCACATCGTTTATGCCTTCCAGCGACGGTGACTGGACGCAGTCGCTGTACAATCTCCTTTTGAAAGGGAAAAGGCCGGCGAATTGGCTGTTCATTTCCTTGCTGGGAGCCTTTCTGCTGATGCTTTCGCTTGGTGTGGACAAGGTTCTGGCCATCGGCGGAGCGGTGGCGGTCACGTACTGCTCGTACAATTTCCAGATCATTCAGGTCGGGCACAACACCAAGATGCAGGCGATAGCGTTCCTGCCTTGGGTGCTTGCGGCGGTGATATTCACTTACCGATCGGCTCTACGTCCGTGGCTCGGTTCGGCCCTTCGACAGGCTCAGGGACCGGACAAACAGGTCGCTGAGCCTGTCGAAGCGACAGTGGCTAACGGGTGGAAATCCTGGCTTCCGAAAACCTTGCTCGGAGCCGTACTGTTCGGTTTCGCTCTGAGTTTCCAGATCAAAGCCAACCATCAGCAGATCACCTATTATCTGGCGATAATGATCGTGATCTATGCGCTGTACGTGTTCCTGAGAATATGTTTGGAGAAAAACGGTCACTTCGGCAAGCTCAGTGACCGGCGCGGTGCTTTCGGCCGCTTCTTCGCCGCCAGCGCGTTGCTTCTGGTCGTGGGCCTTGTCGGCATCGGCACCAACACCATCAAACTCGCCCCGCTTTATGAATATACCCGACACACAATGCGTGGCGGCTCCGAACTCTCTCATCCAGAGGGTGGTGAGATCAACAACTCCGGCCTTCAGCTCGACTACGCCACGGCCTGGTCCTACGGCTGGGAGGAGCTTCCGAATATGATGATCCCGAACTTCAACGGAGGGTCGTCAGCCGGATCCGTGAACCCTGACAAGTCCGAGGTCGTGAAACTGTTCAGGCAGGCCGGACAGGGCAACGCCAACGAGATCGCCAAGTCCCTGCCTCTCTACTGGGGACCTCAGCCATTCACGGCCGGACCAATGTATATGGGAGCGATAACGATATTCTTGTTCATCCTTGGTCTGTTCCTCTATAAAGGCAAGGAGAAATGGTGGCTTCTTGCAGCTACCCTCGTCGCTGTGTTCCTCGCTTTAGGAAACCATATGATGTGGTTCACGAAACTGTTCTTCGACTACGCTCCGATGTACAGCAAGTTCAGAACCGTGTCCATGGCCTTGATTGTCTTGCAGTTCACTCTGCCGATGCTGGGTTTCATAACCCTTGACGGAATCCTTAGGCAGGAATATTCAAAGAAAGAATTCCTGCGCGCCGGTTGGATCGCCCTTGCGCTGACGGCCGGGTTCTGCCTTCTCTGCGTTTTGGTTCCAGGCATCGCCGGCTCGTTCTCCGGCAGGGCCGACGCCCAGATGCAGGACATCATCGTGGATGCCCTCAAGGCTGACCGCAGACATATTCTTTCAGCTGACGCTCTTTGGTCGATGGTACTGATTGTTGTCACCTTCGGCCTGATCCTCTGGGCCTACAGCGTCCCTAAGAGCGCACCTAAGTCCTACGAAAGCGACCCTCACATCGGCAATGCACGCCGGATGCAGGCGATGGTTGGAATATGTCTCCTCGTGTTCGTGAATATGTTCGCGGTCGGCAAGCGTTACCTCAATCCGGACAGCTTCACGACTCCTCGCCAGTTTAATAACCAGTTCACAGCCAGGCAGGTGGACAAGCTGATCCTTGAGGACAAGGCTCCGTCCTACAGGGTCGTGGACCTCAGCGCGGACATATTCAATGACTCCTTCAACCCTTATTGGCACAAGTGCGTCGGAGGTTACAGCCCGGCGAAGCTGCAGCGCTATCAGGACCTGATTGACCGCCACATTATCAAGGAGCTCCAGGCAGTGTCTCTCGGTACACGCAACGCTAAGACCATCGAGGAATTCCAAAATGGAATCAGGAATATTCAGGTGCTTTCAGCGTTGAATACCAAGTACTTCATTCTTGGAGCGGATATGCCGCCGGTTGAGAACCTTGAGGCTTTCGGTCCGGCGTGGTTTGTGGATTCGTTCGTTCCCGCCGGGACTCCGGACGAGGAGATCGCGTTGATTGATTCCGTGGATTTGAGGCACACGGCTGTGATCGGCTCTGATTTCGCCGAGGCTCGTGAAGGTTTTGCCAAGATTTCCTCCGGCGGTTCTGATGAAGATCCCCTTGATGTTTCGGAAGAGATTTCCGTCAGCGGTACGGCCAAGGACGTTATCCAGATGACCTCCTACGCCCCGAACGAGCTCCGCTACCATTACAGCGCATCTGCCGCCCGCACGGCCATATTCAGTGAAATCTACTATCCGGATGGTTGGACCGCAACGGTGGATGGCGCTCCGTTGGATCTGTTCCGTGCCGATTGGATTTTCCGTGCCGCCAATCTTCCGGCCGGAGAACACGACATTGTGATGCGCTACGAGCCAAATGTTTACATCGTCGCTGAGAAGGCATCCAGAGCCTCATCTCTGACCCTGTTCATCTTGCTTGTCCTTTCTCTCGCAGGCATTGCCTTTTCCCGTAAGGAATCGACCGCCTTTTAGATTTTGAAGAGAATCCAAAATATTCAGAATTATGTCAGAGATATCAAGAAGGCTTTTTCTTAAAAGAGGGGTTGCTGGATTGGCAGCGATAGCGGTCGCTCCGGAACTTGTCTCATGCGCAGGACAGAAAGATAAAGCGAGTGAAATCAGGAAATCAGCTCCTTTGGCCGGTAAATATGACGTTGTTGTCGCAGGTGGAGGTCCGGCCGGTTTCATTGCAGCGGTGGCCGCGGCGCGTCAAGGGGCGAAGACAGCCCTCATCGAGCGTTACGGATTCCTTGGAGGAATGGCCACCACCGGCTATGTGACCCCGATCAGCGTCTTCGCGAAAGACAACAATCTCGTGATCGGCGGCATTCCGTGGGAGTTCGTGCAGAGGCTCGAATCCATGGGCGGCGCTTTCATCGAATGGCCGAAAGCGAACATCGACTTTGACATTGAACTCTACAAGCTTTGTTGTCAGAGAATGGTTCTGGAGGCTGGAGTGGATCTCTACATGCATTCGGCCATGATAGGCTGCGAGATGGATGGCAAGCGCATAACCTCAGTGATCATTGAAAATAAGAACGGTTTGGAAACTCTTGAGGCAGAGAGATTTATCGACTGCACAGGCGATGCGGACCTTGCGAATATGGCAGAGGTGCCAATGCAGGAGAATCCGGATGGTGAAGTCCAGCCGTCGTCATTCTGCTTCATCCTTTCCGGAGTTGACACGGACAGCGAACTGCTTAATAAATGTATGTACCATAACGGTATCAACGGTCCGAGCCAGTGCCGTCCGGTCAGAGAGAAACTTCTTGCCTTGAAGGAGACACATCCAGAGATCCCGGATTTCGGAGGTCCTTGGTTCAATAACGTGCTCCACAAAGGCAGTGTGGCGGTCAACATCACCCGCCGCGCCGCCGTGTCCACTGACAATAGGAATTTCACGGCCGCTGAGTGCCGGTTGCGAGAGGACATATTCCTTTTCGCGTCGCTTCTTAAAGAGAATTTCCCTGAATTCAAGGACAGTTACGTCGCATCGACCGCACCGCAGGCCGGTGTGCGTGAGTCCCGCCGCATCAAGGGTGTCCACACCGTCACCGCTGATGAATATGTGAGCGGCTTCCATTATGATGACAGCATCTCGCGCGGAATACACCCGATTGACATGCATGCAAGCAAGGGTACCAAACAGAAGCGCGTTGATCTCAAGCAGCCGGCGTATGTGCCGTACAGGGCTCTCATCGCTCCCGAATATCCTAATCTGCTTGTCGCCGGGCGTTGCATCTCCACTGACCGTCAGGCTCTTGCGTCACTGCGTGTGATGGCGAGCTGCATGGGTACAGGTCAGGCAGCCGGCGTAGCCGCGGCCCAAAGCATCACTGAGAACCGTGACGTGCAGAACATCGACATTGAGACCCTTGTGGGCACAGTACGCAAACTCGGCGCTATCATTTAGGAATATTCTCGTGGCATTTAACTCATTGATAACGAATTAAAAGAACAATGTCCTGGTGCCGGATTCCGCACCAGGACATCGCTTTATTTGTTGATAACCAACTAATTACCCGCCACTGGCTCATTATCAGTCGGTGGCGGGTAAAGTGTTTATCCTCAGTTAGATAGAGTATTGACTTTGGCTGTTATCTACCAAAGACAATACGGTAAGACTTTGGCAATCAGGTACTACGACTCCACGGCTTTTGCGAGGCGGCCGGCGAGATCGATGAAGGCTTGGCCGTCAGGGCGTGTTGAGAGGGCGGCGGGTTCACCGGAGTCTCCGCCTTCACGTATGCTCTGGACGATCGGAATCTGACCGAGGAGCGGAATTCCGTACTTGTCGGCCATCTCCTTGCCGCCATTCTTTCCGAATATGTAGTACTTGTTCTCCGGAAGTTCCTCTGGTGTGAACCAGGCCATATTCTCCACGAGGCCGAAGATCTTGCGGTCTATGTTCTTGTTACGGAACATGTTCACGCCTTTCTCAACATCCGAGAGGGCTACCGGTTGAGGGGTCGTGACGATCAGCGCGCCCTCCATCGGGATGTCGTTGACGAGGGAGATGTGGATGTCACCTGTTCCAGGAGGCATATCGATGAGAAGAAAGTCCAGAATGCCCCAGCGTACTTGCAGGATCATCTGTTTCAATGCGTTGCAGGCCATCGGGCCTCTCCAGATAAGGGCCTGGCCAGGTTCGGCGAAATAGCCGATGGACATCCATTTCACACCGTATTTCTCGATCGGGTAGATGACCTCCTTGCCCTCGGCGATCTCCTCGGCCTCAGGGACAGCTCCTTCCGTGCCGGTCATCAGCGGAACCGATGGGCCATAGACATCAGCGTCGGCGAGTCCGACCTTGTAGCCGAGACGTGACAGTGCCACGGCCAGGTTGACCGCCACCGTTGACTTTCCGACTCCGCCCTTGCCGGAGGCGATTCCGATGATGTGGCGGACATTGTTGATCTCCTCAAGTCCGAGATCAAGTCCGGCTTTCTTCTTGGGAGCCTCCTCCTTGACAACCGTTCTGACCTCTACCTCAGTGCCTTGCGGGGCGTTGCGGATGATTGTCGCGCGGGTGCTTCCGACAAGATATTCAGTGAGAGGGTCACGTCTTTTCGGGAAGGCGAGGGTGACTGTCACCTTGTTGCCATCGATGGAGACGGAATGAACCATCCCGAGTTCTATGATGCTTTTGCTTCCTTGGGCGGGGTGGACCACCTCGGTCAGCATATTCAAGATTTCCTGTTCAGTCATATTCGTTATTTCACTATGTTCATTTCCTTGGTGAGGTAGCCGGCGCCGCCGAACTTGTCCACGAGGAAGAGGACGTAGCGGATGTCCACGCAGATGCACCTCTGGAGGTCTGGCTCGAACATCACGTCACTTGACATTGACTCCCAGTTGCCGTCGAAGGCCAGTCCGATGAGCTCGCCGTCGGCGTTGAGGACAGGGCTGCCGGAGTTGCCGCCGGTGATGTCGTTGGTGGTGAGGAAACAGCAAGGGAGGTTGCCGTCGGCCATAGCGTACTGTCCGTAGTTTCTCTTGACATAGAGCTGCTTGAGTTTCTCAGGAACGATGAACTCGTAGTTGTCCGGATCCTCTTTCTCCATCACACCGTAGATTGTGGAGTAGTACCTGTAGTTGAGAGCGTCTTTCGGGGAATATGACTTCACGGTCCCGTAGGTGAGCCTCATCGTGAAGTTGGCGTCCGGGTACATGGCCTTGCCCTTGCTCCATTCCATCAGGCCGGCGGTGTAGGCCTTGGATGCGGCCTTGATGTTGTCTTTTGCTTCCTGACTCTGCTCTCCGCGCAGTTTGACAAAGACATTCACGATGGAAGAGGACAGCTTGTTGACCGGATCGTGTCTGATGGCGGCGATGCCGTCCTTGCCGATGGCTTCAGCGGCCTTTTCGTAGGATGTCAAAACAGTGGTTCTGAACAACTCATCGACGTACTTGTCAATGTCCAGAGTCGCGAAATCCTCTCCAAGGTCCGGATAATTCTCCGGCCTTGCCTTCTCTCTGTAGAATTTAAGCAGGGCGGCGGTCTCTTCCTTGTCCAGAGGCGCGTAGTAGTCCTCATAGACAGCCTTCATCGCCTCAAGGCCTTTCGCAGTGGCTGCCGCGGTGTCGGAACCGGCCTTAAGGCTGTTGTGCCAAGCGCCGTTGAACGCGCTGGTGAAATTCATGAGCTCAAGTCTGAAAACAGTCTCGCTCAAGAGCTTGACATCGAAATCCACCTGCTCATTGGTCTTGATTCCGGCGGCGATGTCAGCGATCGCGGTTCCGTAAAGCTCCGAGCGCTTCTTGTTCTTATCGACCCATTTCTGGAAACGGGCCTCCTTATCGTGCTCTTTCTCGATGATATTCAAGTCCTTGAACGCCTTCTTCTCGCCGATCCACTTCTTCCAGCCGTTCGCCGAGCTCGCATATTTGTTGGCATATTTCAGCCTGATCGAAGGATCCTTCTCCATCCATTTCCACATAATGTCCTGTCGGAGGGTCCTGGCCTCGATGGCTATGTCGTTCAGTGCCATCATATGGTTCAACTGCGCTTCGGTCTGGTATCTCTGCGTGCGGCCAGGGTAGCCCATAATCATCGTGTAGTCTCCCTCGTTGATGCCTTTCAAGGAAATCTTCAGAGACTGTTTCGGAGTGTAAGGAACATTGTCCTCTGAATATTCAGCAGGCTCGTTGTCCTTGCCGGCATATACCCTAAACATCGAGAAGTCTCCTGTGTGGCGCGGCCACATCCAGTTGTCGGTCTCGCCGCCGAACTTTCCGATCGATGCCGGAGGGGCGCCCACGAAACGGATGTCCTTGAATATCTTATAGACAATGATGTAGTGCACGTTGTTATTATAGAAGGAGGTGAGCTCCACGTCGCACCCAGGATTCTGCTCCTCTGAGGCTTTGACAAGGGCTTCGGAAACAGTCCTTCTCTCTTCATTGCTCTTCGCTCCTTCGATCGCGTCGGTGACATCGCTCATGTTCACAAGGAACGTTACCGAAAGTCCTGGGACGGGGATTTCCTCGTTGCTGTTCATCGCCCAGAATCCATCCTCAAGGTAGTTGTGCTCGTCAGAGGAAAGCTGCTGGATGCTGCTGTAGCCACAGTGATGGTTGGTCACCAGCAGTCCTTTGTCGGAGATCATCTCACCGGTGCAGCCTCCGCCGAAGATGACGATAGCGTCCTTGAGCGAAGAATGGTTGACACTGTAGATCTGGTCAGGGGTGAGCCTGCAACCGAGATCCTTCATCGCGTCCGCATTGAGTTTCTGGAGGAGCGGAAGCATCCACATCCCCTCGTCTGCCATCGCGCTGAATCCGACCATGAGGGCGGCCGCGAAGGAACAAATCAATTTTCTCATATCAAATACTTTTAAATATGTCTGTGTCCGTAATCAAAAAAGATTACCGGTTATATTTACTAAAGTAGCTATTTCCAATGAAAATAACCAACAAAAGTAGCCATTTCCTGCTTAAACTCAAATTTCTGGTTATATTTGCCGTTTCCGGCAGGCTGGAGGGAGGTTGACCCAAGGTTGCTGAGCCTGTCGAAGCGCCGGTCGCTTCGACAGGCTCAGCGACCAAAAGGAATTGTCCGCCGGCAAGGTTTGAATTTATGAATATAAAGAAAGAGATACATCTGCTGCCGTTTATGGAGGCGGGGCGCATCGAGGCCGGCTGTGACGAGGCCGGGCGCGGTCCGTTGGCTGGCCCTGTCTATGCCGCGGCCGTGATACTTCCGGCGGATTTCCACCACCCGTTGCTGAACGATTCCAAGAAGATGAGCGAGAAATCCAGGGATATCCTGAGGCCGATCATTGAGCGTGAGGCGATCGCTTGGGCGGTCGAGGCTGTCAGCGCTGAGGAAATAGATGAATTGAATATTCTTTGGGCATCCGTTACCGGAATGCAGCGCGCGGTCAGGAGGCTTGACCCTAAACCGGACTTCCTGCTGATCGACGGCAACCGTTTCAGACCTTTCGATGAATATGGCTTCGGCACCTACAGCACTGTGGTTCACGGTGATGCTACATATTCATCAATCGCGGCGGCGTCTGTGCTCGCGAAGACTTGGAGGGACGAGAAGATGCGCCAGCTGGCCAAGGAATATCCTGAATATGGCTGGGACAGGAATATGGGCTATCCGACCAAGGAGCACATCGAAGCCATCAAAAAATTCGGGTTGACACCGTGGCACCGTAGGTCGTTCCACCCCAAGGAACTTGAACCGACATTATTCACCGGTCTTTAGTCCGAGTTCCTTCTCGTAGCGGAGGATGAGCTTGCGGTTCATGCTGATGATTTCGTCCTTGTCTTGGAGCCTTTCGTTAAGGCGTTCGATGTCAGCTTTCAGCGAGGCTATTGTCTTTATGTAGCCATCCTCAAGATCCCTCATCTTTCTGTCATAGTTCTCCTTGATGTCATTTATCCTTTCTGTCGCCGAACTTATCGGTTCGAAACCATTCACCAGTTCAGCCACGGAAGTCCCGGTCTTCTCGGCGAATTTTCCAACATGCTCGTTCAGGATTCTGGTCTTGCCTTTCTCAAGCTTCCGGTAGGCGTTCAGGGAGATTTCAAGACGACGTGCCATCTCGGTCTGTGAAAGGCCGAGTTCGTTCCTTTTCTTTTCAAGATTGTTCTTTATCGTTGCGTCGTCCATTTGAGTGAATCTTCAAAAGCGTTACACAAACGCAAAAATATCCAAAAGAAGATTCTTCGGTTTGTAATCATAGGTTGTAAAATGTAGCCAATGGTTATAAAAAACATATAAAAATGATAAAAAACAGAAAATATTCAGTTGTTACCCCCGCTTGTCAGCAACCTGAGGTTGTTTTTTCAAGAGGAAGTGCTGTCCTTTGCGAAAACACTTTTTATTATGGGCAGGACAGAGAATGACTATTCCGCCTTCGAGAAGGCGATGGATGAGCAGAGGCTTTACAGGCAAATTCCGGATTTCACGGGAATATGCTTGCGGATAGGAGCGGATCCGGCCGCGTTGGACGCCGTGATTTATGATGAATTGGGTTATCGGGGGCAGGATCTGGTCGATTTTTATCGCCGCTGCGAGAATATTCATTAAGAAAGATTGTGGAATAGTGTTGTTATTGGGACATTTTTTTATTAGATTTGCCTTTCGGCGAACTTATGAGGCGCTTACAAAGGTAAATCGATTTTTATCAAGTTGTTCCCCGTAATGCAAATTTGCCAACAATGATTTCATAATTAATAACTTATAGTAATGAAGGAATATTCTACTAAAGACATCCGTAATGTGGTTCTGATTGGTAGCGCCAAGTCAGGTAAGACCACATTATCTGAAGCCATGCTCTTCGAGGGCAAGGTGATCGCCAGAAGAGGCACGGTCGAGGACAAGAACACTGTTTCCGACAATGAGGAAATCGAGAAAATCAACCAGAGATCGATCTTCGCCACTCCGCTTTACGCAGAGTTCATGAACACGAAGTTCAACGTGATCGACGCTCCGGGTTCCGATGACTTCATCGGAGGCGCTGTGTCAGCCTTCAAGGTCTGCGAGAACGGTATTCTTGTCATCAACGCACAGCAGGGCGTCGAGGTGGGCACAGACATCTTCGCTCGTTACGCCGATAAGTACAAGCTGCCTCTCATCGTGGCTGTCAACCAGCTTGACTCCGAGAAAGCCGACTGGGAGAAGACCATCGCCGAGATGAAGGAGACTTTTGGCCACAAGCCGATCATCGTCCAGTTCCCTGTCAACCCAGGCCCTTCATTTGACGGCTTCATAGATGTCCTCAAGATGAAATACTATCATTTCAAGGACGATAACGGAACCCGCGAGGATCTTGACATCCCTGCGAACCTTATGGACGAGGCCGAGACTCTCCGTCAGGAGCTCATCGAGAAGGCAGCCGAGTTTGACGATACCCTTATGGAGAGATTCTTCGAGAACGGCTCGCTCACCGAGGACGAGATCCGCGAGGGTCTCGGAAAGGGAATCCGTCAGGGTGGCGTGCTTCCTATTTTCTGCCTCTCCGGCAAGAAGGACATCGGTGTGAAGAGGCTCATGGAGTTCACCATCAAGACCGCCATCTCCCCTGCGGAGACCAAGTTTGTCACCAAGGATGGCAACGAGGTTGAGTGCAACGCCGGAAACCCTACATCCATATTCATCTACAAGACTGACGTCGAGCCGCATCTTGGAGAGGTTTCTTATTTCAAGGTTATGTCCGGTCATCTGACAGAGGGTATGGATCTTGAGAATGCGGAGACAGGAGACAAGGAAAGACTTTCCGCCATCTATGCCGTGGCCGGTGCCAAAAAGGAGAAGGTCTCCGGACTTCAGGCGGGTGAGATCGGTTGTACAGTGAAGCTGCGCGCAGGAAAGACCAACGTGACCCTTTCACAGCTTGGTTCCGGCATCGCCTACGAGCACATCGTATTCCCGGCGTCCAAGTACCGCTGCGCCATCAAGGCCGAGTCCCAGAACGACGAGACCAAACTCGGCGAGGCTCTCTCGAAGATTTCCGCCCAAGATCCTACGATCATCGTTGAATATTCAAAGGAACTCAAACAGACTATCCTCAGCGGCCAGGGCGAGCAGCACATCAATGTCTGCAAGTGGCGTCTGGAGAACGAGTTCGGTGTGAAGGTCGTTATGTTCGCTCCTAAGATTCCTTACCGTGAGACCATCACAAAGGTGGCTACGGCGACTTACCGTCACAAGAAGCAGTCCGGTGGAGCCGGTCAGTTCGGTGAGGTTTCCATCCTCATCTGCCCTATCGTTGAAGGCGTTCCGTTCACGAACAAGTTCAAGATTGACGGCAAGGATGTTGTCCTCAACGTCAAGACCAAGGAAGAGTTCGACCTCGAATGGGGCGGAAGGCTTGAGTTCTACAACTGCGTTGTCGGTGGAGCCATCGATGCGCGCTTCATGCCGGCCATCCTCAAGGGACTCAATGACAAGATGACCGAGGGCCCTCTCACTGGTTCTTATGCCCGTGACATCAGAGTCTTCGTCTATGACGGTAAGATGCACCCGGTTGACTCCAATGAAATCTCCTTCATCCTCGCCGCGCGCAACGCCTTCAAGGAGGCATTCCGCAACGCCGGTCCGAAGATCATGGAGCCTATCTACAATGTCGAGATCATGACACCTGCCGACTACATGGGAGCCTGCATGTCAGACCTTCAGAACAAGAGGGCGCTCATCGAGGGTATGAGCTCGGACAAGGGATTCTCAGTCCTCAAGGCCCGTGTTCCGCTCGCTGAGCTTTACCGCTACTCCACAACCTTGAGCTCGTTGACCTCCGGCGCCGCGACATTCACCATGGAGTTCGCTGACTACCAGCCTGTTCCTGCTGATGTCCAGACCAAGCTTCTTGCCGAGTACGCCGCTCAGGAGAAGGAAGAGGAGTAATATCAACAGACCTTTATGGTCGATGACAAAGAATATTCAGCCCTCCTCTCCGGTATCGCTGCCGGAGGGGAGGGTTGTTCATTCCTAAGCGTTAAAATTAGTTGCCTCAGATTTCTGAGGAAAGATTACCTGATTGAATATATTCATTTATGAAAAAGACATTCTTCTCCCTGATGGCGGCTCTGTTGCTGCTCTCATCCTGCGAGGTTCATCATTTTATGACCGACGCTTCCTATCGTGCCACGGTTGAGGCGGATCTGAATAAAAGGCTGCGGCCGGAGCGTCTGCAAGGCTTCTTTGCGGTCGATAAAGACAAGAAATGCCTTACGGAGTCCAACGGCTTTGTCAGCGACCTCTATCTGACGACAGAAGAGTTCGAGGCTTTGGAGTTTCTCTATGCCTATATGCCGCTCGCGGACGTTACGGATTACAGCACAGACTATTACCTTCAGAATATTCGTTCGTCCTTCGCCGCCCGAAAGGAGATGGGGTGGAATGTCCCGGAGAGGATATTCAGGCATTTCGTGCTGCCTGTCAGGGCGAACAATGAGAACCTCGACACTTCAAGGGTCGCCTTCTACCGTGAGTTGAAGCCACGTGTGGAGGGTATGAATATGAAGGATGCCATTCTGGAAGTGAATCATTGGTGTCACGAGAAACTGACCTACAAGCCATCCGACGCTCGTACCCTGTCCCCGCTTTCCTCGATGAGAAGTTCGTTGGGGCGTTGCGGTGAGGAGTCCACATTCGCTGTGGCGGCTCTTAGGGCTGTGGGAATCCCTGCCCGTCAGGTTTACACCCCTCGTTGGGCGCACACGGATGACAACCACGCCTGGGTCGAGGCTTGGGCTGACGGTGATTGGTACTTCCTTGGTGCCTGTGAGCCGGAGCCGGTCCTTAATCTGGGGTGGTTCAATTCTCCGGCCAGCCGTGGATTGCTGATGCACACAAGGGTTTTCGGAAACTATGACGGCCCGGAAGAGAAGGTTATGGTCGGGCCTAACTTCACGGAAATCAATCTGATTGACAATTACGCCAAGACCGACCGTGTTGATTTCACTGTAGTTGATGAGAATGGTTCCCCGGTTGACAGCGCCTTGGTTGATTTCAAGATCTACAACTATGCCGAGTTCTATCCTGCGCTTTCCAAATACACTGACGCTCAGGGGCGTACATTCCTGACCGCCGGGATGGGGGATATGATGGCCTGGGCCTCGAAGAACGGCAAGTATGGCTATTCCAAGGTCTCTTTCGGCAAGGACACAGAGGTTAAGATCACGATTTCGGACCAGCATTCATTTGATCCTCAGTCAATGATGATTGTCCCGCCGCCGGAGACCGCGAACATCCCTGAGGTTACTCCGGAGCAGCGTGCTGAGAACGACAGACGTTTCGCCCAGGAGGACAGCATCCGAAAGGCTTATATGGCTACATTCTTCGTCACGGACAGTTCGGAGAAAGGGAGGCTTCTGGCATTCTCTGCCGGCAACCACGAGGTGATCGAAAAGTTCTTGGAGGATCATCCGGACGCAAGGGCTTTGGAACTGCTTAAATCCTTGAGCAATAAGGATATGATAGATGTGACGAGGACTATTTTGGATGACAGTTACAATGCTTCGGACGCGATTCTCTGCCCAAGGGTCGAGAACGAGTTCCTCAGTCCTTACAAGTCGTTCTTTGCAGGTCTCTTCGGAACCGGACTGTCAAAGGAGGAGTTGTCTGTCCCTTCGAACCTGATCAGATGGGTGCAGGACAGCATCACTGTGCTGCGTGACCCTAAGGCCTGGAGCATTCCGATGTCTCCTATCGGCGTTTATCAGGCAAGAATGGCGGACGTTCGCTCAAGGAATATATTCTTTGTCGCTCTCGCCAGGACTCTTGGGATTGACGCGCGCAAGGATCCTGTGACCGGAAAGATTCAGTACAAGGCTGACGGCCAGTGGGTTGATGTGGATTTCGAGGCTTCCTCGCAGGTTGTGGCTCCTACCGGGACACTGGTCCTGAACTACGAGCCTACGGCTATCCTGGCGAATCCGGGCTACTATTCCCACTTCACTGTCAGCAAGATAGAGAATGGCCGCACGAAACTTCTGTCGTTTGATGAAGGTCAGGTTGATATGGGCGGAGGCGTCAGCTGGGCGAATATATTCAAGAAAGGAACTTCGCTCGATGTCGGTGATTATGTGCTTGTGAGCGGTAACCGTCTTTCCGACGGCAGTGTGCCTGTCACGATGCAGCAGTTCTCTGTCAAGGAGGGCGAGACCACGACGCTTGACCTCCGCATCACCATTCCGGAGGACAGGCTTTCCGTGATCGGTTCGTTCGATGCCGAGACAAGGTACTGCATGGAGCCTGACGCTGAGCCAGTTTCGGTTCTTTCGACCACCGGCCGCGGCTTCTATGTGATAGGTTTCCTCACCCCTCGCCAGGAGCCGTCCGTCCATGCGATCAACGACCTCATCGCCGCGAAGGCGAAACTGGAGTCCTGGAACCGTCCGATCCTGCTTCTGACCACCGCTGAAGGTCTTGGATGGCTCAAGGAATATTCCTCCTCGCTCCCATCCAACGTCCATTTCGGCATAATCCCTGACGGACTCGACCTGAAAGACCGCCGGATGCCGTACTTCCTTCTCGCCGACACTTTCAACCGAGTCTTCTTCACCACCGAGGGCTACACCATCGGTCTCGGCGACCAGCTCGTCACCGCCATCGCCAAGTTATAGCCCATATAATAAAACAATTGAATGGCTGTGGAGGCTAACTTGTTGTAAGCGAATATATTGAAGCACCCTGCTCCTTCGGGTGGGAGTAGGGTTATTTTATTGATTGCAGGTCAAGCATTTGACCTCCACTGCCAACAGCTGCCCCCCCCCTGCTGTTGCTGAGCCTTAATCTTCCGGTCGATGATCCTACGGTCACAAAGTCTGTGGTTGCTGAGCCTGTCGAAGCATCGAAGCGACCATAAATGTCAGTATTGTTTTTGCTATAGTTAATTGCTAATTTTGCTAGGTTTAATCGCGGAATCATGAAAAGAATAATTATCGCTCTGATAAGCCTGGCGTTATCTGTCAGCATCTATGCACAAGAGATTACCGGAAAATGGAATCAGACCCATCAAGGTTCCGAGAATGGCTCGGAGATGATGACATCCGAGACGCTATCTTTTATGAAAAACAGCACCTTTGAGGATGTGGTGACTCTGGAAATGAAGTATGTCGATGACAAGAACGCCCAGGCTCCGCTTATACTTAAAGTCAGGATCTCGTGCGGTGGCACATGGTCTCTTACCGATAAAACCCTGTCTCAGACTTATGACGCGAAATCCGTCAAGACCGAGATTCTGGAGCAACCGGACGGCTTCCCGAAATTCTTCCTGAATGTCCTCAACAAAAGTGTTGTCTCGGAATTCAAGAAACACTCAAAGAAACCGATACGCTGCAATGTGGTCTCATTGACATCGGATAAGCTCCAGCTTCTGGAGGTCGGAGCCAAAGACTCCGAGACAGAGACGTACACCCGCGCGAAGTGAAATATCTTTGTGGAGGGCAACTATTTGTAAATGAATATATTGATAAATCCTGCTCCTCAAATGAGAGGAGCAGGATTATTTAAGTAGTTGCCAGTCAGGTATTTATTTTCCACGAACTGTTGCTGGGTGCAGGCTCTGTGGTTGCTGAGCTTGTCGAAGCATCGAAGCTTTACGCCCCTATGATCCATTTGCTGCCCGGAAGCCTGGAGATGAGTTCTGAGGTCAGGGCGCAGCAGACGAATGTGCAGACCGCGATGAACGGAATCGCCGCCGCTGTGTGCAGCTGGAGAGTCTGGATGGACGCCACTGACCATAGGTGCAGCCAGAAGATATGCATCAGGTACATCCCGTAGCTCAGTTTTGAAAGACGGGTGATGATCCTCGGTGCTTCCGAACGCTTTATGCAGGAGAACATCAGGAACGTTCCGGCTGTGAGGCAGGCCACGTTGATCGTGCAGAAATTCCAGCCGATTTCGAGCACCGGAGTGCTTATGACAATTCCCGGAGTGGCCTGTACATAGAACGAAAGAATGGTGACGATCGCCCCGACGGTCATAAGCACAGCTCCGACAATCATCTTCTTACGTGTGCTCCAGTCAAGGTGTTCACGGATATAATGCGCCATCACGAGGTAGCCAAGGAAGCATGCGAACACCCGCACATAATCCAGGAATACGATCCTTTTGCTTTCGTTCATCTATCTTCTTTTTTAGAAATATTCAATGTCATCATGTGATTCTCCAACCGGAGCCCCGCAAAGATAGAAAAAAACGTGTTTCGTGCGCAAATAAAGGTGTCCCATGCACAAAGAAGATATTTTAAAGTCTAGTGCGTAGTACGTGGGAATTTGCGTCAGAAAAATTCGTATCTTTAAACTTTTGTTGATAAATGCTAAGTACGCGGCAGATAATTAGGAAAATAATTATGGCAGATATAACTCAAAATACCAACGATATTCCCGAGTTGCAATCGCCTTTCGAGCAGCTGCGAGAGGTGGATGGTGATGGGAGAGAATGGTGGAACTCACGTAAGTTGGCACGGGTGATGGGGTATGGCAAGTACTGGAACTTCGAGCGTGTCATTGCCAAGGCGCAGGCTTGGTCTTCGCGGAAGGGTTACCATCTGGGAGAGCATTTCGTGGAGATTACCGAGATGGCGGAACTGGGCAGTGGGGCGGTCAGAGAGGTGACAAGCATTCGGCTTTCTCGTGCCGCTTGTTTGGCTGTGGTGATGAACGCCGACCAGAAGAAGGAGATGGTGAAGGTGGCGCGGCAGTATTTCAGCTCGACGATGACTCCTGATGTGGCGGTGAGGAGTATGGAGTCATCCGTGCTTATGTACAAGGGAGGACGAGGTAAAGTACAAGTGCTGGTCATCTTCGACACAAATACTTTCTGGCTCTCACAGCAGAGGATGGCGGAATTGTTTGGGGTGACTGTTCCAACAATCAACTACCATCTTGACCAGATAAACCAAAGCGGAGAGATCCATTTGTCCGACGCGATTAGAAAAATTCGAATACCTTCGGACAAATGGTCTGGAGAGGTGATGATGTACAACCTTGACGTGGTGATTGCGGTTGGCTATCGGGTGAACAGCTACGAGGCGACACAGTTTCGAATCTGGGCTACGAGTGTGCTGAAAGAATATCTCACGAAGGGCTTTGTCCTGGATGATGAACGACTTAAGGGGAAAAATGTCTTCGGAGCGGACTACTTCGATGACTTGATCGACCGCATACGGGAGATCCGCATCAGCGAACGTCGTTACTATCAGAAGATAACAGACATCTATAGTGAATGTAGTTCCGATTACGACAGGGATTCTGAAGAGACACGTCTGTTCTTCAAGATGGTGCAGAATATGATGCACTATGCTGTCACTAAGCAGACTGCGGCAGAGATTATCTATGATCGTGCCGATGCGGAACGCCCTCATATGGGCTTGACTACTTGGAAGAATGCTCCCGATGGCAGAGTCGTCAAATCGGATGTGACTGTGGCCAAGAACTACCTGAGTGAAAAGGAAGTTGATTCCTTGAACAGACTGAGCAATGCTTTCATTGACATCGCGGAACAAAGGGCAGAGGATCATATCTTGATGACTATGGCGGACTGGTCTGACCTTTTACAGAAGTATATGAACCTTAACGACCGCCCTATACTTCCCGATGCCGGCAGGGTTACACACGAACAAGCCGTCGAGAAGGCTCTTACTGAATATGATAAGTTTCGTGTCATCCAAGACCGTGAAATTATGTCCGATTTTGACCGTCAGATTGAGTTGCTGTTCGGTGACAAGAAATAGAAACGGCACGTGGGAATTTGCGTCCGAAAAATTCGTATCTTTGAATTTTTGTTAGAAAGACGATAAGATGAAGGGAATCTTCAGGGGCATATTCATAAGTCTGGCGCTGCTTGCGGGGAGCGGGCTGCGGGGGTGGTGCGCCACGCTTGAGTTTATCGATTCGCTGCGTACGGAACTGGAGCGCAGGAATATGCCGGAGCGGGTCCTATTCCTGCCATTGGCGCTTGCGGATCAAAGGGGGGACGACGGGCGGGAAGGAATATGGTCGCTCACGGCGCTGGACGCTATCAGGGGGGAAGCACTTTGTCGGAAAACCGCAACCGAATCGGATAAAGGAACCGGGGATGTGGCAGAGGTGCTGATGACGAATGACAGAGAGGTGGTGAGGACGGAACAGGATCGAGGCGTAGCAAGCAATTTGATAGGTAGAAGCACTTGTGATTTGGACTCTACGGATGTTCGCTTCGATGATTATCTTTCCACCGTGATAGCACTCGACCGCCTGCAGGAACTTTTCAATGAATATGGCGACTGGAATATGTCGATAGTGGCTTATGCCACAAGTCCGACGGCGCTGGCCGCGATGGATTCCACGGCGTTTGCCAACGCTCCGATTCTTAGGAGTTTACGAAATGCTGAGGAGGAATATTCAGAAAATATTCCGGCCGCGTTTGAGCGGATAGGGTCGCTGGCGGCCAAGAGGAAGGCGGAGAGGCTGGCGTTCATGCAGGAGCAGGCGGCGCTTAGGAAGGCCCGGCTGGACTCGCTGCGGAAGAGGCAGGCGGCGAACACCGACAGGATTACCTACACTATCCGTCGGGGCGACACGCTGGGAGGAATCGCGGCAAGATACCGGGTCAAGGTCTCTGACCTGAAGAGATGGAACAACCTAAGGAGCGATATGATTCGAGAGGGACGTAAACTGGTGATTTACAGATAGTCATTATGAAGCAATATAAGGTACTTTTGTTTTTTCTTTCCGTTTTCCTGATCCTTTGTGCGATCTGGTTCGTATATCCGTCGAAAGGCGTTCAGGTTGGAGATTTGAAGTTGAGGTTCCCGTCCTACCAGGGCTATCTTGCCGACCTTCAGGACAGCACGGTGGACGTGAATGTGGATTCCGTGCTTCTGGCCGTGCAGAAAAGCTACGAGATGGTCGAAGGCTCGACAGATACCCTTCGCTACTACTATGACTACATCACCTCGAATCCCAACCGGATATGTCTGCCGGAGGATGACTACACGTTCTTCGACTCGCTGTTCGTGGAGATGGCCGCGGCGGCAGGTTCCGGCCGCACCGTCAGGATTCTGCACTATGGTGATTCCCAATTGGAAATGGACAGGATCTCGGCTGTGCTGAGACAGGATCTTCAGGAACGCTTCGGGGGATCCGGGCCGGGAATGGTACCGATGATCCAACGGATTCCGACCGTCTCTCTCTCGCAGAACGCTTCCGGAAGCCTGACCCGCTACGCTATGGTGGGGGACTCGCTGACAAGGAAGGCCTCGCACAAGCGCTACGGGCCTCTGACACAGTTCACTGACGTTTCCGGCAACGGAACGTTCACTTTTACAAGAACCAAGAACAGGTATTCCCAAGAGTTGGTCAAGTCGATCTCAAAGGTTTCCGTGCTTCTGGGGCAGAATTCCGCAGGCTTTGAGATGGCCCTGAAATGCGACACGTTGCCGGTAAGGAAAACCGTCATAGATTCGGCCAAGGCTGAAGTCTCGATGGTCACTTGGGAATTGCCTTGCGATGTGGAGAAAGGCACAATCAGCTTTTCCGGCAACGCTGAGATCTATGGAATAATGCTGGACGGAAAAGGAGGCGTGACCGTTGACAATGTCGCCTTGCGTGGATGCGCCGGATTCATATTCTCGTCCATCAACCGTCAGGTGATGAAAGAGAGTTTCGCGAAGATGGACACCCGCCTGATAATCTTACAGTTCGGCGGAAACGCGATGCCTGGAATAGCCTCGAAGAAGGCCATTTCCTCTTACGTGAGGAAGATCGTGATGCAGTTCGACTACTTCAAGGAGGTCGCTCCACAGGCCCAGCTGATGTTCATCGGCCCGGCGGACATGTGCAAGAGCGAGGACGGGAATCTGATAACTTGGCCGCTCCTGCCGCAACTTAATGATTCCTTGAAGGTTAACTGTCTGAAGAACGGTGTGGCCTACTGGGACACGTTCAACGTGATGGGAGGCCCGGGCTCGATGAGGAAATGGGTGAGCCACAATCCCGCTCTGGCCGGCCCTGATCATATTCATTTCACACACAAAGGAGCGCTTGAGATCGGAAACGCGCTCGCCAAGTCCTTCATTCTTTACCACGACTTCTACAAGCTCCGCCAGGAACTTTCAGACGAGGCTGTGGGAATATATCTGCGCGACCTGCGGGACAGTCTCAATCCTCGTCCCGCCGTGCCTGACACCTTGACAAAGACAGAGTTATGAGACGTTTCCTGACATATTCATTGCTCTTTTTGCTGCTTCCGGCGACCCTTTGGGGGCAGTCGCTGCGGAAGGTGGTTCCTGAATATGATTTCGCGCGTTTCGAGAAGAACCGGATTGGGTTTCAGGGGGATAGTTCGGCCTTTGAGAGGCTTTTCAAGAAGATGGATTCCGTGCTTTTTCTGGGTAAAGGCAACCTTAGGATTATGCACATCGGGGGGTCTCACGTGCAGGCCGGGACTTTGACGCGGCAGTTACGGAACGACCTTCTGTCTTTGAGAACGGCTTTGGACGGGGGCAGGGGACTGGTTTTCCCGTTCTCCGCCGCCCACACGAACAATCCAAGCAGTTTCACGACAAGTTACGAAGGGTCCTGGAAGGTGACGAAGAATGTCCAAAGGGAGCCGGATCATAGGCTTGGACTTACTGGAATAGCCTTGAGCGCGTCGGATGACAAGGCTTCGGTTATGGTCACCACTGTGGCCAGGGATCCGAAACCGCAGGATCCGACGTTTCGGTTCAACGAAGTGAAGGTCCTTGGATATTCATCAGCAGGAGAGAGAGTTCCGGTGGTGGTTTTGGCTAAGGGTGACACGCTGCAAGGGTGCCGGGCGGATTCCTGCTGGTCTTTCGGCCTTCCCGCGTTTGCGGACTCCGTCAAGATCGCGACCAAGGGACAAGGCGAGTTCACCTTGACGGGAATATTCCTGGACAACCCTTTTCCGGGCATTTCCGTGACGGGAATCGGCGTGAACGGGGCTTCGCTCGGGGCATATTCAAAGTGCCCGGATCTGATGAATGATTTGAGGCTGGTGAATCCGGATCTGGTGATTTTAGCCGTCGGGATCAATGATGCGACCGCCGCGAATTTTTCTGTGGATGATTTTGTCGCGCGCTATAAGGTGCTTGTGTCGCAGATTCGTTCGGTGAATCCCGACTGCGCTCTGCTGTTCGTCTCCAACAACGACAGTTTCAGGAGGATACGCCGTAAAGGCTATGTCGTGAATTCTAACGGCAAGTTGGCAGAGCAAAGCTTTTTGAGGCTCGGAAAGGATTGTGACGCAGGCGTTTGGAATCTGTTTGACATTATGGGGGGACTCGGTTCGATGAGGAAATGGGAAGAGGCCGGCCTCGCCAAGAGGGACAAGATTCATTTTACGGAAAAGGGCTATGAACTGGTGGGAGACCTGCTGTTCAACGCGTTGATGGATAAGTATGTGGAACATTTAAAGAAAGGTAAGTGATGGGATTTTGGGACGTTGCCGCTGACTTTTTCAAGAACCTGTTCTCTTTTGATCAGGCTCACCCGTTGTTGTTCACCCAGTTCTATTTCTGGGCGTTCTTCGCCATCGTGCTGGCCTTTCTGTGCGTTTTCAAGAACAAGGTCGTGCTTCGGAATGCCTTCCTGTTCTTTGTCAGCCTATTTTTCTACTACAAGACGAGCGGACTGTTCCTGATTCTGTTTGGGTTCGTGATTGTCTATAACTATCTGGCAGGTTTCGCTCTGTCCGGTGTGAAAGGAAACTTTGGCCGGAAAGCCATTGTGGTTCTGAGCGTTGTCGTGGATCTGTCGCTGCTCTGCTACTACAAGTACGCCTACTTCCTGACCGATGTCGTGAACAATCTTTTCGGAACGGAATTCATTGTGAGAGACTGGTTTGCGGTTGTGGGTAACCAACTGACAGGCTCTCAGGCGTTCAGCGTTGACTCGATCTTCCTTCCGGTCGGAATCTCGTTCTTCATCTTCCAGGCGATCAGCTATGTGGTTGATGTTTCACGCAGGACAATCGGCCCGATCAAGAACTTCTGGGATTTCGGCTTCTACTTGAGTTTCTTTCCTCAGCTTGTGGCCGGCCCGATCGTGCGCGCCAAAGAGTTTTTCCCTCAGCTTCACAAACCGTTCTTCCTTGGCCGCAGACAGTTCGGTATCGCGATTTTCTGGATTCTGAACGGACTTGCCAAGAAGTTGATCCTCAGTGACTATCTGGCTGTGAATTTCTGCGACAGGGTTTTCGAGAACCCTTTGCTTTACACCGGTTTCGAGAACCTTACGGCTCTCTTCGGCTACTCGCTTCAGGTCTATGCCGACTTCTCCGGGTACACTGACATCGCCACCGGTGTCGCTATGCTGATGGGTTTCTATCTGCCGAAGAACTTCAATTCTCCGTACAAGGCCCGCAACGCCGGAGAGTTCTGGAAGCGGTGGCATATTTCCCTTTCCAAATGGCTTCAGGACTATCTTTACATCCCGCTTGGAGGCAACCGCAATGGCACATTCGGCTCGTATGCGATCATCCTCGGCATCGCCTTCCTGGCCTCGGCTTTGGCCAAGAACTGGTGGGTTTTCGGAGTGGTTCTGGTCATTGCGGCAGTGCTGGCACTTCTGATCACTTTCTGCCAGAAATACCGCAAGGAACTCATCTCGGACATCAACAGGATGGACACGATGCTCCTTGGCGGCCTGTGGCACGGAGCCAGCTGGAACTTTATGATCTGGGGCGGTCTGAACGGCCTAGGAATGCTGATCTACAGGTTCTGGAAGAGCTGCAATGTCTATGTCAGGACGCTCGTCATAGGTCTCGTCTGCGTGGCCTTTTATATTCTTAAAATCACTGTGCCGGCTTCGGTGTTCAATATGTTCTTCGTCTGGACATTGATCATATTCATAGGCGCGGCCGTGCGGATGCTCTACCATCTTTGTCGCTTCAAGGCCGCTTTCTCGTGGCTTGAGACAGGTTGGGCGGTCGCTATGACGTTCATATTCATTACTTTTACCCGCCTTTTCTTCCGAAGCGGCTCCAACCTGAATCCTGCGGAGGCGAACGAGAAAGCGTGGAGCACAGCAAAGAATATGGTCGAGCGCATCGGCGGCGACTGGGATTTGTCCCTGATCCCGCAAATGGCTCAGCAGCACATAGGTGTGATCCTCGTCTTCGTCTTCGGAATGATCATCCATTGGCTCCCCGAGAACTTCAAGCGCCGCTACCGCATCTGGTTCGCCTCGATGCCTCTCCCGCTGATGGCCCTCGTCTGCGTCCTCGCCGTCTTCATCATCTGCCAGTTCATCACCGCCGACCTACAGTCGTTCATCTACTTCCAGTTCTGATGATGAGGATTGCGTGTGCCACTTAACCAGTTGAAAATGAGGAATAAGACCGATCATCTGGTGCCGTTTTGGAGTACCACGTAATCCATTTTTTCCTTGATAATCAGCACTTTGGGTGCCACGAGTGTTTGTAGACCAGACCATCTCTAAAAGGACTGCGAATATTGCCGCTAAAACTCCGTCCCGTCGGAGCCGTAAACCTTTCCCGATTACAAAACGCGTTCACGTTAATGTGCCATAGAAGTGGGTGAGTGCCCGCCACGGCTGAAAAAGTCTAAGATTAGAGCAATAGTTTTTCAGCCGATGTGCTGCTGGAGTGGGCTTCAGTGGCACATCGGCTGAAGGTGTTTTGTAAGAAAGAGGGTGCCCGCCGTGATTGTCGGTTGAAATCCAATCATAAAAAGAGGTTGTGTACAATTCTGAAAAAGAACACACTGCGGGCCTATATTGTAGGCTGGAGCCTGCACAACTCACTCGATACGTCAAATTGCATAGAGGTACTCAAAAAAGCCATTTCAAGGCATGGAGTACCGGAAATAATCAA
>OLSB01000179.1_pt1 | contig 75536 bp, 62 predicted proteins | sample 1672071 | NCBI WGS metagenome assembly OLSB01 (sample SAMEA3136642, study PRJEB25190) | human gut metagenome | biome: human gut; feature: human-associated habitat; material: faeces | place: Austria | collected 2013
GCCGTCCAACTATATGGCCGAACCGGAGTGCACGGAGTTCATCGCAGGCTTCCCTACCGTCTGGGATGAAACAGTTCCGATTTGCGGAGAGATCGGTGAATATGTCGCCGTGGCCCGCCGCAGCGGAGACATCTGGTACATCGGGGCGCTGACGAATTGGGATGCGCGCGACCTTACCCTTGACCTGAACTTCATCGGAGACGGGAATATGACCGTCTTCCAGGACGGAATCAACGCCGACAGGGCAGCCAGAGACTATAAGAAAACTTCCGCGAAGATCCCGGCGGACGGGATCGTGAAAATCCATCTTGCTCCTGGCGGAGGCTGGGTGGCAAGAATCACCCGCTAAGCGACACAAAAATATTCACGCCATCGCGGCTGCATATTTTTTAACGCTTGCAAAAGAAGTTTTTGGTTTATGAGAAGAATATTATTGTTAGTGACCGCTGTCATCACTGTTTTGGCGCTGTCCGGAATCAAGGCGGAGGCCAAGAGTGAGAAAGCCAGCGTGATGTCGTTCAACATCCGGATCCAGTTCCCGGCGGACACCGGAAAGTACAATTGGGAAAGCAGGAAGGCCGGATGCGTCAAGGCGATCAGGAAATATCTTCCAGACATTATCGGTCTCCAAGAGGCGGCACCAGGACAGAAGTCCTTCTTGATGAACGAGTTGAAGAAGTACATTATGATCGACGGCAACGGAAAACCCGGAACCGTCAACCAGGATTCCGAGTTCGGCTTCAACCCGATCTTCTTCCTTGCCGACAGGTTCGAGCTGCTGGACTACGGCACATTCTGGCTCAACGAGGACCTAACTCCCGAAAAAAAAGGTTGGGACGCTGAATATGTAAGGACGACCAACTGGGTCAAGCTCCGTTTCAGGAAATCCGGACAGATAATATTCCTTTTCAACACGCATTTTGACAACACGGGGGTGAAGGCGCGGCAGGAGAGCGCTGCCCTGATGGAGGAAAAGATAAAGGAGATCGCCGGGGACAATGCGGTCGTGTTCATGACCGGTGACCTCAACACCACCAGCGAGGACAAGGCTCTCAAGCCGCTGGCCACCTATTTGAAAGAATCCGGGAAAACCGTGAAAAAGGCGGACAAAACCCCTTCTTTCAATGATTTCGGCCGAAACGGAGCCAGACTTCAAATGATAGACCACATCTTCTACCGCAACGCCGAGGCACGGAGTTTCAACGTCGTTGACGAGCCGAAATTCGGCGTCAAGTACATTTCCGACCACTACCCGGTGATCTCGGAATTTGTCATCGAGATTCCTAAACATTAAGAAGCAGAACCGCAAGCAAGTCAAATAATCATAAGAGCCGATGAATATGGAATCCCAGCACAAGCAGAAGGAACTGCACAAGGAAAGCATCCTGAATCAGGTGAAGGAAATCCGCGCGTCCTCCGATGGCGTGGGTTGTCCGTACTGCGGGCAGCCAGTGAAGAAAAGTTGGGAATGGTGTCCGTCCTGCGGGCATTCGCTTGTGGACTGGTGCACATTCTGCGGAGCTGACATTCCACGTGGAGAGGATGAGTGTCCGGAATGCGGGATGAGCAGAAGCGGAATTGTCTGCCCGAAATGCGGAACCAGAAATGCCGGCGGTTTCTGCCGGAAATGCAACGAGCCGTTGACGCTGGCGGCGAAGAAGGAGTTGGAGAGGGCGCAAAAGGATCCGCAGTTTCTCAAGGCGGCGGAACTGGCGGTGCAAGCGGCCGAGTTGCTGGCAAGAATTGAGGCTGAGGAGCAAGAGGTTCCGGAATCAGAGATCAAGGAGATTGAGTTGCCGGAGGATGTGTTGAGACTCAAGGAGTTGCTGGGAAAGACCACGCTGAGGCGCTTCGACAAGCTCTGCGACCGCAGCGACCAGAAGAGGGAGACTGGGTCGGTTGCTGATCCCGTTGAAGCACCGGCCCTTCGACAAGCTCAGGGACCGGACGGAAAGCAAACCCAGCCACTGGACGGAAAACAACAACAGGCACAACGACCGAAGAGCAAGGCCGAGCTGCGGGCGGAATATTCAAAAATCCAGGAGGAACTGAACAAGGCTCTGGAAGGAATGCTTCCGCCGGTGGGTTCCACTCCGCAAGAGCAACGGAACTATTTCTCGGCCAGAAAGCTGCCTGTGGAGAAGGTCATCCTGACAAAGGGCAGAGAAGCTTGGGTCTGCAACTTCTGCGGATGCTGGCACAACTGCCCGAGCGAGTGCTGCGAACCGTGGCACGGCGGGAAATGGGTCTATGAATATAAGGAAGAGAAGATACTGGATTTCAAATAGAAACGACAAGGTCAGCATAGGATAACAGCTTACAATAAAAAGAATTATGGCAGGAACCATAGCAGACAGCGGCACAGCCGTAGCGGACATCACCGCGACAAGCGCGTGCAGAACCGAATCTGATTCTGAATATTCAGGAACCGTGACCGCAAAGGCAACTTTCACTTGCGGGACAACCGGCACAGCGGCCGCAAATGGAACGGCGGACGATGCGGCCAAGATCCAGGCAAAAGAAGAGATCACCCTCAGAGGCAACCGTTACAGTGTTGACAGACTGATCGGCAACGGAGGCGAGGCCGAGGTCTATGTGGTCAGTTCGGCGAAGGGAAACTTCGCCCTGAAACTGTACCGCCGGGGCAATGGCGTGAGCAAGGATATTCTTAAAAGATTGGAGCGGCTGAAAGGGAAGGCGGCGATCGTGGATATTCTTGAAAGCGGGACGGTCAGGATCGATGCCACCGACAGAGGCTACGTCCTGATGCCGTTGTGCAAGGATGGCTCCGTGGCGGGCTACGATCTCAGGAAAGACGCTGCCGCCATCCTCCAGATCACTGCGATGACCGCCAGAAACCTCCGTGAACTGCACAGGGTCGGGCTGCTGCACAAGGACATCAAGCCAGAAAACATACTCTACACAGACAAGGCATCGGGTCTGGTCGTGCTTTCGGATTTCGGGATCGCTGACATTCTCGGAGAGGACGGCAGCGTCAACACACCTCAGTCCAGAACCGTGATCTATGCCGCGCCGGAACTCTACGCCAACACCACCCGCATCGGAGATGTCACCTATGCGATAATGACAGCCGCGTCGGACTACTACGCCCTCGGGATGTCCGTACTCTCTATGTGGATGGGAGACAGCGAATTCCGCAAGAAAGAACCCGAACTGGTGAAGCTCAAGATCCAAGGCAAGCTGCCTGTGCCGGACGATATGCCGGAGCCTCTGCGGACAATAACCCGAGGGCTTCTTATCGGCAAGCCGGAAAACCGCTGGAGTTACGAGGAAATCCGCAGAACACTTGAGGGCGAGAATATTCCCGTGGTGGAAGACGCCGAGATTCTGCGCATTGTCTTCGATTCAGGTAAGAACAAGATCGCGCACACGGCCAAGGAGCTGGCTCAGTTCATGATGGAGGATCAGGCTCTCGGAACGGCCTACCTGTACAAAGGCAAAATCAGCGGCTGGATAAGCAGGGTGATGCCGGAGATGGAGGTGACGCTGAACGACATCGTGGAGAGAATCTACCCGAAGAACCAGTTGGCCGGTCTCTATGCCGCCGCCCTCGCTCTTGACCCGCAGCTGCCGTTCTACAACCGAAAAGGAAATGTCTGCGTGAATGTCAACAAACTCCTCAACGGCGACGGCGGTTTCGGTTCAAGCCTGGGCGACAGAAGCAACCCTGTCTATCTCTACAGCGAGGTGCGTCTTGGGAAAAAGGAGACTGACGGAATATATTCAAGAACCTGCGCCGCCCTGAAAGACAGCTTCGGCTACGCCAAGAGCGTGATAGTCTGGGGAATATACGACCGGAAATATTTCCGCACCCTGCAAGGCAAGAAGACCGGCAAGGAGGAAAAATTCACCGAGGTGGACTGCTACAACATCACGGACGTGGTGAGATTCTGCTCTGAATATAGGGTTGTGGCGGATGAGGACAAGCAGTTCCTCTGCTCGCTCGGGTTCGCCGAGATGGTCAGGGTATTCTCCGAGAAGGACGCTGACAGGTTGATTCAGGTCCGCAAAGGCATCAAGGACTACGAGATGCTGTACAGACTGGTCATCCAGACCATCAACCCGGCGGCGGACATCAGCCTGATCACAGACCCGAAAGACCCGAACTACGCGATGGACGGAGAGTCGATCGGATTGCTCATCAACGCCGCCTTCTGCGCCTACCGCAGCGTCTTCGACAGCGAGAGGGACAAGATGTACAAGGATTGGTACTCCGACATCAATCCATATTCAGGGATGTGTCCGGCCTCGCTGGCAGACTTGCTGGTCAAGTCGTTCCAAGGCGACTACAAGGATTCCTACCTGCACAGGTTCTTCATCAGCAAGGGGGACAGGTTCTCCGCGCAGGACAAATGGGTCGCCTACTGTACGGACTACGACAGTGCTGACAACATCGGGAAACCAGGCCCTTACAACGAGGACATCGCTATGATGAAGGCAGCGGAGGGTCTTTCCGAGCCGGCGTTTTTCTATTTCCCGGCCTCAGGGGAGACCGTTTACAATCTTGACGACCTGAACAAAATCAAGGACGATGAGATCCGGGAGGCTCTGGACTTCTACACTCTGGACGCCTGGTTCGCCGTCAAGCTTCAGGAAGATCCCAAGAGAGATCTGAGCAAGCGGCTCACCTATGAGAGGTTCACGGTCAAGTACCTGAAACTCATAGGCAAATACGACAAGGATGACGAGAATTTCAAGCGCTACAACGAGGCCACGACTGCTGTCGGATGGCATCAATTACCACCACCGGTTTTGCTTCTTGGACTGCTGGAGAAGATCGCGGCGGTGGCTCTGTGGCTCTTCCCGTGTCTTGCGATGCTGTTCATGCTCGTCATCGGAGCGATTGACTATCCGGTTCTGGACAATGTCGGCAAATCAGTCTATTGGGTCTGGGGAGGAGGAATAGCATTCCCGCTGCTGCTGAATATATTCTTCTACAACAGGAGTTACGACAGGAACCTGTTCACCTACATATTCAGATTCATCATCCTGACCGTAGCGGTGTATTTCCTCTGCAAATGGTTCCTCGGGAAGTACATCATTTATGTGACCATCGCGGCCGTGGTCGCGGCGATCGTGTGGTTCGCCAAACAGATGTTCTCGCGTGACGAGGGAGCGTCCGAACTTAGGAAGATGTGGAATCCTGACGAGGACCAGACAATTCTGGAGCCCCTTCACTATGCGTTCAATCCCTCGGAGGACAAATTTGTCTCCTCGTTGTTCGCCAACGAGAAGTTCTTCCGGTCAAAGTACCTTAAAAGCCTGCTGCACAAGCTGAAGCATTTGGTTCTGGCTGCGATGACGACCTTCCTGCTGCTCTTCCCTGTCGCGGTCATTCCTCGGATCAGCGACACGGAGAAAATCACGGAGAATCATCCGAAAATCGGTAACACAATCAACAAGATAACAGAAAAGGTTCATGAAAACGTGTCAGAAGTGCGGAAAGACGAACAGAAATGAGGCTTCGTACTGCAAATGGTGCGGGGAGAGGCTGGTTGCAGCGGTCGCTGCGGTTGCTGAGCCTGTCGAAGCAATCGAAGCGTCAAGGGCGGCCGGCTCATCAGGAGCGGTCACTTCGGCAGGCTCTGTGACCGGGGACGGAATGATCGCGAAGGATTGCGTCAAGGAACCTCTCGCGAGTTTCACCAAGCGCTGCGAGCAGACCGCCGAGTTCCGCAAGCGGACAGGAAGCGAATCCCGTCCAGGGCTTGACTGCATCATCACCGGAGAGACCGGCACCGGCAAGACCTATCTGGCCGGAAAACTTGCCGGGATCCTCTACCACAACAAGATCACGGAGAACCTCCGGCCTAAGACCGTGGACGCGGCTGACTGGAACGACTTCAACTCCAAGCTGGACGAGAATCTCGCCGCGCTCAAGACAGGAGTGCTTGTGGTCACGAACTGCCAGAATCTGGTGAACGCCAAGGGCGGCTCCTCACAGCTGGACAAACTCTTCGCAAGGATGAAGGTTGATGTGAATATGCCGGTGGTGATCCTGTGCGGCCTTGAAGACGGCTTTGGAACGTTCATTAGAGCGAATAGCAACGCATTGTCACTCTTTGAGTTCCGCTTCAGCATCGCCCCGTTCAAGGACAGCGACCTCAAGACTCTGTGCGTGTCTCTGATCAAGGAGAAATTCCGCACACCTATCAGCTCCGATGCCGAGAGGAAACTCGGACTGGTCTTCAAGAAGATGTTCAGGGACGGGTGTACAAAGGAGAACGGAATCCTGGCCGGAAAGATCGCCGAGGAAAGCGCGTTCAATATGTTCAGCCGTGGAGGAAGCGAGATCGAGGCCGCTGACATCCAGCGGGAACCGTTCGAGGAGCTCACCGAGGAGCAGATTATGGACAAGATCAACGCCTTCACAGGTCTGACGGAGGTCAAGCAGGAGATCCGCTCCATCATCGACAACATCAAGAGGCAGAAAAGGGACAACCCCGGCAAGCCTGTGCAGCTGAAAAGCCATTTCGTCTTCACCGGCAACCCAGGCACGGGAAAGACCACGATAGCAAGGCTGTTCGCCGACATCCTGGGCAGTCTTCAGGTACTCCCGAGCGGCCATCTGGTCGAGGTGACACGCAAGGATCTTGTCTCGCAGTATGTCGGAGACACTGCCCTCAAGACCGAACAGGTCATCAACAAGGCAATGGGCGGAATCCTGTTCATCGACGAGGCCTATGCCCTGAAGCAGGGGGATGACGACAAGGTTGGCCAGGAAGCCATCGACACCCTGCTGCCGTACCTTGAGAACAGGGCCGGGGATTTCATCTGCATCATCGCCGGCTACACCAAGGAGATGACGATGTTCCTGCGCTCCAACTCCGGACTCGACTCCAGATTCAAGAAGAAGATCGAGTTCAAGGACTACAACGGCATGGAACTCACCGAGATATTCCTGAATATGGTGAAAAAGAAGGGGTTGTCCCTTTCGGACGAGGCCTCAGGCAAGGTCGGAAAATATTTCGAGCGGATGTACCTGAGCCGCACCGACACCTTCGGCAATGCCCGCGAGGTGCGCAACACCTTCGACCGCTGCTTCGAGCGGCTCTGCACCAGAACGGCGGGTCTGAGTGATGATGAATATGCCAGCTCGGGCAAAGTCCTGACCTGGGAGGACATCGCCGGGCCGGACGGCACGAAAGAGATCTCGGTGGAAAGCGTGATGAAGGAATTGGATTCCTTCGTCGGAATGGAGTCCGTAAAGAAAGCCCTGAGGGATCTTGCGGAGGAGATGCGTTTCCAGCAGCGCCGGATGGAGTTCGGAGGCAAGGCTTCGATCCGTCCTGTGAACATCATCCTCACAGGAAACCCCGGAACTGGAAAGACATCCGTGGCCAGAGTGCTCGGCAAGCTGTTCAAGGCTATGGGAATATGCTCCACAGACCGTGTCATCGAGAAGAGCCGCAAGGACATCGTAAGCACCTACGCCAACGAGTCGGACAAGAATATGGACAAGGCTGTGAACGAGGCGATGGGCGGAGTCCTTTTCATAGACGAGGCCTACGCTCTCGCACCGTTCGACGACACGGGCCACTGCTCTGATTCCGAGGGGATCAAGGCTCTGGAACGGCTTATGGTCCGGATGGAGAACGACCGGGGCAAGTTCGTGGTGGTCTGCGCCGGCTACAAGGACAAGATGCGGAACCTGATGAAGGCCAACGAAGGGTTCGCCAGCCGGTTCACGCACAGGATAAACATCGACGACTACACGCCGGAGGAACTGACGGAGATCTTCCGCCGGATGGCCGAAGGGCAGGGCTACTCCTTTGCAGGAGGCACACTGGACAAAACCCTCAAGGCGTTCCGGAAGCTCTCGGCGGAAAAGTCGGGGAAGGATTTCGGCAATGCCCGTGAGGCAAGGAATATGCTCGACAGCGTGCTGGGTAACATCGGCGCAAGGGTCAACGCGCTTCCTGACAGCCAGGTCGGCAAGGAAACATTCTTCACCATCCTTCCGGAGGACATTCCGTTCGAAGAGCCGAAAGTGGCTTCCGAGGAGGAGTGCCTCGCGGAACTGGATTCACTGATCGGATTGGAAAGCGTCAAGAACGAGATCCGTTCAATGCTCAACGAGATGAGGCAGAAGAAGATGGACAGCGAGCTTTCCGGCAGGGACTTCACCGCTATCGTTCCTGACCACTATCTGTTCCTCGGCAATCCGGGAACCGGCAAGACCACTGTAGCAAGGCTGATGGGAAGGATCCTGTACTCTCTCGGAGTGATCGCGAGACCGGATGTGATCGAGGTGTCGAGGGCGGACATGGTGGCTCCGTACCAAGGCCAGACCGCTCCGAAGACACGGGAGACGATCGACAGGGCGATGGGAGGGATCCTGTTCATCGACGAGGCATATTCATTGATCCAAGGCGACAACGATGAGTTCGGCAACGAGAGCGTGACCGAGCTGCTGAAACTGCTGGAGGACCGCAAGGGCAGGTTCGTGTGCATCGCCGCCGGCTACACGAGGGAGATGGGCCGGTTCCTGGATTCCAATTCCGGCCTCAAGTCCCGCTTCACCAAGACCATCACATTCGAGGACTACAATCCCGAGGAGCTGATGGACATATTCTGTCTTTATTGCCGCAAGGAAGGATATTCCATTGAGCCTGAGGCCGAAACTATTCTGAAAGACCGCTTCATAGATATGTATGACAACCGCGCGTTCGACTTCGGCAACGGGCGGGATGTAAGGAATATGTTCGGAAAAGTCAAGTCAGCGGTGGCCGGACGAGCATATTCAAAAATGAAGGAACTCGTAGCTGAAGGCGCTGACAGACAGGTCGCTTACGAGGGTTCCAAACCAAAGACAATAACAAAGGAGGATCTGCTATGAAATGTCCGTTCTGCCAAGGTGTGATCGATGACGACAGCCGTTACTGTGATCTCTGCGGGAAGCATCTGATGTTCTGCCCGGAGTGCCGGCAGCCCAAGAAAGGAACTTCCTGCCCTCGCTGCGGCGAGTTGCTGGTCAGCGCCGAAGAATTCTTTGGCGCAAAAGTAGCCGTAAACTCTAAACCATCTGACTCTCCAAAGCCGATGGATACGGCCGCGCGACAGGATTCCCCCAAGCCATTGGAAAAAATTGATTTCAACCAGATATTCGATGCCCTGCTGACCTTGAAGGGGGAAGATATGACGCTCCAGGTCAAGGAAGGCGAGTTCGGCAGGAGCGGAGGAATATTCCCGGAACTCGGAAGTTGTAAATTTGTCTCCGGGCATCACGGAAAGATCGCTTTTATGGATGGCGAGTGGAAGATCTGCGATCTGGGTTCGACCAACGGCACGGCCATAGACGGGGTGAGGTTGGAGAAAGACAAATGGTACACCCTCCGAAAGGGTCAAAAACTTAAGATAGCCACATTAAAATTCACAGTTGAATAGCCTATGAAACTAAGAATCAGCTGCGTCTCGGATGTCGGACGCATAAGGGACAACAACGAGGATATGGCATCCGCTGGGATGTACCTGATCAGGGACAATTCTCTGAATATAGAAAAGGAAGTCACTGAAAATGAGACCTTCTGCCTACTTGTCTCGGACGGAATGGGTGGCCACGAGAGCGGTGAATATGCCAGCCAGTTCACTCTGGAGACCTTGCGGGCCTACCTGTTGGACAAATCTCTGGAGCATCACAACCCTATTTTTGAATTGAAACTGAAGATCGAGAGCATAAGCGCCAATCTCAACGCCAAGGCCTGCGAGCGGCATCAAGGCAAGGCGATGGGCTGCACGTTGACTGGAATTGTCTGGATGCAGGGAAAGACTCTGCTCGTGAACATCGGTGACAGCCGGACGTACCGCCTGAGGGACGGAATGCTGAGGCAACTGACCTCAGACCAGACACTTCACGAAAGGGATATGGTTCCGCTTCCGGCCGGCAAGGCCTTGTACAACTGCATTGGAGCGGGCTGCGACACAGAGGCTTACATTCTGGACATCACCGACCGGCTGATGGAGTCGGACAGGATCCTTATCTGCTCTGACGGTCTTTCGGATATGCTGGAGGATGATGCGATCGAACGGCTGTTGGCATCCGGCTCCACGGAGGAAAGCTGCGCGGCCCTGATCGACGCCGCGAAACGGAACGGAGGCGTGGACAACGTCACGGCCATCGTGGCGGATGTCTCATAAGCAAGCACAAACACCAATAGGAAATACAATGTCCTCGCCTATTAATAGCAACCATCTTATGTTTGAATGCCAAAAGAGGACAATTATTTTACTCAATTGAAGAATATGGCAATAAGTTTGAAACCCAGAAAGACGGAATCCAACCTTTTCTGCTGCAGCAAATGGTGGGGCAACCCTGATCTGCCACCTCAGGCGGAGTACCCGATGATGAAGATCACGGAAGAGGATGGAACGGAGGGAGAATATCCCCTCACTTTCATCTGTCAGATCGATTGCGAGGACATCGCGCCTTTCGACAAGGAGGGGCTGCTGCCGCACGAGGGGATGCTCTATTTCTTTGCGGCGATCGATGAGTTCATCGGTTACGATTCCCCTGAGCATTTTCCGCTCGGTCGCTGGCCGAAAAAGGCGGTCAAGGTCAAGTACGCCAAGCAGATAAATATGGAGACCTTCAATTCGTGCATCCTTGTGGACGATGATGATCAGGAGCTCGCCGAGCCGGCTATGGCCATTGACTTCGCCGAGTGCGAGGACGATGCCGATGGCTTCAAGATTCTCGGCCGGCCGTACTTCGAGGAGATCCGCGAGGAGTTCCCTGACGCTGTCAACCTTCTCCAACTCGATGAGAATGACGATCTTGAGATGCGTTTCTACGACTCCGGCAACTTCAACATCCTGATAAGCAAGGCCGACCTCGGTTTCCAGAACTGGAGCCACGCCTTCGGCTTCCTGCATTCGCTGTAATTTAGTGGAGGAGTTCAGAGGTATTTCCCCTTCCCGAATTTTTCACGTTACAAAAATTGCGGGAAGGGGAATACCTCTGAACTTACTGAAGCGTACCACAAATTCAGCGAGTGAGGTTTGCGAATCTTTGGTAAATTTCAAACTGAGTGGTGAGGACATCTTCCGGGATGGAAAGTCCATCCTTGAATATTTCAAAGCAGCCGGTCTTGGAGGTCGGGGACCAGTTGCCGACGATCTCGCCGTCAAGGGCGATTACGGGCTGGAATATTCCGTTGTTGCTGTGGGCTTTGCGGGAATGCTCGGGCGGAAGGACGACATCACGGCTCTTGTAGCCGATGAGATATTCATCATACGGAGCGATAAGATGAACCGTTCCGGAGCGGAATCCTCTGGTGCGGGTGGATTCGTGAATATAGAACTCACGGCCTTTCCACGTTTCCTTAACGAGTTCGTCACCAATGATTTCGACAGCTTTCTGACAGTCGCTGACATTCAGGCCGGACCACCAGAGGAAGTCCTCGAACGTGGCCGGAGAGTGGCTTCGGAAATATTTCCGGGCAAGCATTCCCAGGGCATCCTCTCCCGAGATATTCAAAGAATTTCCAATCTTCTCACGCACAAGGGAATAGGTGTTTTTCATCGGGTGCAGGTCGCCGCTGCAAAGAAGTCCGGAAAGCTCCGCCAGACGGATGTGGTAGGACAGGCGGTGATCGTCCATCGTGATTCCCCTTTCGGCGAGCGCGGCGACAAAATCAGCCTTCCGGGCACTACGCTGCCGGAGCAATGTTTCCTCGAATATTCCTGAAATCAGCTCCTGCTCTTCCGCCGGGATGGAGATCTTGTTGGCGCTCATCCAGCCTCGAAGGCCGGACAAGGCTTTCGTCCGGCAAACGGACAGAATCCAGCCAAGATCCTCACCCGCAACCAGTTGCCAAGTGCAGCGAAGCAGATGTGTCCTGACAATCCGCCCCTCGTTGAACGCTTTCTCGAACGCCTTGAGAGACGGACTCTTGGTCCGCATCGCCACCGCCCAGCGGACCATCCGGTACTCCTGCCCCTGCATCGCCCCGAACCACGACACAACCTCCTCCGGTTTAGTGAACTGAGGACAAATCAACTGCTGGCTCAAAAGTCTTGCGGTGACTGGATTCATAGTTGTACGGTTTTGCTGCAAAGATAATCAATTCCGCCTTTTGTTTCTTTGCGGTCTGAAATGAAAGACGTAACTTTACCATATTCAAAAACATTAAAGACAATGCTCAAAAAAATCTTCACGGCGCTGACGGTCGCGCTGTTCTTTGGTTTGATGGCTTCGGCTCAGGAATACAAGGGGCCGGAACTGACACCGGAATTTGTGTGCGACCTTGGGAAATTGACTCCGGATAACGTCAAGGTCAAGGGAGCTACACAAGGGTTTGCTATCTGGGGAAAATACGGGTTTGTGTTTCACGACAAGGGGCAGTGTGTCGTCATTGACATGAAAAAGAACAAGTTCGTCTCCACTTTCATGTTGGAAGGAAACAAGTCGCACTGCAACAACGCATCCTTCGGAGTGGAAAAAGGATCGGAATTCCCGTTGCTTTACATCTCAGGATGCAAGGGAGATCACTGCTGCTATGTCACGGACATCACTTTGGACGGGGGCACGATTGTGCAGAAGCTTTTCCACACCGGAGAGGGCTACACAGGGTCGTTCGACTGGTTCATAGACAGAAAGAACAAGATCATCTACACCTATGGGTCAAGCGGCGAGATGCGGAAGCTGATAAAGAAATTCAGACTTCCAACCTTGAAGGACTCTGATGAAAACGGTGAGGTACACCTTACGCAGGACGATGCGCTGGATGAATTCTATGTACCTGGCATAAAAATATACCAGGGCAGTGTTCTCAATGGGCATTACGCCTACCTTGGAGACGGCTACCCGCCTCACGACAGATTACTGCACGTTGTGGACATGAACACAAAGACTTTGGTCAAAACTGTCAACCTGAACGACCTGCATCATGAGCCGGAAGGCGTGGACGTCAAGGGCAAATGGCTCTACATGGTCCTGCACGTCAGCAGACAGCCACGCGACGGACAGATCTACAGGTTCAGGATCAAATAGAACACTACCCGACAAGCCCGGTAATGAAGATCACCGCGATGGTCACCGGAGCGACATACTTGATGAGGAAATAGACAACCGGAAACAACTTGTTGTTAAACTTGATGGAACCGCCGTTCGTGAGTTCGTCACGGACGGCTTTCTTGTCCATCTTCCAGCCGACAAAGACCGAGAACAGGAAGGCTCCGAGCGTCATCAGGTAATTGGAGCACATTTTGTCACAGAAACTGAATATCCCGTCTCCCATAATCTTCACATCCGACAGCGGTCCGAACGACAGTGAGCAGAGCACCCCGACAGCGAACGTGGCGAAGAAGAGCACGACTGATGCTTTGTGCCTCGAAACTCCCTTCTCCTCAACAAGATAGGCGACCCCGACCTCAAGGATGGAGATGGACGATGTGAGCGCGGCGACCAGAATGGTCAGAAAGAACAGGATCGCCACCAGACAACTCACAATCTGCCCGCCGGCACCCATCTTAGCGAATATGTAAGGAAGGGTCTCGAACACGAGTCCCGGTCCGGCTGACGGAGCGATTCCGGCGGCGAACACAGCCGGCATAATTGCGAATCCGGCCAGCATAGCGAAAATCAAATCAGACACGGCAGTGCCTGCACCTGAAACTATAAGATTCTCATTCTTACTGACGTATGATGAATATGTCAGCATAGTCCCCACGCCCAGAGACAACGAGAAGAAACTCTGTCCCAACGCCGCCGAAAATGCCCCTGGGGTCAGTTTTGAGAAATCCGGCTTGACAAGATACTTGACTCCCTCGCCGGCTCCAGGAAGTGTGACTGAATAGATGGCGATGGCGACAATCAGCACGAACAGGATCGGAATCGAGATGTTGCTGAACTTCTCAATTCCCTTTTTGACTCCCAGAAAGACAATCAAAGCGGTCAGTGACAGGAATATAAACAAACAGATTATCGGTCCCCAGACCGAAGAGGCGAACTCGCCGAACATCCCGGTGACGGCCTCGGCCTTGTCAAGCGTGAAACTGAAAGTGGCGGATTTGACGAGATATTCAATGGCCCATCCGCCCACCACGCTGTAGTAGGAAAGGATGATCAGCGGGGTGACGACCGTCAGAAGACCGAGCCATTTCCATTTGGAATGCGGAGCGAGGGCGTTCATCGCGCCGAATGTGCTGAGATGGGTCTTACGGCCGATCACCGATTCCGAGAACAGGATCGGCAGGGAAAGGACGAAGGAGCACACTATGTAGATAAGTATGAAGGCCGCGCCTCCATATTCACCGACCATATAGGGGAATCTCCAGATGTTGCCGAGTCCGATGGCGGAGCCGGCGAAGGCCATAATCACGGCAGCTCGGCTGCCGAAGTTTTCTCTGTCTGACATATTCGTTAAGTTTGTTTATTTGCGTCCGGCCTGCGGGGGATGCCGGGTTGTCGTTTTATTTATGTGCTATTGACGCTTCGGTGCTTCGACAGGCTCAGTGACCGATCAAATGGTCGCCGAGCCTGTCGAAGTGACCTAAAATCGTCTTTTATAAACTTTAAATTCGTAAGTATAACCAGTTTCAGGATCCGTGGCGACCGGAGTGGCCGACTCCTCCTCCCAAATCACCGGATCGATCACCGGGAAGAACGTGTCCGCATCCTCAATCGCGGTGTGAACGTGCGTTATATAAAGTTTGTCTGCCGTCGGAAGCGCCTTGCGGTAAGTCTCGCCGCCACCCATTATGAATATTTTCCTTTCAACGTCCGCAGCATTCACTTCCTCGACACTTACCTTCTTCGCCGAAGTCTCAACACTCGCCTCACAACCTCCAACCGCCTTCTCCGCCAATGAATATGCCTCCTCAAGGCTTCCGGCCACCTTCACACCTTCCGGAACATCATCCCAAGACCGTGTCGAGATAACGATATTCACCCTTTTAGGAAGCGGCCGGCCAATCGAAAGGAACGTCCTGAAACCCATCACCACGGGATTCCCGGTGGTGGTGCGTCTGAAATATTTCATATCCTCGGCAATATGCCAGAGCAGATCGTTGTCTTTCCCTATCGCCCCGTTGTCCGCAACCGCCGCTATGATACATTTTTCCATAAACCAAAACTGTTTCCGGCCGTAAAGTTACAGTTTTTTACCATATCCGCAAAACAGAAAATGAACAAGTTGCGGTCAAAGCGCATAACACTGACACTCTGTGAGACTTTAATTTATAAGCCCCAGAATCCGAAACCCTCGTGCGCGGAAATCCGATCTTCGCTCCCGAGGCGACCTCGACAGGCTCTCCCGTGCGCCAGAAAGTCACTTTTGCTCACGAGACCGATGAATATGACGGCCGGTGCGCCGGAAGGACGCTTTCACGCACGGAAAACCATTCTAAGGGAAGGCAATCAATTGGTCGCTGAACTTGACTTTCCGGTCGCTGAGTTTGTCGAAGCGTTGGTCACTTCAACAGGATCAGTCCCTTATATGACTTGAAGCGACCAGAGGAATGTGTAAAGAATCTTTACAGTAAGTGTAAAGATTCTTTACACTTTTGCATATTCATAAAATAAGAATATCCCTGAATGACAATCACTTGAATCTTTTGGCATGGTAATGGATTGGCCAAATGACGGTTTTTGCGGAGGGTCGTTTCGACAAACTCAACGATCACCTGGAAGACAAGCTGGTGACAGTTATCGTGACCAACACATTGCACGTTGAATTTGTTGATTGTTGGTGAGATCGTTGAACCACGGTTGGTGAACATGCCGGACAAGGGCCGCTGAGCCTGTCGAAACGACTTTCGGTGAAGGTTAGTGAAAACCGTTATTAGTAAGCGTTTAAAAATAGGTTGGTAAAAAATTTGAGGCAATGAAATATTTCTTTAGGTTTCTGAAGAACAATCCGCTCTATGCGGTGATCAATGTGGTGGGGCTTGCGCTGTCACTGATGTTTGTGATACTGATCGGGGACTACACCTACCGGCAGTTCAGCATCGACAAATGGCACAGGAACCACGAGAGGATATACGTGCTGGGCACAGAGAACGGGAACTCTCTTCTGTCGTGGCCGGATTGCGCCCATTCACTCAAGGACAGGTATCCTGAGGTTGAGGATGTCTGCTGCGTCTATATGCACAACGGAAAGATCAAGCACGAGGACAGAGTCTATGAGGAAGCACAGGGGGACAACGCCGGCAACATAATGCTCGCGGACTCCAATTTCTTCAGATTCTTTGATTTCAAGATGATTGACGGAGACCGTGAGACCGCTCTGGACAGCCCTGAGAAATGCGTTGTCACAGAGTCTCTTGCCAAAGCCTTGTTCCCGGACGGCAACGCTCTCGGTCAGCCGCTTCAAATCGAAGGGACACGTTATGTCTTCGTAAGTGACGACAACGGCGACCCATACGACAGCTCGCTTGTTTACACTGTCTCAGGGGTCATCAAGGATTTGGACAAGACAGTGTTCCTGAACGAGACGGCGGTCATCGCCAATTTCGAACGCGCACCGCAGGTCCTCGGCTACAGACTCCGCAACGACCTGATGGCCAGCGGGCCGTTAGGCTCCACATTGTCATTCCTGATGATGAGACCAGGGGCGAGCCTCGAAGATAAGATTGAAGACCTGACCTCCTACTGCATTGAGAGCATTCCGGTGTTCAATTTCTACGGCAACACAAAGGCCGCCATCATCCCGCTTGACGACCTGATGTTCGCGCCACAAAATACTGGCGCGGGCCTTCAGACCGGCGACAAGAGCCTTTTAGGAATATTGCTGGCCGTTGTTCTGGCAATACTGATGTTCGCCGTCACCAACTACATAAACCTTACGGTCGCCAACACAGGCTTCAGGGCAAAGGAAATGGCCACCCGAAGGCTTCTCGGGAGTGATGGTTTGGGAATATCCTTGGAGCTGATCGGGGAATCCACATTGATGGTGTTCATCTCGTTCATCATCGGCGGGGCGTTGGCCCTGTTGCTTGAGGACAAGGTGGCCGTACTCTTCAAAGGGAAGATTGACATCCTCAAGGACATCAACCTCGCCACAGTCTCGGTCAGCCTCGTCTTCATCATCCTGACAGGAGTGATCTCGGGAATAATGCCTACCGTCTCGCTCTCCAGGTACAAGCCGATAGATGTCGTGAAAGGATCGTTCCGCTACCATTCCAAAATGGTGCTCTGCAGGATATTCATAATCCTCCAGAACGTGATCACGATGACGATGATGACAGCCACTCTGACGATCCTGCTCCAGATGAACCATCTGGTAAAGGCTCCGCTGGGCTACAACACGGAGAACATCTACCGTGTCAGCTCCGACAATCCGGAAGTCCTGAGAAATACCCTGAAAAGCCAGCCGTTCATCCAAGGAATAGGCTCGTTCTCAGGTACATCCCTTGACGGGAACTACCGTTCGATGAGCACCCGTAAAGACAAGGACAACAATAATCTTCTGGTCTATCTCACAACTTGGGACAAGGAGTTCATCGACATAATGGGCATCAATCTGGTCAAGGACAACCATCTTTCAGGCGATGTGAAATATATCAATGAAGAGCTCGCCGGAAAACTGAGCCTGGGGGATGGAGAATCAGAGGTGACATGGGGCGATGGCAAAGTGATGCAGGTCGCCGGGATATTCTCCAATTTCCACATGACAAACATCCTTGACCCTTATCAGCCGTTCATGATCACGGTCAAGGACACGGATGAGATCGAGGATCCTAATTTTATGGTCAAGACTGACGGCTCCCCTGATGCCAGGAAGAAGCTCTGTGACCTGATCAAAGAGGTTGACGGAACCACCGAGGATCTTGACTGGAAACTGCAAAGTGTTGATGACAACATCAAGGCCTCGTTGAATGAGGAAAAGAATACGATGAGGATCGTGAGCATATTCACAGGTGTCGCCGTCCTCATCTCCATTCTCGGCTTCATCGGGATGTCGCTGTTCTTCATCAGGCAGCGGAAAAAGGAGATCGGTGTGCGCCGCATTATGGGCAGCACAACGAACGAGGTTCTGTCCCTGCTCCTGACGAAGTTCTGCGCCCCGCTTCTGGTGTCGTTCATATTCGCCGTGCCGCTCTCGTGGTTCATTATGGACAAGTGGCTGGAAAGCTTCTCGTACCGGATCGGACTGAGCCCGTGGATATTCATCGCCTCCGGAGCCGTCTCGCTCCTCATCGCCGTCGTCTCGATCTTCTTCCAGACCATCCACGCCGCCCACTCCAACCCCGCCGACGCCATCCGCGCGGAATGACATCCTTAGGTTCATCTTACCAGCAACCTGCACCATAGCAAAAACAGGATTGGGGCACATAAAAAGTGTCAACCACTTGATTTTTGCAATACTATTATTATATTCGCAACATAGTTGCGGTTATTATTAAAAAATCCGCAACCCTACAGAACGAAAACAATTAATGCTATGTATAATAGAATATTTGATATAGATAGCCGTCTTGATGAAGGAATGTTCCTTTTCGGCGCTCGTCAGGTAGGGAAATCCACGCTTCTCAAAGAGAAGTTTAAGGATGCGGTGTATTTTGATTTGCTTGATTCGGATCTGCGAAAGCGCCTTCAACGCAAACCGGAACTATTCAAAGAGGCCCTTGACAAATACCCCGAAAAGACACTTGTGATAGTTGATGAGATTCAAAAAGTGCCGGATCTTTTGGACACGGTTCATAGTTTGATGGTCGAGAAAGGCCTCTATTTCATACTGAGCGGTTCAAGTGCCAGAAAACTGAAAAAGAGAGGAGCGAACACACTTGGTGGACGCGCCATCCCAGAAACCTTGTTTCCTCTTGTAAGTGCCGAAATTCCGGATTATGACCTTTCCCGAGCCATACAAAACGGAATGATTCCAAGGCATTATATGGTAAACAATGCTGAAAGGCGATTGAAAGGATATGTCGAAGTGTACATCAAAGAAGAGATTCTTGAGGAGGCAGCCGTCAAAGACATCGGTATATTCGAAAGATTTATGGAGGTGGCGGCGATAAGCGACGGCGAGATCATCAACTATGAAAACATCGCGTCAGATTGTGGCGTGGCCGCGAACACCGTCAAGGCATACTTCCAAATACTATATGATACGCTCATAGGATATGAGATTCCAGCCTACCGGAAAGTGATCAAAAGAAAGTTGACGCAAGCCCCGAAGTTTTACTATTTCGATGTAGGAATAGTCAATTATCTGATGGGAAGGAATAATCTGAGAGCAGGCACTCCTGAATATGGCCACGCATTTGAACATCTTGTGATGCAGGAACTTATCGCATACTTGGGTTACAACGACAAGAAAAAGGATCTTTCATATTGGCACACATATTCAGACATTGAGGTAGATGCCATCCTCGGTGACGCCAAAGTGGCGATTGAGATAAAATCCACCGATGATGTTCAAACCAAGCACAAGACCGGACTCAACCGCTTTTCCGAAGAACATCCGGAAGCAAGGCTGATTCTGGTGTCCACCGACCGGCTCACACGAAAAACCGGGAATATCGAACTCATCTACGTGTGTGACTTCTTTGAGATGCTTTGGGCCGGTGAGATCTATTAGATCGCAAAACCTTGACAGAAGCAAAAACAAAGTTAAATGCTCCTGTCAAGGTTAAATTACACTACGAAGGAAGCATTTTATGGAGAATATGCTCCCGTTGAATTTCGGTGTCCGAACTAAAGGAAGAATCAAAGCAAATACTTTACTGAATCCCGCTTTTCGGGAGACTTTTAGCGGAAAATATTCTCTACGCAAAGAGATCGTCCATCACCACATGGGACTGCACTGCATCGGAGTACATATTCTCCTTCACGCCGTAGGAGGTGACCATTGATATGAGAATGGACTTCCTTGTTCCGGTCTCACGGATGAAGGCAGCGACCTTATTCCGGAGTTTCTCATCATAATCCTTGTCGATGACGTATGGCTCGGACGCCCACTTCATCTCGCAGATGTTGATGGTGTCGTCCCTGCGGTCGATGAGCAGGTCAATCTGAGTCCCTCTCTCTCCCGGTCCCAGATTTTTCGAGTCGGAACGCCAGGCGCATTGTTTGGTCATCACTCCTGCAATGCCCAGCGCGGCTTTGATCTGCCCCACATGCTGAAGACATACCCGCTCGAAGGCCAGGCCGGACCAGGCGCGTTGCACGCCCGAATTGAGGGAATGGCTCCAGAAGGCCGGGTCACCGCCGGACTCTTTGATGAACTTGTAATAGAAGAGCGTGTAGTTGTCGATAAGCTGGAAAAGAGCACCTTTCTTCTCCTTGCCGATGGCGGCGTACTTGCGGATGAAGCCGCACTGCTCCAACTCTTCCAGGCAGGTGGTCAGGACACCGCTATTCTCCAGGCCGTAATCATCAATCAGCTCCTGGCGCGTGAGACCTTTGGCCTTGTCCCCCAGAGCCTCCACAATCTTGATGTAACGGTCCGGATTCTTGAAAAGTGACTCGTACAGGGCACTGTATTCCCCGCGCAGTTTCCCGTTCTCCGCAAAGAAGAGATTGTCAATGTTCTGGGCGGCAGATTTTCCCCGCTGCAGCAGGCTCCAGTAGTAAGCCGGTCCTCCCATCACCATATAGAGAGTGAGAATCTGATACCGGTTGATACGGATGTTCCGGCTCTGTAGGTACTCCTCGCACTCCTTCAGTGTGAAAGGCATCAGATAGATCTGCGTGTTCACACGGTTGTGGAGTCCTCCCCTGTCCTTGATGACCTTGTTAATGATCCAAGACGTGGCGGAAGCACAGATAATCAGCAGAACGTCCTTGCGGGCGCTGCACCAGCCGTTCCAGAAATGCTCCAGGGCAGAAACGAAATTGGACTTGGGCGTATCCATCCAAGAGATCTCGTCAATGAAGATCACCTTCTTTTTCTTCCGGCTGGATTTGATGCCAACCTTCAGGGAATTGAAGGCATCGGGCCAGCTGGCAAGTTCCGGACAATCCTTGTAGCCGTAGTCAATCAGCGAAGTGCGGAAAGCGGCAAGCTGACCTGCAATCTTCTCCTTCGCGACGCCTGTGTGCTGGAAAGTGAATTCATAGTTGAACGCCTCCCGCACGAGGAAAGTCTTGCCCACACGGCGACGGCCGTACACCGCCACGAATTCGGAGTATTCAGACTTGAAAGCATCATTGAGCTACCGGAGTTCTTCTTTTCTGCCAATAAGCATAGTCGTATCGTTTTGATGTCGCAAGTTAAACATTCTCTGCTAAATCCCGAAATATTCCAACGATTTAGTGGAAAATAATTTGAAGAACCGTACGAAAACTGCCGCCATCTCATCGCGAGACGACGGCACATAGATGAAAAATTCACCCAGAAGGGACCTAATACAGATTGATATAACGACGATTTTTGCATCTGTGGGCCATCGGGTACGAGTTGGGCCGAGTCGGTCACGATAAGGGCCTATTCATTTATGTTTTTCCAATTGTAAGGTAGGAGTTCCGCCAGATCCCGCTGGTCACGCTGGTAGTATGGGATCTTTCTCAGTACGTCCTCCATTCAGGCTCGTGGGTCAACATCGGCAGCCTTGCAGGTGCTTATGAGCGAATATACGATTGCCGCACGATACGCAGATGCGTCATTGCCACAGAACAGATAATTCTTCCTACCTTATGTTGGCAATACCATTATGTTGGCATTGTAAGATATATTATTGTTCCTCAGCGAGTTGGTATTCTTGCGCAAAACATAATGTTTGGTATATTGCGACAGGTCATCAAATGGGTCGGAGCAAGGAATCGCTTTCAACCAGCATTTTGCCTTGCTTCAGGCCGACTACGTGGGCTTGTTCGGCGACGATACTGTGGCCTCCGTCCGATGCCTCGCCACCAGCACCTTCCGCATAGCTATGATACTCTCAGCGCTGCGCATCTGGGAAGATGGCGACATGAACGAGATACGCACCTGTAGCGAGGACGATTACCAGACCGCGATGGCCATCAGCGAAGTGCTCCAGCAGCACATGCTGCGTGTCATCAAGGAACTTCCCTCTTCATCCTCCAAGATGGTCACAGGCCAGGCTAAGGAGCCGCTGCTGCTCAAATCCTTCTGGGACTCGCTTCCGGAAGAATTCGAGGCGAAGGACTTCAAGGCTATAGCCCAAGAAGTTGGATTGTCCATTCCCACTGCCGAACGATATATCCGGCAATGGGTAGACACCCGGCTTGACAAAGTCTCACGAGGACGCTACTGAAAGCGGTAATTCACGACGCAGCCACGGCCAACTACCGGGGCTGTTTTTTGTCCCTTATTTATGACATGCGTTATTCTGATGGTTTATCTAACAAAAAACGCTAAATTTGTCCCAAGCAAGCATAATTCTCACATATAATGAAGAAAAATATTTCCAACGGCGAGGTGGAAAATCTTTCTAACGCGCCGTCGTATACATTCCCGAAGTATACGACTCAGATTATTAATCTCGTTAATGGCAATGCTCAGGGAACACGCCCTGATGTAGTTGGTCAAATGTCAGATTTAATCCAAGAATTCGATGGGAAATCCATTGAGGAGTGGATTAAATGGTACTCGGAAAGAATGCCAAATGCAGTCGATAATGCCACCGAAAAGGTTTATAATATGTTCCTTCAAATGAAAGAAGCGGCAGAACTCATTGACAAAGAGATGATTCGTAACTGGGTTAAAGATTTGGTATATACCAAGACATACTGTGGTTTAAAGTTCCAGGAAGCCATCATTTCTTATCTTGCAAAACAGCAAAATGTAAGTTATCGCTTGGCTAATCCTGATGAGGAAGCCCTTGGTATCGATGGTTTCATTGGCAAACAACCTGTAAGTATTAAGCCGAGCACCTATGACTCTAAGGAAATGATATTGCCTGAGCATATTGATGTTCCAATCATTACATATGAGAAGAAGAAAGGATATATCACCATCTTTTATCCCGATAATCTGTTCGGAGAGAAACAATCGACGCTGTTTTAATCTGCATTCAAAATGACCCAAAAGGTAACGATAAAGAATAAGAAGATTTCGAAAGCTATAGGCATCCCTGACATCTCAGTTCCAAAGTACTCTAAATCGGTTATTAATAATTCCAACGGATACGCGAAGGCGACCAAGCCGGAAAATGTGTCTCAAGTATCAGAAACAATAAAGGTGTTCCGAGATGACGACACTGTTCCTAATCATTCTCTTGAAGAATGGGAGAAATGGTATAATGAGCATTATCCCGAAGCTATAAAAAAAGCGACAGATGCGGCATGGAAAAAGTTCCAAGAAGTTAGGGATAAGCTTGCTGAAGTAAAGAGGGAACATATTGAAGCATGGGAAAGAGATCTCATTATCAATAAGACCTATTCAGGGCTTATGGTCCAAGATGCCATTATTAAACATATCGCAAAAGAACTCGGCGTAAACTCTCGACTCGGCGACACAAACGACGAAAAGCATGGCATCGATGGATATATTAATGATATTCCTGTCCAGGTTAAAGCAGATACTTATATCCAAGCCAAGCCCCTTGAGCACTTCGCAGAAGGTATTGTGATGATAACTTACTCAAAAGATAGCAGGACAAAGGATATTACGTTTTCATACAATCCCGACGATTTTGTAAAAGAATGATTTAGCTGTCATTATGGATGAGTTTGTATTAGGAATAGACCGAGATAAATTCAGTTCCACAAATGGTATGTGGAATAAGCTTATGCTCAATGACCCTTGGTCGGTTGGGTATGTTAGCGCTCTCATTGAATTGCAATCATGGAAATCAAAAGAAGATTGGGAAGATTTCTACTATCAGAGCGGTGAACAACGTCGTTCTTTGCTCGGGGAGAATCGTGCCATTCTTGACGATTTCTCATTAATCAGAACAAATAGAGCCGAGGTTAATAAGCTTCTCTGGGATGTTAAAAATCTTAATACTCAGTACGGGAGGACAAGAGAAGATTTGAACGGACGAGCCGAAGCCCTTTATGCTGCTGTACGCAATAATGGACATGGTTTGACTCTTGAAGAATGCGAGGAGTGTGTTCGCTTTAGAGTAATCTGTGAGATCTGGAATGGCATTATTCTTAGGGAGAATAATACTATCGCAGTTTTAACGGAGCAATTCCCTATGCTTTCTTTTGAAAAGACGTCCGGAGAAATCGACCACACATACGCTGTCGATTTCGAGGCTTCCCGTTCTGGTTCTCTTATTTGTGGTATTCAAATTAAACCCAAGAGTTATACTTGGGATGCTCCATATATCGCAAAGGCAAGAACGGCAAATAAGGCGAAGAACGCCGCCTATACTAAGCTAAAAGGAGTTCCCGTGTTCGACATCATTTCGAAAACAAATGGTGAAATACAGAGTCCCCAAGTGTTGGAACAGATAAGAAACCTTATCTAAAAGCAAATAGTCCTGCTTTTCAAAAGCGGGCCTGTCAATTAGAATAATAATCCTTCCGGTCTGGGGATTCTGTTTATATCTGATGCGTCTTCATAGGTTACAATAGCAAGAGTATCGTTCTTGCTGCTTGTATCTATTTGAATGAGATAATGAATCTCTAATTCCTCCTCCTGAGACGTCATTACATCAGAACCAAGAGTGTTATTATAGTGCTTAAACGGTCCCTTTTCTGCCGACCGCGCTTTTACAAAATCAGAGTGTTTGTCGAAACGGTTTTTGATGACACTATTAAAGTCAGCTATACTGACCCCCTTTAAGTTGTCTTCAATTGATGATTTCAACTTATCGTCGATTTCAAAGCCCACACTGTTTCGTCCCGAAGCCATAGCAGCAAGCATTGTGGTCCCCAACCCGAAAAAAGGGTCTAATACTGTATCGCCATACTGCGAATACATATTAATCAGCCGATACGGAACCTCAAATGGATAGGCAGCACTTCTATCCCTGGTTTCCGAGTTTACAATCTTTTGTTTTGTCCCTTTGAGGTCCCAAACATCAGAAAACCATACATTCCGTTCTTCCCAGAAAAAGGCACTATTCTTACGCGCAACTTTCTGCTCAACCTTCTTATATTCCCTTTTAGAGCCTTTCCTAAAGATAAGAATGTATTCGTGTTCAAGCGTCACATACGCCCCGCATGGAAGCATTCCACTTCCCATGAATTTGTTAGGAGCATTTGTCTGTTTCCGCCATATGATATTGGGAAGATTATTAAACCCCAAATCAAGACAGGTTTTAACTATGCGAGAATGATTGTTAAATAACCGGAACTCACCTTTAATCGTTCGCGTGGCATCGCCGATGTTGATACATAAAAAGCCTCCTGGTGTGAGAACTCGGTAGCACTCCTGCCACACCTTGTCTAATTCTTGATGGGCGGCTTCAAATGCTACTTCTACCAATCCTTTATTAAGTGCCTCTGCAAAAGTGGCATTCTGCGATGCCAAAATCCCATCCCACATTTCAATCATAGGATATGGAGGTGAGGTAATTATCTCGTTAATGGATGCGTCTGCAATGGCAGACATATCCTGGGCCGGGTGGAAAAACAATCTATGCGTCGTTCTCATCAGAATCATCAATTTGAGGCAAAAATAAGAAATAAGCAGGTAAAATCCAAAAAGATATCAACTTTTATCATATATTTGTAGCGTAACACTTGCCGCTCTTACGACAAGTAAAGATAACAATTGTTTTTAATTGCTCAAAGGAGATTGGCATGAAACAAGACACTTATGAAGTTGTATGCTGGCCTGAGATTCAGTTCTTGTTTGGCGAGGAAGGGTTCGAGCAGAATTCTTATCTCATAAATGATGAGAAAGGAATAGATGATTTCGGGAGCAGTGCCTATTTTGTAAATTCTGATTGGCTCCAATTACACACATAATTGCACTACAATTATGAGAAGTTTGTTTATTGTGGATAATGTGCTATCTTTGCGTCAGGCAAGACACATGTTAAAACAAGATCGTACTATTATTCACGTGGAGGTCAAGGACACCCACGAGCATTTTTACTTTGGGTCAGCTGCAGCAATGTTCGAGGACTCAAGAGTAAAGAATTTGCTCAAGATAAAGTACCAAACATTCCGGACCAAGCGAATATCAGAGGATAAACCCTATGAAAACGAATATGTAATAGTTCGCAAGGGTGACCTCAATACAATTGACCACAGCGAATTATAGAAGCGTTGTCGAGCCTGTTTGTGCATCTTTTAGTATTGCCCGCACAAATCCTTCTGCATCTATCTTCATTACACGCTGTTGGTCTCTGATTTCATATTCGTATCTTACCTCCAATATCTTAACAGGGCCCACATTCGGCATATTAACATAACCATCCTCGAAATAGAAGGCAAACGGGAAGCCTTCCGTTGGGTGGTCTGGAATTTCCGTTTCCATCTGTTCAAGTGAGCTGATGGCTTTTCCATTACAATCTCGAATAATGTGATCCGTCGTTTGCAATGGAATGTGTGTGGCGTGACTCCATTTATTGTCATTTCCAAAACGCATCAGGTCAAGATCGCGTCTATATCTGGAGAAGTCAATCCCGTGATTTATCGCCCATTCCTCATCTACTTTATATAGCGTGTGTCGCACCTCAAGATGAGTATTATACTCTATCTCGCCTATGATTGATTCTCCGTGGCCAGGAGTCCTTAACTCCTTCAACGAGATACCCCACTCTTTCGCGTACCGTTTTGCGCCCTCTTGGAACCCTCTCTTTGTTACAATGATGCCATTCACGCCATTCAGGTCATCCAGTACGCCTTTGAAACTCTGAACAACTGATATGGGAACAGGTCGATTATAATTCTTGCACTCGATTGCGACCTTATGCTTGTTACCAGCAACTTCATATTCCCAATACACATCTATCTGATGCTTCTGACCAGAGCGGCCTTCCAACTTTACATCATGTAGCACTTGAGTCGCCTTTACGACATCGGTATTCACCAACTGCTGATAGATTTCTTGGGTAAAACGCTCGTATTCTGTATTCTGATTCATAAGGACAACAAAAAACTCTATGCACGAAGTTACTTAAAATCGGCAGATTCCACAAATCAGACCAAAAGCCCCAATCTTGTAGAATAAAAGAAGAATATGATACGTCCATCGACAAGAAAGGAAAGCGGTACTCGCTCGTCTGCCGATTGATGCGCAACGTCAGACCAGCGATCTTCAATGCTACCATTCGCTGCAAGACTGTGTCAGAGCAAGTCTGCCACAGACTTGCGGACGCCCTCCCCGCGATTAAAGGAAAAGCGGCCATGGTCAGCAGTCGATTGTTCCGCTTGCTAACGCTTACTCCACAAACGCCGGCTCACCGTGCTGGTTTATCCCCCATCGCCCCCAGCAGCCATAAACGCCCGGGAGACGAAGTGTCAGCGCGACCGTCTGTGTCTCGAATCCGCGTACATTACATAATCCCGTCAGGATTGTGTTAAGTACGCTCCGTCAGTGAATTGCGGACGTCCTACCTCGAAACTCCCTGGTGAGTCGGCGGCAGGAAAGGGTATAAATATATATCGGGGAAGCAGCGGCTCTCGCCGCTGCGGGTGCTTTGGATATTGGTTAAATCGCTGATTTTTGGCACCTTTGTATTGACTCAGAGGTTACTATTTGCTACCTCTCAACCCAAAACTTGTAAACATAGGCTATGCCCCAATTTCGTCCATCCATACTCGTCAGTGACGCCTACGGTTCCGCAGGCAATACCACCTGGTATCATAGGGACGGCAAGTGCTATACCCGGAAGCGTTCGCATCCCGTCTATGGCGGTACTGCGGGCCAGTTGGAGCATCTGGACGTGCATCGCAGGGCATTGGCCGCTTGGAGGACTGTTCCCCACTCTACACAACTCGTCTGGAATCGTCTCGCGGCGGAGGTGGAACCGCATCGGCCTCCATCCGATCACCGGGCTCATATCTCCGGCCAGAATCTCTTAGTGTCTGCTTATCATGGATTCTTCACGCTGGGAGACGAGCATATTCCCGAACCACAGCGTTTCGACTCCTTCCCTCCTTTCGCCATCCGGCTGTCTGATGCCATTGTGGGTGATACCGGTGTCGGAGTGTTATCGTTTGCTTGCGAAGATTCAACTGACGGAGTCTGGGCGTGGATGTCATCCGGGTATGCTTCGGAATTATCTCGCTGATGAACTCTGTGGAACAGATCCGGTCCACGTCAGGATACCCGATTATGTTTCCCGGGCCGCTGCCGCCTTGAACCAGTATCAGGTATACTGCCGTTTCATCCTTCTGGACACCGTGACCGGCTACCGCAGTCAGTACCACAAGGAATCATTCCTAATTGTGTGTAGAAAGATCTATTGATCCTCGGCCAGAATGTAACTGGTATTCTTGCTACCTTCCTCTCCTTTCACCAAGATTCCCTTCTCAATCAAATCATTGATGTCACGAAGGGCGGTGGCTTGCGAGGTCTTGCAGATTTTTGCCCATTTCACGGTTGTGAGTTTCCCGTCGAATCCATCCCATAGGCGGTTCACGACCTTAACTTGGCGCTCATTCATCGCCACGTCACGATGCTCCTGCCAGAACATGGACTTCTTCACTACGCGACTGACGATGTCTACGCTGAGTTCCATTGCATCCTTAAGTGTCTGAAGGAACCACTCGAGCCACAGGGTAATATCAACATCTCCTATCGTGGTGCTTTCCAGTGCATCGTAGTAGCCGTTCTTATTCCTAAGAATTTCAGCTGACATACTATAGTAGCGATGAGGCATCCCGTCAGCCCTGGCCAGCAGCATATCGGTGATGGTCCTTGTCAGACGGCCATTTCCGTCATCAAACGGATGGATGGCAACGAACCACAGGTGAGCGATGGCTGCTTTCAGGACAGGATCGGTATTGTTCTCATTATTGACCCAATCCAAGTACAGGGCCATTTCCTTGGGAACATCCGCCGAAGCCGGGGCTTCGTAGTGAACCTTTTCCTTTCCAAATGCCCCGGAGACAACTTGCATGGGTTCTTCTCCAACCCTCCAACCTGCCACCGTTATCGGATGAATACCGCTACGCCCCGTGGGGAACAAAGCGGCATGCCAATTGAACAGACGCTGTTCGGTTAGCTCCTCGGAGTAATTGCGGACGGCGTCAATCATTACCTGAACTACACCTTCGGTATAGTGATCCGGCTCCGGGAGACCTTCCGTGGGAATACCGAGATGCCTCGCTACTGATGAACGCACCCTGTCTGCATTCAACAGAATTCCTTCTATCTCATTGGATCTGATAACGTCTTCAGTCATTACGTCCAGAGACGTCTTGGATTGAATATCAAACCCCAGGCCGCCCATCATACCGGCGATTCGACCTTCCAAAAGACGCACTTCGGAAAGCAGGTTCAGTATTTTGTCGGACTCCCAACGGAATCTGGGCCAACCGGGGTATTGCCATATGTAGTACGGTCTCATATCTCGCTCATTTTTCTGCAAAAATAAGCAAATGAAGCGAATCTTACGACTATTTTCTTCAAATTTTGATTAGAATGTGGGTGTGATTCACTTCGTCTACCATAACAAATAGGGCAGTTACCTGCATAAAAAACCTCTGTAATCAAATGACTGCAGAGGGTTCGGATTAGGGTAAGCAAGGCTTCTGCCCTGCTCTTTGGCTACTCACCCGCGGTTCAGATGACGGAAGCCAGCATGATGCCGGACTTCTCGCTGGTGGCGCTGTTCACGAAGTAGTAATGGACGAACACCTTGGGAGCGCCGGCACCCAGTGCTCGAAGATGCCGCAGTGCGCGCTGCAGTCGTATACTCTCTTTTCAGCTCGCGCAAGGCCTTGGGCGTCGACGAAAGAGCCTGGCCTGAAGACGTCCTTGTCCGCGTGAAGAAGGGCAAAGACGGGAAGGTCTCCAATACTCCGGTGCACTGTCTTGTCGTGTGCCTTAAATCAGAGCTTATGGAGGCACTTATGCAAAGGCGGACGATCAGACCGCGACGGGGGCCTTGATGGCCGGCCAGGGGTCGTAGCCTTCGAGGGTGAAGTCTTCGTACTTGAAATCGAAGATGGACTTCACATCGGGGTTGATGCGCATTGTCGGGAGCGGGCGGGGCTCACGGGAGAGCTGCTCGCGGACCTGATCGAAATGGTTCAGGTAGATGTGGGTGTCGCCGGTGGTGTGGATGAAGTCGCCGGGCTTCAGGCCGCAGACCTGGGCTATCATCATCGTCAGCAATGCGTAGGAGGCGATGTTGAAAGGGACTCCGAGGAAGGTGTCGGCGCTGCGTTGATAGAGCTGGCAGGAGAGCTTTCCTTCGGCCACATAGAACTGGAACAGGCAATGGCAAGGCGGAAGGGCCATCTTGTCAACCTCTCCGGGATTCCAGGCGGTGACGAGCATTCGTCTCGAATCAGGATTGTTCTTGATCATATTCACCACCTGTGTGAGCTGGTCGATGGATCGGCCGTCTGGTGCCGGCCAGGAGCGCCACTGGTGGCCATAGACAGGACCAAGATCGCCGTTCTCGTCGGCCCATTCGTCCCAGATGGAGACACCGTGGTCCTTGAGGTACTTGATGTTGGTGTCGCCGGCTATGAACCAAAGGAGTTCGTAGATGATGGATTTGAGGTGAACCTTTTTGGTGGTCAGAAGCGGGAAACCTTCGGAGAGGTCGAAGCGCATCTGGTAGCCGAAGACGCTTTTGGTGCCTACGCCGGTGCGGTCATGCTTGACCACACCATCGTTCATTATATGACGCAGAAGATCCTGATACTGTTTCATTTGTGAATATTCAAAATTGCAATGGTTATTTCGGTCACTTTGGCAGGCTCGGTGACCGAAGCGTGTATGGCTCAGTGACCGGCTTCCTACTTCCTGACCGAGAACGCCCAGATGATGGCCTCGCTGAAGGTCTCGCCAGGACAGAGCACGGTTGTAGGGAACTCAGGCTTGTTAGGCGAATCCGGACAGTGCTGGCACTCGATGGCCACACCCTCATAGTCGTGATAGCCACGTCCGCACTTGCCTGCCGGGCAGCCCTCAAGCCAGTTGCCGGTGTAAATCTGGACGGCTGGCTGGGTGGTCAGAACCTCAAGCTGACGGCCGCTCTCCGGAGAGTAAAGCTGAGCCGCCGTCTGAAGCTGACCAGCCTCATAGTCGTTGATCATGAAGCAGTTGTCATACCCCTTACCATAGTTGAGAGCCGGGAAGTCAGCCTTGATCTCCTCACCGATTTTCTTGAACTCCCTGAAATCCATAGGTGTACCTGCAACCGGGTCTGGCTCTCCTACAGGAATCAAGGTCTCGTCAGTCGGCAGATAGACCTCGGCGTTGAGTTTCAACTCGTGATCGAGGATATTCCCGTTCCCCTCGCCATTCAAATTGAAATAGGCGTGGTTGGTAAGGTTCACGACAGTTGCCTTGTCGGTCTGAGCCGTGAATGTCAACTTCAACGCATTGTCCTCGCTCCATTCGTAGTGGGCGACAACCTTCAGATTGCCGGGATAACCAGCCTCACCGTCCTGCGAAAAGTACTGGAACTCAACGGCATCACCTTCGACGCGGCTGTCCCACACCTGATTCTGGAATCCATCCGGACCACCGTGCAGATGGTTCGGACCGTTGTTGACCGGCAATGAATATTCCACCCCGTCGAGCGTGAACTTTCCGAGGGCTATGCGGTTGGCGTAGCGTCCAGGGCACTTTCCGGCGCAAGGGCCGTCGGCGAAATAATCCTCCGGCTTGGTGTAGCCAAGAACCACATCGGCGATCTTTCCGTCTTTGTCCGGCACGGCGATCGACACGATTCCGGCACCTATGCTTGAAAGGCGAACGAACGCGCCACTTTCATTCTCAATAGTATAAAGGAATATCTCCTTTCCGTCAGGGGACGTACCCCAAAGTTCCTTGGTGATCTTCATATTCAGTGTTATTTTAGATTGTCAAGATATGGCAGGACATTCTCCACAGGAGCGTCCTTCATTATCACTTTCTTCTCGGAATCAAGCACATACAGCGATGGAATAGCCCGGACATTATAGGTGACATCGGAGCGGATTATGTAGCTCTGGTCGTAGCCGTTGTACCAATTCTTAGGATAGACGGAGGCATTTTCACGCCACTTGTCCAATTCCTCGTCAATGTAAACATTCACCACGGCAAGCCTTCCGGAGGCCACCAGATCAGCGATTTTCCCGTCCGATGTCAGGCTCTCGATGATCTCCTTGCAGGCAGGACAGCCCGGATTGGTGAAGAACAGAAGGGTTGTCTCAGCCTTGACTCCGTAAAGAGTATGCCGCTTCCCACCCAAATCGGTGAAGGTAAAGTCAGCCGCATGCGATCCTATCATATTCAGAGAACACATCTGGGCGTCGTGGTCGTAGGCTGGCTTCATATCGGGGTCAACATAGTCCGAGACGGCCAGACGGGAGACGTAAGGCAAGTAGAGATCCTCGTTCCTTACAGGCGAATTAGGGTCGTAGAGGTACTTAGGAACCATCTCCTCGAAAAACTCGAAGACATTCGTTGATGTGTCGGCGGCCTCGAATTTCTCCACCTTGTCGAAGAAACCGGCCATAGCCTTTCTGCCGAAATCTATGCCGCACCCCCTTTCCAGAAGGGTCACGTATGTCCCAAAAGCCTTTTCAACCTCATCCGCCGGCACACCGTTCACGATGCCCGAATCGCACGGATACGCTTTGGCCAGAAACTCGTTCCAATAATTCGAGAGAACATATTCAGTCGCCTCCTTAGGTTCGGTGATCACCGCCGGCGGCTCAGGCATCGATGGGAAATGATGCGGCTGGAACGCGGTCGCCTTGCTGTTCCCGCGCCCTCCGCAACCTACCATCACCAGAGCGCAAAGCATTATCAATGAATATGTCAGGAGGTGTCTCATACTTTAATCGTTCTTTTCCAGCAGGCTCTGGGAGATGTTGATGATGAAGTCACCCATCTTCTCAAGTTCCTGCACTATGTCAATGTAGAACACACCAGTCTGGTAGTTGTAGCCTTCCTTCTCGATGTTGACGATGTGCTCCTCGCGCAGGCTGTTGCGGTACTCGTTGATGTTATATTCAGCGTCCTCGGCGTTGGATATGTCCTTGAGGAAGAGGGCTGAGGATTCGAGATTATCAACCATTGCCTTGAAGGCCACGTCCAGAAGATCGAGCATCCTGTCAAGCCTCTTGACCATCTCGTCATCGAAGGTCTTGCCGTGGTCAAGGGCGCGCTTCATCATCCTGCCGATGGCCTCGCCGGAGTCTCCGATGCTTTCCAGCTCGCCGATCACCCTGTACATCGACTTGATTCTCAATGCGGAGACAGCGCTGATGTCACCCTTGGACACCTCGTTCAGGTAGGAGGCGATCTCATATTCAATCTTGTCCGTGATGCTCTCGTACTTGACAAGTTTCTCATTGACGGACTCAAGTTCGGATTGGGTCTTGGCGCTCACCGCACTGCGGATGAAGCCGACCTCCCGGCAGCATATTTCCGCAAAATGAATGATTTCCTGCTTGGCCTCGTCGAGGGAAAGTTCTGCCGTGGAAAGAGGTCCGCCTTGAATGAACTTGAGGCGATAAACCTCCTCCTCTCCCTTAGGGGTAGGGATGATCCTGTTGACCGCCTTGACGAGCTGAGGGATGAACCAGACGAGAATCAGGGTCGTGGAAAGGTTGAAGACCGTGTGCAGGATGCATATTCCGTAAAGCATCGAGTTCTGCTGCTCGGGTGAGAAACCTCCTGCGGCGGTCGTTCCGTCGAACAGGGTGACAGGATTCTCGAAGCCTATCGCGGTGGTCATCGAGGCGATGATCCTCATCAACGGGTTGAAGAACACCAAAGCCAGGACTACGCCGATCACATTGAACAGGGTGTTGGCGATGGCCGTCCGCTTGGCCGAATAGTTCGCCACGGCGGCGGCGATGTTGGCGGTGATCGTGGTTCCGATGTTGGCTCCCAAGACCATCGCGGCGGCCATCTCGAAATTGATCCAGCCGTTCGCCACAAAAACCATCGTCAGAGCAAGGGAGGCGCTGGAGGCCTGCACTATCACGGTTATCAATGCACCAACAAGGGTGAATATGATCACGGAGAAAAAGCCGTAGCTGGTCAGGTTCTTCACAAGAGCCAGAACCTCAGGATATTGGTTCAGGTCCGGCACCGAGTTCTTCATTGTGGCGAGACCTATGAGCAGGAACGCGAATCCGATGATGAACTCACCGATGTTGCTGTTCCGGTTGCTCTTGAGGGTCATCATGAAGAATCCCAAGGCGATGAACGGAACCGCGAACGCTCCGATGTCATAGCTGAATCCGAACAGGGAGATCATCCACGCCGTGAGCGTCGTTCCGATGTTCGCCCCCATGATCACCCCTATGGCGTTGCCAAGGGCGAGCAGACCGGCGTTGACCATGCTGACGACCATCACGGTCGTTCCGCTTGATGACTGGATGAGGGCAGTGATGACAATACCCGTAATGATACCTTTGAAGGTCGTTGACGTCATCGACGCCAGAAACGATCGCAGCTTGTCACCCGCCGCCTTCTGAAGACCCTCGCTCATCATGGTCATTCCATACAGGAACATGGCCATCGCTCCGAGCAGGGTAAGAATCTGTAGAAAAACCTGCATCTATCTTCTTAAGAATATTCCTACAAATTTACTCAAAATTCTTTTTGGTATTTAAATGATTTCAATAAAAATGAGAAGACTTTCACTAATGTGTCTGTGAAATACACTTGTCTGAAAATCAATGAATCAAGCAATTGTCTTTGGTTAGATCACACCAAAGGGAATCATTTAATTCGTTACTGTTCAGACATTTATAAAACACCAAACAAAATGCAGAGACCGGCTTGTCAAGGATGATGGTGCACCATCAGAAAGACATTCCGAAAGTAAGTCCGTTCCATAAGCTCACATCAACAGCCGTAATACAAAGCACTTTAGAGCCGATTCCGCAGAACGAGTTTTTTTTACGACCAAACCATTGTCTTAACTCTACCCCAAAACCCACAATGAATTTGGTCTGAGTAATATTCCCTGAAAAGAGTCCATACATGAAACCTGTCTCTATGCTCGGAACAAGCTGAAAAGAACTCTCCCACGCTTTCACGTACGAATAGTTGAGCGTTCCGCCATAAAAAGCTCTTTCCACACCAGAATGCATAAAACATGCGCCAATAAATGAATTATCCGGCAGATGGTAGCCGACTACAAGTTCTTCAAGCACATTTCCGATAGTAGTATTGCCGGATAGATAAAGATTTGCATAGACATCAACTTTTATTTTATCCTGAGCATATAGTCCATTTATGCAGCTGCCACAAAACATGGCAATACCAACAATCGCTGAGTTAAAAATATTTATATTATTCTTTGACCATAACATATTCTGTATTCCATAATCTTGCACTAGCATTAGCTACAGTTAGCCCCTCTCTCAAATTATGTTTGATAGGTTCAGCCACCGCAAAGATATCAATAATACACATAACACGGTCAAAATACTCTCCTTTATTTTCTATTGGGTTAACTTTTTGCAAGCCTTCCAGTATAGGTTCAAAGATAGTGAGCTGTTGTGAATTTTCCGGGAATCTTCTTTTCAAAATGGCAATATATTCATGTATGGATGTGTCTGTGGTACAAGAATCCACGCATTCCTTTATAACATCAAAATTATCTATAAGCGATAAGTACAAAAGCGTGGAGTCCTGATTAGCCAAAACAGACACTTCCTTTGCGATACGACATGCCATAATAGTATCCGGGGCCTCATAAAATTTCTCTCCTTATTTATCATATAGATTAGTAATCACAGTATTATGCAGGATTCCGGCAGATGCTCCTTCACCAGTCCATTCTTCATTTTGAAGATATGTCATCGAAATAGATTCCTCCAACAAAGGAACTGATTCGACCTTATCATCTATCCAGTCGAAAAAACGGTTTGAAGCAGCAATCGCACAAGCAACAGAAACATTCTGCACTATAGGGATTTGCAAAGCAACAAAAAAGAACTTGCCTTGTGATAAAATCACTATATTCGCAGATGACTTTTGAATATGATCTTATGGCTAAGACTGGTATCAAGATATTTACTGTGATTCTTCTCGCATTGACCAGCTTCAAATCCAGCGCGCAGTTCTCGCTGACGGGGAATGATCCGGCGGCGCTGCGGTGGAGGCAGATGGAGACGGAGAACTTCAGATTGATCTTCCCGAAAGGAGAGGACTCACTGGCAAGGGTTTACGGGACGGAGCTGGAGGTGGCGCGGCTAAGGATAGCAAGATCATCAGGTTACCTTATCGGGCAGAGTTACAAGTGGAAGATGCCGGTCGTGCTGCACAGCCGCTATGTGCTGCCGAACGCTTCGGTCACATGGGCGCCGAAGAGGATGGACATATTCACAGTCAACGATCCTTATGAGCCGACGGCGATGCCATGGGTGCGAAATCTGGCGATCCATGAGGGGCGGCACGCGGCGCAGATGCAGTTCGGGGCGGACAGAGGCAACAAGGCGCTGCATTGGCTTTTCGGAGAAATGGCGGCCGGAGCTTTCGCTGGAATATACCCGGGACCGGCGTTCCTCGAAGGCGATGCGGTGGTGGCGGAAACGGCGCTCAGTCGGAGCGGACGTGGAAGACAGGCCTCGTTTCTTGAATATATGAGGCCGGCTTTCGACTGCGGCGACCGGCGGGACTACTACAGATGGTTCTATGGATCAAACAAGAACTATACACCTGATTATTACAGGGTTGGCTATATGCTCATCGCCGGGACGAGAGTATTCTTCAACGATCCTCTTTTCACTCAGGAATATTTTGACCGGGTTGTCCGCAAGGGCTGGCTCTTCAATCTCCAGAAGACCGTAAAGGCCGCCAGCGGAAAAAGTTTCAATGAATCTTTCCGGATCATAGAGGAGAATTTCCAGCAGCTTTGGAATGTTGAGACTGCACTCAGGGAGCCGTTCATGCCGTCAAGGCAGGTCAGCCGGACACCTTCGATGCACACGGAGTACAAAGGGGCTGTCACAGTTGATGGTTCGGGAATATATTCCCTCAAGTCAGGGATGGCCACCGCCAACAGCCTCGTTCGCCTGGATGCCTCGGGTAATGAAAAGAGAATCAGGTCTTTCGCCTCCTACACGAGCAGCCTCTTCCTCGATTCAGAAAGTCAACGAATATTCTGGAGCGAATCCGTGGCGGGGCGTCGGTGGACCCTCGGCGGAAGCTCGCGGATTCGTTATGTGGATCTGACAAAACCGAGGAAAGTCCATGATCTGACAAAAAAAGGAAGGTATTTCAATCCGGCACCGGCACCTGACGGAAATGTCATCGCCGCCTCTGAATATCCTTACGCGGGAGGATCGCGGATTGTTCTGCTGGCCACCACTGATGGATCCGTCAAGGAATCGTTCATCGCTCCGGACTCGCTTCAGTTCACGGAGTCGGCTTGGATCGGAGACAGGCTTTTTGCGGCAGGATTGTCGGAGAACGGAATGGGAGTCTATGAGATTGTCGGACGGATGGCCAACGGCAAGGCTGCTCTCCGTCAATTACTTGGCCCTCAACCCGTCACCCTCTCACATTTTCGCACCGTTCCGGCTGTTGGATCTGCGGTTCGACAGGACTCACCGAACTTCGGAATGTCCGGCAAAGAAGAAACCTTCAACTCAGGTCACTTCGACAGGCTCAGTGACCGGTCGCCGGGTCATCAGTCCGGCAATGCTCGGGGAACGGAACAGGATCGGGCGCCGAGCCTGTCGAAGCGCCCGGTTTCTGAAGGAACGCAACTGTCTTTTCTATGCGACAGGACTGGAGTGACGGAGTTATATTCATTGGACGTGGAGAACCTGACACTGCGGCGGCTGACCTCGACACGCTACGGGATCAGTTCACCGGTGTTCAAGGCTGACACGCTGTATTACAGTTCGTTGGCGGCATCGGACAGACCTCGAGACTACAAGCAAGGACGGATGATGTACGCCACAGCGGTAAGCGACCTGCCGATTACCGAAGTCCGCTACGAGGATATTCATAAATACCCTGTCGCAGACGCGCTTACAGCGCAGGAAACCGCCCTTGGCGACTCAATCGCCGTTGCCGCGGAGGTAAAATTTTCGCAACCGGAAAGATATTCAAAGATCAGACTCCCGCATATTCATTCCTGGGCGCCGGTCTATTTCAACTACGACAACGTCGAGTCCATAAGCGGTGACGACTACTACAAGACCGCCTCGCTTGGCGCCACCGCCATGTTCCAGAACCTGCTCAGCACCGGCTACGGAATGGTAGGCTACGGAGCTCATGAGGATCCGTACAAGGACGGGGATTGGAGACATTCCGGACACTTCAAGTACATATTCACAGGTCTTTGGCCGGTGATTGAGTTCTCCGCCGACTTCAATGACAGAGCCGCGATGGACATTCAGAAAATCCAAGTCTCGAAGGAAAAGATGTACAGGCTTTACAACAAAGGCACTCTGACCGACAAGCCTTATTTTGAAGGAGGGTTGAAAGTCTATATTCCGTTCAATTTCTCGTCAGGCGGCATCAACCGGGGACTGATTCCGCAGGTCAAGTACAAGTTCACCAACGACAGGTACAATGACCAGATTCTGTTCCAGCACATCGTGAAAAAAGACGGAAAGGATGTGACCGAGACCTATAGCACAATCGGCGAAAACAACATCTCTCCGCTTCAGACTCTGGATGCATCGATAAGAGGCTATGTCATGAGACAGAAAGCCCCGTCACAGGTCTTTCCGTCGCTCGGATTCGGTGCGGAACTGGGATTTCACTTCAGACCGGGCCATATGAAGGCCTACAATCCGACCGCTTATCTCTACACCTACGGCTATCTTCCAGGGTTCACGGCCCGTCAAGGACTCAGGCTCACCGCGTCGATGGAGGTGTGGTACGGGCCATACGAAGAGGGCGGAATCATGGAAGGAGCATTGACTGCCATTCCAAGAGGGTTCGTGGACACCAACCTTAAAAGCATCATCAACTCCTGCTCGGAGTCCAGATGGAGGGTCACCGCAGACTATGCGATTCCTTTCGCTGACGTGGACTGGTCGTTCCTCAGCCCCGTGGCCTACGTCAAGAACTTCGAGCTGACGCCGTTCTTCGACTGGTCCTACCAGACATTCAGTTGGAACCACGAACTTCATTACAATCCAGGAGCGGTCACGGGCGAGAACCTGTTCAGCGTCGGAGCCGACTTCACCGTCAGGCTCGGCAACTTCTTCTGGCTCCCTTACGACACGCAGATCGGCATCCGCTACGCCCGCAACTTCTGGCACTACATCGACCGCTTCCCGATCTCCAACCTCAACAAGGACTACATCGGCTGGATATTCAGCATAAGTCTTTAGATAGTTTTAGTGGCGCCAAAGGAATCTTCAATGTAGATTTGTACCTTAAAGCCCCCTCCGGTGTACCAACTGCCACCAAAGCCGCACTCGGTACAGGAGACACCCCTCTGGCGTACCAAACGCCACCAAAGCCGCACTCGGTACAGGAGACACCCTTCCGGTGTACCAACTGCCACCAAAGCCGCACTCGGTACAAGAGACACCCCTCTGGCGTACCAAACGCCACTAACGCCGCACTCGGTACAGGAGACACCCCTCTGGTGTACCAAACGCCACTTCAACTTTTGAAAAAGTTTTGCGAGAAACCGGCAGTTGTTATATCTTTGCAAAATAGTAAAACATTATACTAATTTTTCTACAGATGGAGAAAGGCAAGACTGTTCCCGCGTTTTGGGGCAAGGAGGACTGGCAGGCAATCTGGATCGGCGGCATCGTGATCGTCATCGCCTGCATCGCTGTCCTGACTAAGGCATTTGATTTTTCGGCGGTTAAATTCGCCACTTGGACTCTCGGAGAGAATCTCTCCGGGGCAGCAGCAGCAAAGGTTGTCCCTTTGGGTGAGCAGCTTGGAGCCTGGGCGTTCTGGCGCAAGTTCCTCGTGACGTTCATCACCCTCGGAGCGTTGTTCACGATCGGAGTCAAACTCCAGGGCGAAAGCGTGAAGAAATATATTCCCGCCATCATCGGACTGTTCGTCATCGCTCTGGTGGTTCGTCTCATAAGCGCTGAATATACCCTCAACCGCTACCTCGAATGGGCTTTCTGGGCCCTTCTGGTCGGCCTTCTGATCTCCAACACGGTAGGTGTCCCGAACTGGCTCAAACCAGCCATCAAGACTGAGTTCTACATCAAGTCCGGCCTTGTCATCATGGGATTCTCCGTGCTGTTCTCAAACATCGCAAAGTTCGGTCTCTATGGCCTTGGAATTGCCTGGATCGTGACCCCGATTGTAATCCTGTTCATGTGGTGGTTCGGAACCAGAGTGCTTAAGATCGGCAACAAACCGCTTGTCATAACCATGGCGACGGCAACCAGCGTCTGCGGAACCAGCGCGGCGATCGCCACCGCGGCGGCATCAAACGCCAAGAAGAACGACCTCTCCATCACGGTGTCCATATCCATCATATTCACTATCATTATGATGGTGCTTGAGCCTGTGATCATCAAGGCCTGCGGGATGTCGCAGATCATGGGCGGATCTCTCATCGGTGGGACAGTTGACTCCACAGGAGCCGTCGTTGTGGCAGGTACTGCCCTTGGTCCGGAGGCTCAGCAGGCGGCTGTGCTTGTGAAGTCAATCCAGAACATACTGATCGGTTTCATCGCTTTCTTCGTGGCCGTCTTCTTCGCCACAAGGGTAGAGAACACAGGAACTAAAGTGGGTGCGGGAGAAATCTGGTACAGATTCCCGAAATTCATCCTCGGATTCTTCATCGCCTCGATGGTGGCCTCTTTCCTCATACAGCCTCTCTGCGGAGCGGATCAGGTCGGAGCGATCAACAAGGTACTTGACCAGTACAAGAACTGGGCTTTCGTGCTGGCGTTCACCAGCATCGGACTGGACACCAACTTCAAGGAGATCATCAAGCAGATGCAGGGCGGCAAGGTGCTATGGCTCTACATCATAGGCCAGCTCTTCAACATCGCGCTGACGTTCTTTGCCGTCTGGTTCCTCCTTTCCGGCAAGTTCTTCCCGATTCCTGTCCTTGACTGATGAATATCCCGGGAAAAAGAATCGTCAAGGTTCTTACCCTGACCGTAATAGGGGCGACCGTTCTGGCCGCCCTTTACATAATGGCGCACGGCCTCGGACTCCAGGATTCGCTCGACTTCGGGGCGGGTGCATATTACTACGCCGACATCCCGGAGTTCGACAAGTTCACCCAAGGCACACATTATGCAGCCCGACTCCCGTTCTGGGTCTATGTAGTCCTGTTCCTCGCTTGGGGAGCGCTTATGTACAAGGTCTGGAAATGGCTTGATAAGTAGGAGGTTGGAATATTCTGACCGCCAGACAAGGAAGGCGCTGAATACCTCTCGCAACGAAGTTCCCGAAAAAAGGTGGTTCACCACTTTTTCAGTGTTCTGCCAGACAAGCCAGCGGCGATGTACAAAGCTGGTGATAATTAGAGAACTCAAGTTTCGCATCTGCGAAACACCTATCTTCTTCACTGCTTGCAGTGAAAGCAAGTCCCTCCCCCGAGGGGAGGGATTTAGGGAGGGGGTAACGTGAAAGGCCCTAAGGGGTGCGCGGAGCGCATCCCCTCCCCCGAGGGGAGGGATTTAGGGAGGGGGTAACGTGAAATGATGTGGGTGAGCAATCTCCTCCGAACGTGAGATAATGTGTTTGACAACAGGCTATTGCCTACTTGCGAAAGTTGAGTTAGAGAATATTTAGATTAAACGAATATGTCAGAGAAGGTTACGGCCGCATGTCCGGCCTGCGGAGAAAAGCACGGAATAGAAGTCTGGAACCGCATTAATGTCGGAGAGAATCCGGAATTGAAGGCTAAAGTCAAGGACGGCTCGCTGTTCGTGTGGGAATGCCCCCACTGTGGCAAGGCCAATCTCGTTCAAGGTCAGACGCTTTACCACGATCCGGACGAACGGCTTATGATCTGGCTTATGCCCGACGGGATCCTTCCGGAAGCGCAGGAAAAGGCTCTTGAGGCACAGTTCGAGAAGATTTCGCAGACGCTGGAAGGCTACACGCTCCGCCGGGTTAGCGACATAGGCTCGCTGATCGAGAAAGTAAACATCTTCGACACCGGACTGGACGACTGTGTGATTGAGATGTGCAAGTACATCACCAAGATGGAGATGATGGAGAAAGGCGGTTCCAAGGACTTGCTTGACACACCGTTCAAATTCTACCATGTTGACGGCCCGGACAACGACATCGAGTTCTCATACCCGAAAGACGGCCAGATGCACGGTCTCCGCATCGGCTTCAACGTCTACGAAGACTGCGCCGGCATCATCCGCCGCAACCCCTCCGTCAAGCCCTCCCCCGGCTTCTCCCGCATCGACCCCGCCTGGGTCGCCCGCTTCTTCAGGTAAATTCCATTGCTTCAGGCAAATTGACGACCCTCACCGTACACAGAAAATTCTTTGGGTAAACGATAAGCATGTACAATAGTGTACGGGGAGGATCAACATATCATTAGTCAGACATTGACGGAGGAAGTTCACCTGACGTCGCCCACGAAGACGGCCTGGCCCCCATCACAAACTCCAAAGTGCCTCCGAAGACCAGCTCTTCGTGCCTGAGCCAGCATCTGTCCAAAGGTTTGCCGTTCAGCGCGCAGGACTGGACGTAGATGTTCTTGGCGGAAGCGTTTTTGGCTGTCACAACCAATTTCTTACCATCCTCAAAATTCAGGGTGACCTTGTCGAACATCGGGCTGGAAATCAAATAGACATTCTGCCCGGCGTTCGGGTAGAATCCCAAAGCGTGGAAAGCGTACCATGCTCCCATGGAGCCGGAGTCATCGTTGCCAGGCACACCATCCCGTGCAGAAGTGTACTGGGACGCCAGGATTCCCCTGACAACCTTGGCTGTCTTGTAAGGTTGTCCTACATAAGCGTACAAAGACGGAACAAGGAAGCATGGCTCGTTGGAAATCTGGCACAGTCCGACCATCTTGGTGTAGAACAGCAGCTCATCCCTTTTGCCAGGAAAGCTTTCCCTGAAATACGTGTCAAGACGCTTTGTGAAAACATCCCTGCCCCCTGTCTTCTCAATGAGGCGTTTCATGTCATGAGGCACATAGAAGGAGAGTTCCCAAGAGAATGTCTCGTAGAACTGATGGCCGAACGAACCTGAAGAGAAGACGGTGAATTCAGGATCAGAAAGCCAGGTTCCGTCGCTGTTCTTCGGCCATGCGAAGCCTTTGAACCCAAAACTTTCGACATCGGAATTCCAAAGATTCTCCCAACTTGAAGCCTTCCTGGAATATTCCTCATAAACATCCATTCTTCCGAGTCCCTTGGCCACCGTGGCTATGGCGTGGTCATTTGTTGAATATTCAAACGTCCTGGTGCAGCCTCGTTCGAAGTCGGTGGAAACGTAGCCTATGCGGTTGTAGTCCCATAGACCTCCACGGCCGTACTGCCTCTCATCATCGCCTGGCGGCACAGTGGCATCCTTAAGCATTGCATCGAGGGCCTTGTTCCAGTCGATGCCTTTCAGGCCTTTCACGAAGGCGTCCGCGACCAGCATTTCGCTATTGGAGCCTCCCTGCGTCCTTCCGGACCAGTGGCTGCTTCTGGCATCAGGCATGTATTTGTCGTGTTCGTAGATGTTCACAAGCGACTGGACCATCTCTGCACCCTTTGACGGACAGAACAGATTGATGAACGGATGAGTGGCCCTGAATGTGTCCCAGATTGCATGGTAGTCACCGTAGTAAGGTTCGTCTGAGATCCACATCGGGTTCTCTCCGGCATAATCGGACGGCTGAAGGAATATCCTGTAAACGGATGAATAGAAAATCTTTCTGGCATCCGTGTCAGGAGTATCGACATCTATCTTGGACAGGATTCCGTTCCATGTGTCAACAGCTTTCTTTCTGGCGTCTTCTATGTCCCAAGAGCCAAGTTCCCTGATGTTTTCCTTAGCCTTGCCGTAGCCCATGTAGGAAATCCCGACCTTAACCTTCACGGTCTTGTGTCCATTGGTGTTGAAAGTAAACCAGGCTCCACACTTGGAGTTGTTATCAGCCTGTTCAGTCACTCCGGGAGCTTTCCGGTCGTCCTTCCACGTGCCGAAAGATTCAGCAGGGGTGTCGAATCTGGCGTGGAAGTACACCGTGTAGGCCGTAGAGAAATTCCACCCGTTACGGATTCTGGTATAACCCTCTATCTCGGTGTCGGACAAGATCCTTACCTCTGATCCGACAAATTCCTGAGCCTCGTAGGATGCCAGGAACTTGCCCAGATCCACGAATATATTGGCCTTGTCCGTCTCCGGAAATGAATATTCATGGAATCCCGCATGCTCACTGGCAGAAAGCCGGACTCCAATGTCATACCTTTTCAGATGGATGGAAAACAAACCTACCTGAGCGTTTTCACCGTCGTAGGGAGACGAGTAGCCGACAGGGGTGAACTCTCCGGTGGAGGCCATGAAAAGCACGTTTCCGTACTTGCATCCTCCGCCGGAACCATTAAGGTGGGTATGGCTGAAACCGACCACATCCGTGCCGGCTTGCCATCCGGCATTCTCAGTAAGCCTGTTGCAGTCAGGCCCGAGTTTGACCATGCCGTATGGCATGCACGCTCCAGGGAAGACATAGCCTCCGCCATCGGCTCCGATGAACGGGTCAACGTACTGTGTGTAGTCTTTGCTCTCCGCCGGAAGAGCGACGAAGCAGATGGCGGCGATGGCGCAGGTAAATATTCTTTTGAGCATATTCATGTAATCTATTGAATTTCTTTCAGAGCCTCGACGGCCGCATCATTGACAACAAGGTTGCCGTCTTGGTCTTTGCTGAATATCGTTCCGTAATTGAACAGGGAGATGAACCGGCATCCCGGTATGGAATAGCAGTTTCTCAAAGCTTCGGTCCAATCTTCCTTTGGCTTGTCTCCGATGTTCCATTCGGAGCATCCCCAATAAGGTGCATCGGACATTTTGAGGTATTTGCTGACTTGGGGTGTAAGTGACGGGTCAGCGGCCTCAGCCCAGTAAAATGACCATGTGGGGCATGAGTTTGGCTGCACCGCGGCGGCGAGATCGTCACCTGCGCCTCCAGAATGAGAGAACAGCATCCCACGCGGGAAACCGTAGCCTTGAGCTATGTCCGCCACGAATCTGGCATATTCCTTTTCCAATGAATATATGTCGGCTGGCGTTATCTCGCCTTCGCTTCTGATTCCTGAATATTTAAGTGCGGCATAGCCGATCTGGCCTACCCCACGGCTCGGCATTTCGTCCACTCTGATACCACCCTTCGGATCTTCTTCCTCAGGTTTGTCGTAGTATGAGTTTCCGCCCGGATAATACCAATTGTTGACTCCGAAGCCCAGTTCCCCGGTGATCTTGACTCCTCCGAGAAGATACTTCTTGCTCTTTGGAAGAGATTTGTACCAGTCCGCCGTCCATGTCATGAACTGATCCATTCTGTCTTTGACCGCAGCCTGGTAGGCCGGTGAGAACAGATTTGGCATAGGAAGCAGCCTTATCTGCCTCCCCCAATTCAGCCAGCCGACCTTGACGGCATCCTCACTGGACCATGACGTCCACTCAACGTTTTCCTTGTTCTTGGGGTCATAACCAGGCTTTGTCGGATCCCACCAATTCCACAACTCAGGCACGTCTTGCCAAAACGTTATCGGGTCCAGCTCTACAAGGATAGGGATGTCATATTCCTCAGCCATCGAGAAGTGCCTGTCCAGCAATTCTTTGAACTGCTCCATCGGTCGGCTGAACATGTAGATCAGGATGGCGTTGCCTACCGCCACTTTTTTTCCGGACTGCGGACCGAAAGCAGTGCTGATCTGCGGATAGTCAAACTTGTCGCATTCGTCATTCAAGAAGAAATAATGATCAGGAGCCTTTGGAGCTTTCACCAGAAAAGCGCAAAAGACAGACACGCCAAGAGCCAGTAAGAGCGCCAATGGCAAAACACGTGATTTCATCTTTCAAGAAAGATTAGTAAGTGTCATTCTGAACCTCCTTGATTCCGGCCACCGCAGCGTCATTGACAATCTTGCCGTTGTTGTTGCCAATGACGTTAGTGTAGATCGACAGGAAACGGCACTTGTTGATCTTGAACGCGTTTCTGATGCCGCTGGACCAATCGGCAGAATCGCCGCTGCCTATCGCCCACTCTGCAACCCCCCAGTAAGGAGCGTTGGATTCATTCAGCAATGACATGCAGTAAGTGGCGTTGGACGCGTCAGTGGCATCCTGACCATAGAAACTCCAGGCCGGACAGACCTTGTCGTTTATGCATGCTGCCAAATCATTGTCCACACCGCCTGCATGGGCGAAAAGTTTTTCACGAGGAATCGAATAGTCATCGGCTATGTCGCTGACAAACAAAGTAAAACGTCTTTCAAGCTCCGCTATGTCGTCTCCCGTGAGAGTTCCTGATGACTTTATCCCGGCACTCTTGACTCCGGCATAACCAATCGCCGACACCTCACCGTTGCTGCGGCTTGGCTTGTTGTACATGTTGATTCCGGACTTAGGATCCTTGCTCTTGTCCATTGAGTAAAGATCGTTGCCACCGGTATAGTACCAGTTGTTGACACCCACGCCAAGTTCTCCGGTGATCTTGACACCGACAAGAAGGTATTTCTTGCTCTCCGGAAGGCTGTCATACCAATTGGACACGATCGAGAGCATCGCCTGCATCCTTTCTTTGACGGCAGCCTGATAAGCCTTGCTGAACAGATTGGCCATCGGCTTAAGGCGAATCTGGGATCCCCAGTTAAGCCAACCGATCTTGACGGCGTCGTCACTGGACCATGATGTCCACTCGACGTTTTCCTTGTTAGCCTCGTTGTAGCCAGCGATCGTCGGGTCAAACCAGTTCCACAGCTCCGGGACTCCGTCCCAGAACGTGATAGGGTCAAGTTGGATCAGCAGAGGGATGTCATACTGCTCAGACAGAGCCAGCTGTTTTTTCAAAGTGACTTTATGGGTCTCCAGCGGCCTCTCAAAGAGGTAAAACAGGACACCTTGGCCCACAGCCACATCCTTGCCACGTGAATCTCCGAAGTATGTATGGACTTTCTGTTGCAGATAAGACCAGTCATAGTCGTTGATGATCACATATTTCTTAGGACCTTTCCAATAGTGAGCCTTGATTGTGATGTCCTTCGTCACAGGAGTGGATTTGAAATTGAATTTGATGCCGGTCTGGGTGTACCATCCGGAAAAAGATTCCTCTCCTCTTGAGGGTTGCTCGGCCGGTTCTTGGACAAAGTCGTACCTGGCCACCTGCTGCGGCTCTGGCACAGGAGTTCCTCCATCTGTGTCAAAAGTGACCGTGAACACATCTTTGGAGATGTCTTCATTGCCGCCACATGAAATCATCGCAAGTGAGCAGGCAACCATCAACGCTATGATCTTGGTCTTCATAAATAACTGTTAAAATGTTCGTTTATGATAATTAGACTTTAATTGTCCTGATAAGACAAGGTGAAGTTTCTGAATGAAGCCTCTGTCGCATCCTTCGAGAACACTCCGAAGTAGCCGTACTGAGTGCCAAGCTGAGGATTGTCGTTCCACCACCACATCGAACCATGGAACAGAAGCTCCTTCTTCTGAAGCACGCCGTTCTCATCCTCCTCAAGCGACCAGATGGCCTTAAGGCCCCAGTTGCCGCCCTGCACTTCTCCAAAGCCTCGGTCAACATTGCTGACCTCAAGACGAAGCCATGTCGTGATGGCTGTGTTTTCAGGCTTTGTCCAGTTGTCCATCGCATTCGGAGAGTTCGCGTTCATGCAGTAGTAGCCGCCACCGTCAGCTCCTTCTGTGGCGGAAATGTAGACGATGTAGTTCTGCTTGCTCGTGAAGTCGCAGGTTCCGTCATCCTTGTAGCCGAACGCATTGAATGCCATGATGCCTCCGCAACTTCCGTCAGCCTTGATGTCCACAGTGCAGACGAACTGGTTGAACAGCGGTTCCGCCTCGCTGTACCTTTGACGAACCTTGTCGTTCATCCAGAACATAGGATAGGTGTTTCCAGGGTTGTTGTACTCCCCTGTTCCGGTCAGCTTCAAGCATCCTTCACCGTACTTCAACGACGAACGGGTGGCATTACCCTTCCAGCCATCGTTCATCTCCTTTCCGGAGAAGCTGTCGTAAACAAGCTTTGAACCCTTGGCGGCCTGGGCGATGTAGATGTCAATGCCCGCCGGTCCTTCAGCTGTTATGCCTTCGATGTGGATCTTGCCATAACGCACGTCATCTCCAGCAGGATTGGCACCCACTTCGGCGTTTACCTCCGAACCGTTGACAGTGACCTTGGCCCAGGACGGAGCGTTGATCACGCTTGTGCTTGTGAAAGCCTTTGAGATGGTTGTCTTCACTGTCTCACCGTCACCTTTGACGGCAAGATCGACCGGAGATGCTGTAAGAGTAGGGTTGGCGAACTCTACTCCTTCGTCAATCTGACCAAGATCAAGAGCCATTCCTGCCTTTACCGTAATGAACTCGTCCGTGTTCACCTCTGCAACACGGCCATATTCATCGGTGATGGTGATCAAAATGCCATCCACGTAGGTCGCCGGTATGACAGACACATAATAGGATCCTTTGGCGATCATCTCTCCACCAGTGAAAGACACTTCAGGTTTGCCGCTCTTGACAGTCACTTTCCCGTCAGAGGCATTGACCGAGACCTCTCCTGAAAGGCTTTCGTTTGATTTGGATGAGAATCTGACAGCCTTGATGTTGTTGGATGATCCAAGAGTGAACTTGAGAAGTCCCGTGGCGGCTTTGAATGCAAGAGACTCTGTCGTGGAAGAAGCCACTGCCACACAAGCGTCCGAGGCGATCCCGTCCTTCACGGCTGTCTGTTCAGAAGGAACGACAGTGTTGACGACACCTTCAGCGATGGACACTGACGCGGTCCATGGACTCACGGCCACATAGCGCGAAGCCTTGATTATCTCACCGCCGAAAGTGACCTTGGAACCACCGGAAGCCGCTGTCAATGAATATAATTTGTCGGAAAACAGCCCAATCTTGTCACCGCTGTTCCAGCTTACCTGCGGACCTGATGAATATGTGGCCGCGGTGGCCGCAAACTCAACATTCTTAGGAGAGTTGTCCTCCTCCGAACCATTACATGACGCCATCACAGTCATGGTCGTCAGCATAAGCATCAAAATAGAATTCTTTTTCATTTTAAATTGATTATTAACGTTAATGTGCTATTCTTGATATGAAAGGACGAAATTGCGGAACTGGCTTTCCCCGTTCCTTGCCCACAGGGCCACATTGCCAAGATCCGGTTTCCTGACAGTGAATTTTCGTGAGTAATGTGCCAGAAGTTCAGAAGTCTCTCCGTTGAATGTCTTGAGAGACTTGATCGTCACGACCGGAGTCTCCGGGGATGTGTCGGTCGTGCTGACTGTCAGTCTCCACCAATCATCCCTCTCGGCCGCATCAGGAATCGGACTCACCTCCTCAACCTTGTTGGGATTGTCACCGGAGCCAACCACACCGTCATCCATCGCAAGCCATGATTCGCCGTTCTTCACCCAGATGCCCCCACGGTTTGTCGAACCGTTGTAGCTCATGTAGATCTCAAGCACTTGATTCTTGTCTTCATTAAGATAAAGTTTCGCGCCTCCTTCTCCTCCGTTCATCTTGAGGTCCACAGAGAGATAAAACTTTCTGCCGGAAGGGTTGTACTTCTGGTTACAGGTGTAGAGATGGCCCGGATTGCCTTCAGCCTTGAATGAAAGATAACCGTTCCCGACCGAAACCAGGTTTCGGTCATCGATGAACCACCCTGTCGGGAGAGATTTCCCCGAAAAAGACGCGAACGACATCTTTGAATCCTTTCCAGCCTGATACAGCTTCATGTATTGTGTCACAGTGTTGTCTCCTGAAGAGCTGACCAGCTTCAAGGTTCCTCTTTTCACAGCGTATGAATCTTCGTTCGGCTTGACCGTCACAGTGACAGATGTGTTGTCCTCATTGACAGACGCTGATTCCACCCAATCAGGAAGTTCTCCGATGGTGACGCTTTCTGCGTTTGTGGATATCTTTGACGTCAAAGAACCACCTGTCCCGTCATATGCCAGCTCAAGAGGCGAGACTATCAGCACCGGTGAAGGTTTGTTCGGGCCTATCGGGTCATATTCCTCATTGCATGAAGCCATGGCCAGAACGGCGGCCATCAGAGTAATATTCAATATTCTCATATTCATTCACTTTTGTTTGTTCTACATCTCGATCTTGACCACTTCGGAAAGGTTGTAGCGTCCCGCCACATTTGAGGAAAGCACGGCAACTCTGGCATAATAGGTTACACCTGCCTCAAGACAGTCACGGATGGAGTCTGTGTAAGTTGTCGAGGTGACTGTCGCGTCGTCGGTCTTGCTCAAATCCCTTACGGCCTCATAATCTGTCCGGTTCATCCCCACATTGGGATTCCACTTGGAAAGCAGAAGCCTTGCCGTCGTGATGTTGCCAGCTCCGGGAGCCTTGGTTATGCGGTACTTGGCGATGAGATCCGGACCGCTGGCGGTTATGCTTGCGGCAATTGTCACAAACGGAGTGACCTCGAAAGTAAGCTCCATCGTCCCATCGATGTCAACTTCAACCGGATCCACGGCAAAGAAAGCTCCCTCTATGGGCTGGACCACATAGGTTCCTTTAAATATCTTCGTGTTCGTGAAAGTGCCGTCAGCCCTGCCCCAGAAATCTTGAGGAAGATTGGTGACCTTTCCGCCTACCACTTCGTTGAGCCTGATCTTGAATCCGTTGGGTTGTTCCGTGATCAACGGAGAACCGTCCGGACAGACCAGTTTCCCGGTAAGCGTCTCAGAAGGTGTGTCATAAGTGTCCACCGTGCAGGAACAAAGCAGCGGAATCAAAGCACTGATCAAAATTGCTATCTTTTTCATTCTCTTTTCAGGTTTTCTGTTAATATCCAGGATTCTGCACTATGGCTCCGTTGCTCTTGGCGATGACGTCGGACGAGATCGGAGCATAATATGACTTGCTGTCATAAGTGTAACGAAGCTCTGTACGTTCATGAAGATTGAAAATGTACTTGCCTTCATCCACAACGTAGTAAGGGTAAAGAGCGTTGAACGTCTTGTTCTGGATTGTACTTTCGAACATCCTCCAACGTTTGAGATCCCAGAACGTCCGGTTCTCAAAAGCCAGCTCGCAACGCCTCTCGTTGATGACCTTCGCCTCGTCAACAGTGGTAAGTTCCTTCGTTCCGGCTCTTTTCCTGATCTGGTTGATCGGCCCAAGGGCATCTTCCATGGTCACGACACGGTCGTTGACTTCCTGCCCGATCAGATTAACCGCAGCCTCAGCCTTGCTGAGCAGAATCTCCGCGTAGCGCATCTCGATCCAGTCAACCGAACCGGCCCAGAAGTTTGCCGTGGCCGATGGATCCACCCACTTCCACACCAGGCAACCATTGCCGTTGGTCATCTGACTGCCCACTCCGCACCATCCCTGGATGGTCATGCCGGAAGGATGTTTTTCAGAGAAAGACGCTGATTCATAAAGTTTTCCTCCAGGATAACTGTCATAGATTCCTTTCCTTACCTCGAAAATCGCTCCATTGCGCCCCGGAATCTCGGCTCCAGGAACAAGGACGGATGCCTTGAGTCTCGGCTGGGCGTCCGCAAAGAGATCCTGAGTGTTGTCGTAACGAACAGGATCAGAATCAGTTCCTATGTTGAGTCTGAAAGGGTTTCCATTCTTGTCATCAAAGAGAAGAAGCCACTCTACAGTAGGAGAAATCTCTCCGGAATCAGTCACCATGGAATAGTGGTAAGGGAGCTGCTGGCATGTCCAGTTCTCCGGACGAGGCGTGGAAGCACCGGCATTATATTCTTTGATGAACATTCTTTCCTTATTGGCGGAAGACTCATCAATGAATATGTTCCAGTAGTTTTTGATCATGCCTGCTTCTGTCCCGTCGTTGTAGACGTTGTACAGCTCATACTTTCCGCCGTTGTCCATGGCCTTGCAAGCCGCGTCGTAGGCCAGCTTATAGTACCGCGACATTTCCGATGAGGAAATTCCGCAAAGGCCGTCAAGCTGTATGGAGGAATGCTTCGCCTCACATGCGGCGGTCAGCATCGCGCGGGCCTTGAGTCCGGCGGCTATGTACTTGTTGGCGCGTCCTGCGGCAAGTTCATTCTCTTCCATCAGTTCATAGGCCTTGTCAAGATCCTCGGCGATGAAATCGTAGCACTCACGCTCAGTGTTTCTCGGCTTGACAAGCTCATCATCTGTCATGTTGACGTAGCTTTCCGCAGATGTGACGATCGGAACGCCGCCATAACTTCTGACCATGGCGAAATACATGAACGCCCTGCAGAAATAAGCCTCACCGAGCCAATGGTTATATTTCTTCTCCTGTCCGGTGAATTTGTCCTTGTTGGCGGTTATTCCCTTGATGGCAAGATTAGCGTAACGTATGGCGCTGTAGTCCCACCATGCAAGCATGTCGCCATTGCAAGACTTAGGAGCCATGGCCACACGAAGAGGAATCACCTCGGCTTCTCCAGTCACCACGCTCGGATTGTTCCAGATGGAGAAAGGCATGCCGTTGTCACCGTTGATGCCACCGACCACACTGGCGTTATGCGCGGCGATAGGCAGATAGGCATACAATGTCGCCAAGGCCGCGGTTATTCCGACCTCATTGCCATAGACCTGGTCTTCCCTGAGATTTTTTGTCGGCTCGATGTCAAGACTGACACAAGAGCCGCTCACCAGAGCCATAAAGGAGGCGCTTGCCGTAAGGAATATGTTTCTTAATCTCATAGTGCCTTAAAATTTAATGTTAACTCCGAAATTGACAGTGCAGATCAAAGGATATGTAGTGCCGTAACCGGAAGACGGATGCTCCGGATCAAGGTATTTAAGTCCTGTGCATGTCAGCAGGTTGTAGGCGTTAGTGAACACTCTCACTGAAGATGCGTTGACTTTCTGCACCCATTTCTTCGGAAGGGTGTAGCCGAGTTCCAGAGACTTAAGACGAATGTAGGACGCCTCGTGAAGGGAAGCCGCGGATGTGCTTGTGTTCAGGCTCATGGCGTTGCTGCCTTGACTTGTGGTCGGAAGGTAGCCGCGAACCCACTTCGTTCGAGGATCGAGAGGATCAGCCGAAGCGTCCTCCATGTGCCAGCGATCAAAGAAGAAATCCGGTCCGTTCTTGTCGTAGATGAACGGAGTGGACAGATACCAGTCGTATTTCACATTGTTGAACGCCCCGCCTTGGAACACAGCCGTCAAGTCGATGCCTTTCCATGAAAGGTCAAGTGTAAGGCCATAATAAAGCACAGGGGAGGTCTGGGCGCCATATTTGATCGGATGAAGGTCATTCTCATCAATCACACCGTCTCCGTTCCAATCCTCATAGCAGTAGTCTCCAGGCTTGAGCTGCGAGTTGCCAAGGTTGTCCATGATCGGAGCATCCCAGATCTCGTAAAGATCATTGAACTGGCCAGCATAGTCATAGCCCCACCAGATGTCGTTGTACCGGTTTGTCGAGTTGTTTCTCCAGTTAAGGTACTGGGTGCCGTAGTCCGTGTGTTCAACATAACGGTTCATCATCCTGGAGAACGCCATGTTTCCTGTAATGCCATACAGGAAATCTCCAAAGTGGTTATGGTGACGGACGGTAAGGTCAAATCCCCTCGTGCGGTCACTGTTGAGATTTTCCTGCGCGAGGCTCTGTCCGAGCCAGTCAGGAATCGTCACGTTTCTTGTGGCAGGCTTGCCGGTTCGGTAGCGCTGGAAGAAATCGATCTCGAATCCCAAAAGGCCGTTCCAGAAATTTCCGTCAAGACCGATGTTCGCTGTCTGAGTCCTGATCCATGTCAGATTCTCGTTAGGCGTAGCAAGCAACTTGACCAGATTCTGATCCTTGCCGTTCCAGAGTATCGGCCACCAGTCAATGGAGCCGGGGCCATATTCATAACCTTCGATGTACTGGAAATTGGCTGTGCTGTCGTCTCCTGACTCTCCGAACGAGGCGCGCAGCTTGAGATTGTCGAGAAAATTGAGACTGAGGTTTTTGACAAATGGTTCCTCAGAGATGCGCCATCCGGCAGACACTGACGGGAAGAAACCCCACTGGTGTCCTTTGTAGAACTTGGACGAACCGTCATAGCGGAACGCCGCCTCAATGTAGTATCTTTCCGACCAATCGTAATTTATCCTGCCGACCAAGGACTTGCTGGCGATCTTCCAAAGTCCGCTCTGGTCGGATGTCCTGACCCCGCTCGTGTAATAAGCAGAATCCATAGAACCGACCTGACCGTCGCTGACACCGTTTGAAAGTTCACCAAGAGAATTCATCTGGATGTAGCGCATGGCGTAGAAGTTGTCCATGTCGGTTGTCTGCTGCTCATAAAGGGCAAGCGCGGCGACATGATGCTTCCCGAAATCATGATTGTAGCTCAATGAGGCCTGAAGCAGGTTGTTCTGGCTGAAGCGTGTGCCGCGTTTGATCGAATTGAGATCCGGATCGTCATCCTTTCCACCGTAGACAGAAGGGATGAACTCGTTGGCGTCAATGTTATAGGTGTAGAGCGTATAGGATTTCTTCAGCTCCTTGAACTCCCAGTTCGTGTAGTCATAGGAGTATGAAGCCTTGGCCTGAAGCCCTTCTACCCAAGGGAAGTCATAAGTCAATGTTCCCGTCACCTGAATGAGCCTCTGCTTGTTTCTCTTGTAACCGACGATGTCGGAATCAGTGATGGCCAGAGGGTTGTAGCCCTGGGAGATGTTCTGCATGTACGGCTTGGTGTAGTTGGCGTATGCAGCGTCCACAGGTTTCTCAACCCATGCAGTACGGTAGAAGATCTCTGTGTCGTAATAAGGGCTGTTCTTGGTGTCCATCATGCCGTTGATGAGGACCTCTGCCTTCAGGTTTTTGGTGACATCAGCCGAGATGTTGCTGCGCAGGTTGAACCTTTCGTAGTTCAGGTCACCAGTGCTGAAAACACCCTGCTGGCTGAGATAGGCGAAGTTTGAGAAATATTGGATCTTATCGTTTCCTCCCGACATTGACACCGTGTGAGATGTCTGAGGAGAATAATTGTTGTTGTTGATCCTCCACCATTCCGTACCGACCTTCTGTCCGCTTTTGTATTTTTCAATCTCATCCAGAGAATAGACAAAGGATCCCGGTGCCATGGAACCACGCATGATGTTGTTTTCGTTGGTGATTTCCATGAACTGCCACGCGTTCAATCCGTCAGGGGTGTTGATCGGAGTGGAGAACCCGGCGTAGCCTTCATATTCAATGTGCGAGTCACCGGATTTGCCTTTCTTCGTTGTGATAAGGATAACTCCATTCGATGCCCTCATACCATAAATGGCCGCCGAGGCGTCCTTCAATGTGGATATACTTTCGATCTCGTTGGCGTCAAGTCTCTCCATGTTGTCACGCGGGACACCGTCAATGATGACAAGAGGTTGACCCAGACCTCGTATGTTGATCGAGGAAGAAAACGAGCCTGGTTCTCCGGAAGTCTGCACCACACGGACTCCAGCCATTTTTCCCGCAAGCATATTCACGACATTCTCGCTCCTGGTCTCTTTCAGCGCCTGTGAGTTGACGGAAGAGATAGCGCCCGTCAACGAAGCTCTTTTCTGTGTTCCGTAAGCAACGACGACCACATCATTCAATGTTGTCATGTCTTCTTCCAGAACGACATTCAATACTGATTGAGATTGAGGAATCTGTACGTTCCTCTCACGGTAGCCCAAACTTGAGAATGTTAACGTGACGGTTCCGGTTCCTTGGACAGGAAGCGTGTAGTTTCCGTCCAGATCCGTGGTAGTCCCCCGATCGGTTCCCTTTACAAGGACTCCCGCACCGATGACAGGATTGCCTCCCACATCCTTCACGGAGCCGGATACCGACCGACCCTGAGCCCAGGCGGAACCATGATTCAGACCTATGGCCAGGAACAGCATGACCAGCGCTCCCGCCATATTCCTTAGTTGATTGGAAAATGCCATCATTTTAGTGTTTTTTCTTTGCGGTGCGAATTTGGCTTTATTTAACGAAAAAACGATTTCGATTCATTCCAATTAAGGATTTGAATAGCCCAAAACGTTTAAGAAATCCGATTTTGGAACAATACTGTCGTTATTGGAACAATTCTTTCCTTATGTTTGACTAACTTCGGCATCAAATAAACAATGGTCATGAATTTCCTGCATCGCTCGTGCATTATTTTATCCTTTTTCTGGACAGCTCTGTCGTTCTCTCAGAGTCCCTCTGTTTATTTCAACAGGCTCACGATGGAGAATGGTCTTTCGCACAATTGTGTCAACAAGGCGATAGAGGACAAGAATGGATTCATCTGGTTTGCCACAAGCGAGGGCCTCAACCGCTACGACGGGAAGAACTTCAAGTCATTCACATTCTCCGACAGTGGGCAAGACACCACACCAGTAAGTTCTTTCGTGTCTTTGATGGAGGACGATTCCGGACTGTTCTGGGTCGGGACAATCTCAGGATTGTACATATTCAATCCCCAAAAGGAAACTTTCATTCCGATGGAAAAGGCAACCGCTGACGGAAAGAGGATCACGGACAAGATCACCGACATCGCGAAAGGAAAGGACGGAGACATCTGGATAGCCGACTACTCTCACGGAATATTCAGGTATAACACCAAAAGAGACGAACTCAAGTGCTATTGCTCCGGCAAAGGAACATTGGCCGTGGATGAGGTGCTGACCATCTGTTGCGACAACGACAGCACCATCTGGGCCGGCACGATCGGCTACAACTCGGCAGGATTGAACCGGTTCGACGAGAAGACTGACTCATTCGTGCTGTACAACACGCTGTACAAAAGCGGTGTCAATAAGATAGTGGAAAGCAGCACAAATGACTTGCTGATCGGAACGCCAAAGGATGGTGTGTTCACATTCAACAGGGTGACCGGAGAATCCGATCTGGTCTTTACGGTTCCTGACAAGGACATGTTCGTCAACGACATACTGGTAGCGAAGGATAAAATCTGGATTGGGACAGGTGACGGACTTTACGTCTATGACAGGAAAACCGCCGACATCCGAGTGTTCAAATCGGATCTGACAAAGAAGAACACCTTATCAAGCAATGAGATAACAAGCATCCTGAAGGACCATAACGGCGGGTTATGGTTCTGTACCTTGTCAAGAGGAGTAAACTATCTTCCAGACAATTACAACGACTTTGAACTCTATCCGTGTTCCTACGGAAACGGGTTCAATGACGGACAGATCAAATCATTCGCCCAGGACAACGACGGAAATGTCTGGTTCGCCACCGACAAGGGGCTTGTGAAGTTTTCTCCAAAGACAAGGAGTTTCAACCAAGACCCGCTCAAAGGAGTCCAGCTTTCCGGAAAGAACATCAATCTTATACTCATCAACGACAACACGCTTTGGGTCGGCTACATGGGTAAAGGTCTGGACGAGATCGACCTGAAGACGCACAATCTGAAAAAATACCCTACAGAGCGGTCTGACACAGAGAACGCACTCAACGACAACAGCATCATGTCATTGTTCCTAAGCTCTGAAGGGAACATGCTTGTCGGAACCACAAGAGGAGCTAATGAGATCCACACGAAAAGCGGCGTGGTTGATGTGTTGATCACCCGTGACAACAATGAACTGATCAGCGACATCATCGAGGATGACGAACAGAATTTCTGGATGTCCTGCTACAACAACGGAATCTACTGGTACAATCCAAGGACGAAAAAATGGAGCATGTTCCGCCACACGGCGGGAGACCCGGACAGTCTGTGCGGCAATCAAATCACCGGGCTGTTCAAAGACAGCAAAGGAAATGTCTGGATACACACAGAAGGCAAAGGAATATGCCGTTACGACCATGCGACCCAAAGGTTCACATCGTACACAACCGAAGACGGACTACCTAACGATGTCATAGAGAAAGTCTTGGAAGATAATTCCGGGAAAATATGGATATCCACCAACAACGGCTTATCATGCTTTGACCCGGCGAATGAATGCTTCACGAACTATTCATTCGCTGGAGGCCCACTATCAAACCAATTCCTGCACCAATCCGGCATGAAAGATCACGATGGATTCATGTACTTCGGCACATCGGAGGGATTCCTGAGATTCCGGCCGGAAAGCCTTAACGCACAGCAGCATGACGCCCCTATCTTCTTCACGGATCTGTTCATCGACAACCAATGTGTAAAAGTTGGTGGCAAAGGGGCTTCATTGGATAAATCCATTGTCTGCGCTGACAAGATCGTCATCAACCACAGACAGAATTCCATCAGGCTGTCATTCGCCGAGCTGGACTGGTGTCCTTCCCGCACAAGTCAATTCTGCTACAAACTGGAGAACTATGACAGCGATTGGATTCCGGCACACGACAACCAAATCTACTATTCCAATCTACCGAGCGGAAAGTATCGTCTGACCATCATCAATGCCAAGAACATCAAGCGGGCGGACAAATCAAACTCTCGCAACGTCACAATCATAGTCAAACCTAGTCCTTGGCTTGGCAGACCGGCATGCCTTACCTATCTTGTGTTAGGACTCGCCGTGATCTTCTTGATCATCAAATCCTTGTACAAAAGACAGACAGAGAAGAAAAAACGAATGATGGAAGAACTCAAGGCTGATGAGGAAAAGGCAGTCTATGACACCAAGCTTGCGTTCTTCACAGGAATAGCCCATGAGATAAGAACACCGCTGTCTCTCATAGTGGCTCCTTTTGAGATCATTTCATCACCGAAAAGCACAGAAGAGGAGAAAGCGTCATGCATCGATGTCATGAAAGAGAACCTCAACAGGCTGACCGAACTGACAAGGCAGATGCTCGATCTCTCTATCATAGAGCAGGAAGGATTCATCCTCAACAAAGTGCCTACCGACATCAACGACTTGGTGGAAACCGTCCTCAAATCGTTCAGAATTTCCCTCCAACGCAATGAGGTCCACATCGAGAAGCAACTTTGCGAACCACATGTCATAGCGAGCGTGGACAAAGAGGAGTTCATCAAGATTGTCAGCAACCTTCTCAGCAACGCCGCAAAGTACTGCAAAGGAAACATCAAGATAACACTTGAGAAAGAAGACAACATTTTCAGACTGAAAGTATGGAACAACGGTTCTTCGATCGAGCCGGAGTTCCGGGAGAAGATCTTCGAGACTTTCTACCAGGTACCTGGCAGTCAAAAACTTGGCGGAGTCGGTGTTGGTTTGTCCTTGGTCAAGAAATTTGTAGGAATGCACAATGGCAGTGTCTATGTGAACCCTGAAACAGAATCAGGTACAGAGATGGTGGTTGAGATCCCTTTGGGCAACAATGACATCGAATATCCGGAAGAACGTACTGAAAAGGACATCCAGGATGAGGACAGTGTCAGCACGACCTCGAAAAAGGCTTCCGTGATGGTGGTTGACGACAACAAAAGCATGGTCCGATTCCTTAAGAAGCTTCTTGGCAGACAGTTCAGAGTCATCACGGCAGAGGATGGGACATCGGCCATCTCGATGCTCAGGCAACATCCTATAGACCTCATGATTTCAGACGTGATGATGTCAGACCTCGATGGAATCTCATTGTGCCGTTTGGTCAAAAACCATGATGAGTTCAAGCACATCCCTGTAATTCTTCTGACAGCGAAAACCGACCTTGAGTCAAAAGTTGCCGGAATAGACGCCGGAGCGGAAGCGTACATTGAGAAGCCCTTCTCCGCGAAACTGTTGATAGCGCAGATCAACAACATACTAACAAACAAAAGAGTGCGTAAAAAGATCGCCGAGGACACTTCCCTCAAGATAGCAAACGAGGACAATTTCACGGCGAAGGACGAGATGTTCGTCAAAAAACTGTACGAAACCATCAACAACAACCTTTCCGATCAGAATCTTGATGTGAACTTTCTGTCGGAAAAACTGCACATAAGCCGTTCGAACCTCTACAGGAAAATCAAGGAAACGACCGGAATGAGTCCAGGTGAGCTGATAAAGGACATCCGGCTTGAGAAAGCCGCAACGATGCTGAGCGAAGGCAAAATGAGGATCAATGAGATCAAAGACATGGTTGGATACTCCTCATCATCCTACTTTGCCAAGAATTTTCTCAAAAAATACGGTGTGCTTCCAAAAGACTACATTAAAAAGCAATGAATATGAGAAAGCAATCAAACGGACTAGCGTTCAGTATGGTTCTGGCAGCATTATTTGGAATCTTTTTCAATGATGATCTTTCCGCGCAGGAAAGACTGATCACAGGCATGCAATGCGAGCATCTTGAAAATCCTATCGGACTAGACACTGATAAGCCTCGTTTTTCCTGGGTGCTTCCTGAAGGCACAGTCTCACAGACCGGTTACGAGATAATTGTCGGCACGGACTCGTCTTCCGTGATGAACGGAGCAGGGAACGTCTGGAACTCAGGATTGGTAAAATCAAACAAAGTGCTTGCTGAATATGCCGGGACCGCACTCATGCCTTACACAAGGTACTGGTGGAAGGTTTCGGCCCAAAACGAGAACGGAGAGACCATAACCAGTCCCGCAGCCTTTTTCGAGACAGGTCTGATGAGCATGTCTGAATGGAAAGGCTGGTGGATAACAGACACCAAGGACTTGGAATCAAGGCCTGCCGGCGCTTTCCGTAAAGACTTCGGCACCCACGGCAGGATCGCCTCCGCTAAAGCCTACATCGCGGCGGCTGGATTCTTTGAACTCTATGTGAATGGAAAGAAAGTCGGAGACGAGCGGCTGGAGCCTGATTTCACCAGATATGACAGAAGGACACTCTACATCACCAAAGATGTGACAGATCTTGTAAGAAATGGTGGAAACACGATAGGAGTCCTGATGGGAAACGGATGGTACAACCATCAATCGGTAGCCGTATGGGACTACGAGACAGCCCCTTGGAGACACCGTCCGTCTTTCTGCCTTGATCTTCGCATAACCTACGAAGACGGCACGGTACAAACAGTGATCTCAGACAAGACTTGGAAGACACATCTGTCAGAAATCGTGTTCAATAACATCTACACGGCAGAACACACAGACGGAAGACTTGCCATGGGAAAATGGTCGGAACCAGGATATGACGACTCCGGGTGGAGCAATGTGAAACTTACAGTGTCTCCATCGGAGACGATTGTAGCGCGTCAAATGAGGCCCGTAAGGGATGTAGACACCCTCAAGGCTGTCTCTGTGACAAAACTCTCCGACAAAGACTATATTTTTGATTTCGGACAGAACATCTCCGGAGTCACAGAACTGAGGATCAAAGGGGAAAGAGGCATGACAGTGTCTCTCAAACATGGAGAATTCCTTAAAGATAACGGACACGTCTCAACTGAAAACATCGACTACTTCTACCATTCTGACACACTCAAGGAACCGTTTGCCACCGACATATTCACTCTTGGAGGAAATGGCGATGAGTCGTTCAGGCAACGTTTCGGCTACAAAGGGTTCAGGTATGTGGAAGCGTCAATTGACAGGCCTGCTGTACTTGACGAAAACAATCTCACGGCATATTTCGTCCACAGTGACATTCCCACAAAAGGTCACATACACACGTCCAGCGAGATCATAAACAAGCTTTGGAAGGCATCTTGCTATTCCTACCTCAGCAACCTTGTAGGCTATCCTACAGATTGCCCGCAAAGGGAGAAGAATGGCTGGACTGGAGACACAAACGCCGCCATGGACCTAGGCTTCTACAATTATGACCCCATCACAGTCTACGAGAAATGGATGGATGACCATAAGGACGCACAGCTGCCGAACGGAGTGTACCCGAACATCATTCCGTCTCCGGGATGGGGCTACGATTGGGCCAACGGCACTGACTGGACAAGCACGAACATCGCCGTTCCATGGAAAACATGGCTGTTCTATGGCGACGACCACCTTCTCAGGTCCATGTACGGCAACATGAAAGCCTACATGGACTACATAGAACGGACTTATCCTGAAGGCCTTACTGATTGGGGATTAGGCGATTGGATTCCTGTCAAATCCACATCGTCGGTCGAATTGACCTCATCTATATACTACTATGACGACGCTAGGATGATGGCGAGGATCGCAGCCATCACAGGACATGACGAAGATGTACTACACTACAAAGAGTTGGCTGAAAGAATCAAATATCTCATCAACAAAAAATATTTGAATCCCGACACCTCCATTTATGCTTCCGGAACAGAGACCGAACTGGCCATGCCGTTGTACTGGAACATCGTTCCAGAAGAGTACAGGCAAAAAGTCGCTGACAATCTTGCCGCCGTCGTTCGTGAAAAAGGTCTGGATGTTGGCCTTCTCGGCTCCAAGGCCATTCTTGGAGCGCTAAGTGACAACGGCCATCTTGATCTAGCTTTCAGCCTTGCATCAAGCCAGGAATATCCTTCATGGGGCTATTGGCTAAAGAACGAAGGCACCACGTTCTATGAGAACTGGGATCTTACCAGAATCAAGGACCTCTCTCTCAACCACATGATGTTCGGAGAGATAAACGCCTGGTTCTACAAGTCTCTGGCAGGCATAACTCCTGACGAAAACCATCCAGGATTCTACAGGTTCAATGTCAAGCCAGGCTTCGCCAAGGGTCTCGATCATTTCGAGGCTTCCTTCCGGTCTCCCAACGGAGAGATCCGTTCAGAATGGATCAGAAAAAGGCGTACAATCACGTATTCAGTGACCGTTCCGTCAAATTCCATCGCTTATTTGACACTTCCTGATGGGGAAAGAGAACTCACATGCGGACGCTACACATTCAAGATCAAGCAATAGCACCGTACTTGCATAAAATTTGAAAGGGCCGCAGAGGAACAATCCCGTGCGACCCTTTGTCGTATTAAGTAAAATTAGATATTATTCAACTTTTCTTGCACCGTCGCTGATCACTACGTCGTAGAACTTAGGATCGTGACCGAACTTGGCAGGGAACTGCTCCTTGACCGCAGCGATGAACGCGTCGTAGAGCTCATCCTTCACGAGGTTGATCGTACAGCCTCCGAAGCCGCCACCCATCACGCGTGAACCGGTCACCTCGCACTTGCGGGCAAGCTTGTTGAGAAAATCAAGTTCCTCGCAGCTGACCTCGTAGAGCTTGCTCAGTCCGAAATGAGTCTGGTACATCATCTCGCCGACGATCTCGTAGTCACCTCTTTCAAGGGCGTCGCACACGTCAAGGACTCTCTGAACCTCTCCGATGACATATTCAGCCCTGAGAAAATCCTCCGCAGGAATCTCCTCACGAACCTCCTCAAGCCAAACTCTCTTGGCATCGCTGAGGAATTCCACCTCAGGATGGTTCTTTCTGATGGCCTTCGCGGCGTTCTCGCAGGACTCTCTCCTCTTGTTATACGCCGAAGAGGCCAGTTCATGTTTCACACAAGAATCAACAAGGACGAGCTTGTACCCCTTTGGATCAAACGGGAAGTACTTGTACTCCAATGTCTTGCAGTTAAGACGGATAAGGCTGCCCTTTTTTCCGAAAATAGATGCGAACTGATCCATGATTCCGCATTTCACGCCACAGTAGTTATGCTCGGTTGACTGACCGATCTTGGCAAGGTCAAACTTGTCGATCTTGTTGTCGAACAGGTAGTTGATGGCATAAGCGAATGTACTCTCAAGAGCGGCGGATGAGGAAAGTCCGGCTCCCAGAGGAACGTCACCGGCGAAGACTGTGTCAAAGCCCTCTACCTTTCCGCCACGCTTCACGGTTTCCCTGCACACTCCGAAGATGTATCTGGCCCACTGCTGCTTAGGCTTGTCCTCCTCATTGAGTCCAAACTCAACATATTCATCATAGTCAAGCGAGAAAGCTCTGACTTTCTGGGTACCGTTCAGTTTCACCTCAGCCATGATTCCGCGATCAATGGCTCCAGGGAAAACGTAACCACCGTTGTAGTCAGTGTGCTCACCGATAAGATTGATGCGGCCAGCCGAAGCGAACACTTCGCCTTCAGCGCCGAAGAGAGTCTTGAATTTCTCTCTGATTCTGGTTTTCATTTCCATATTATGTGATTTTTTAAGTTTTGTTCGTTTAATGAAATCCTTTCGACCACAACGACCGAGACGGCTTCCAATGAGACAAATTTAACACTTTTTATTGATTATCTACCGAATCCTCACAACAATCGGACAATGATCACTCACTCCCCCTATGTAGCGTGGTCCAGAGTACGTCCGGAGCGGTTTTTCCCCAGAATGAGCATTGTCCCGCGTCATCAGAAACGGCAACCTCAAAACTTTCATTCCATGAATATGCCCGTTCAGCATAAGGTTCTCCGAAGCGAAGAACATGTCAATCATCTCCCATTTACCTGAATATCTTATCGTTCCCTCACCTCTTTCCGCCAACGGAGCCGCAATGTTCAACAAAGGATAAGGCTGTCCGTCAGTCAATATTCCGAAAGCCGGATTCTCGGGAGTGTCGTTGAAGTCACCCATCGCGACTATATTCCTTAAGCCGGCATTTTGAAGCGAGTCAGTGGCGTTCCTCAATCTCAGGAGAGCCATCTTGCGCCTGTCATTGGTCTTGCCGCCGTATTTGGACGGATGGTGATTCACCAGAAACGCCACACTGTCCCCGTCCTGCCTCCGGAATTTTGTCAAAAGAATATCCCTGGTCCTCAACGGAGGGTCAGCCCCACCCCCGACTCTCAAAGGCACAGCCTGAAGCAGTTCAAGTCTGGATAATCTGTAAAGAAGGGCAACATCAATCCCACGCGGGTCAGGAGAGTCAAAATGCACGATCTCGTAGTCTGTCTTGTAGAGAGGCGTGTCCTCCAAAAGCCTTTTGAGAACAAAACGGTTTTCCACCTCGGCGATTCCTATAACGTCTGGAAGCGCGCCCTCGCGGTCCTTTATCCAGAATATCGACTTCGCTATCGCATTGCATTTCGCCGTGAACCTGCGTTTTGTCCAATGCTTTTTACCGAATGAGGTAAATTCAGCCTCGGACTCGCTTCCGTTAAGGCTGTCCCTGCGCCAATCAAAGAGATTCTCCAGATTCCAGAACATGACAAGTGTCTGACCTTCTCTTCCTGCCACCCTGGATCCAAAACTAAAACTATGAAAGACAGAAACATCGTAGGCTGGCCGGAAGAGAAGAAGCGCAGACAGTATGATGAGCATCCTTTTCATTCCGCCAGCAAATATGCAGAGCAAAAACGTAAATAACGAAAAGAAACAGAAAAACTTTTTTTATGACATGTTCTTTTTGAGATTTGAATGTTTTTTATCCATACCAACCTTGGCAATCATTTGGAAATTAGTTGGCAATCTTTTGCAAAGTGCAGCTTAATTAACTGTAAAATAACATATTGCCAAAGATTTGGTAAAAATTTATCTTCTTAAAAAGGATTACTAAAACAAATCAAAACAGATTCATTATTCGTATCTTTGTCATAAAATAAATTTTATTGATTTAAGAACTTAATAGGATATGTCTTTGAAATGCGGAATAGTCGGACTTCCGAACGTAGGCAAGTCAACTTTGTTCAACTGTGTAAGCTCAGGCAAGGCCCAGAGCGCGAACTTTCCTTTCTGTACAATCGAGCCTAATCTTGGCTCGACGAACGTTCCGGACAAAAGGCTGGAGGTGCTTGCGGACATGTGCAAGCCTAAGAGCGTTGTCCCGGCCACTGTTGACATCGTGGACATCGCCGGTCTCGTGAAGGGAGCCAGCAAGGGAGAAGGACTTGGAAACCAGTTTCTCGCCAACATCCGTGAGACCGATGCAATCCTTCACGTGCTCAGATGCTTCGATGACGGCAACGTTGTTCACGTGGATGGCAGCGTTGACCCTGTCAGGGACAAGGAGGTAGTTGACACGGAACTCCAGATCAAGGATCTTGAGACGGTTGAGTCACGTCTTGCAAAAAGCCAGAAACAGGCCACGACCGGAGGAGACAAGGACGCCAAGAAGCTTGTCGCCCTTCTGCTCCGCTACAAGGAAGCCCTTGAGCAGGGCAAATCGTGCAGGACCGTAGAGTTCATCAACGAGGAGGAGGCCGCTATGGCCAAGGATCTTTTCCTTCTGACCAACAAGCCGGTGATGTACGTATGCAACGTGGACGACGCCTCGGCTGTCAACGGCAACAAGTATGTGGACGCCGTCCGTGAGGCTGTCAAGGAAGAGAACGCGGAGATTCTCGTGATCTCAGCCAAGACCGAATCCGAAATCGCCGAGATGGACTCCTATGAGGACCGTCAGATGTTCCTTGAGGAGATGGGGCTGAAAGAATCCGGTGTCGTGAGACTGATCCAGGGAGCCTACCATCTGCTCGGGCTCCAGACATTCTTCACGGCAGGATCCGATGAGTGCCGCGCATGGACAATCCACAAGGGTGACAAGGCACCTAAAGCCGCCGGAGTCATCCACACGGACTTCGAGAAGGGATTCATCAGGGCGGAAGTCATCAAGTACGATGATTTCGTCACACTCGGCAGCGAAAGTGCCGTCAGAGCCGCCGGAAAGCTCGCCACCGAAGGCAAGGAATATGTCGTCCAGGACGGCGACATCATGCACTTCCTCTTTAATGTTTAGTGGGTAAAATAAAGTAAAAGTAAGTTAAATAAAAATAACTGATTTAGCGGCTTTTAGGCCGCTTTTTCTTTTTCCTTAACTTGACTTTACTAAACCTATTTTTTGTTACTTTTCGCAAATTTTGTTACTCATTTGTTACCCGTTTCGGATTTTTTGCCTATCTTTGTACCCGTAACAAGTTAAGTATTTCTATTATGGCAAGACCGAAAAAGCAACAGCGGGCCAAAGAACCCGTAACAATCCGTTTCAAAGAATTAGCAAAAGGCAGCAAATCCGTTTACCTGGATATTTACCGGGACGGGGTGCGCAGCTATGAATTTCTAAAGCTTTACTTAATCCCAGAGCGCCCAGGCCACCCGGAGGATAAAACGGCAAACCTTGTAACAATGGACGCCGCCAACGCGATAAAGGCCCAGCGGATCAGGGAAATAGTAAACGGGGAGGCCGGGATAAAAAACCAGGCCGGAAAGGCTTTGTTACTCCTGGACTGGATGCAGCAACGGCAAGACCGGGCCGATAAGGCCGCCCAGGATGCCGGACGCAAGGCCAGCAATACGGCAGAGGGCATAAAGACCGCCGCCGCACACTTGCGCCGCTACCTGGAAAGCGAATACAAGGGCCGGGTCGTTACCCTGGCCCAGGTGGATAAGGACTTTTGCGCGGGCTTTGCCGCATATCTTAAAGACGCCCGCCAGCGCTGGGGCCGCGGCCCTTTGTCCCCTAATACGGCAGCGCTTTATTACTCCAACTTTGAGGCGGCTATGAATGAGGCATACAAAAAAGCCCTTATTTCCGTAAACCCTTGCGCGCTTGTGGATATAAGCGAAAAGCCGCAAGCCCAGCCCAGCGAAAGGGACTATCTAACCGCTGACGAATTAAAGATACTGGCGGCGGCCCCGGCACCCAATGAGCAAGTAAAAGCAGCTTTCCTTTTCTCTTGCTTTTGCGGGTTGAGGCTTTCGGATATTGAGGGCTTGACCTGGGGCGCGATCCGGCAGAACGGGAACGCCTGGCAGGTTGAAACCAGGATGCAGAAAACCCGCCAAATCCTTTATTTGCCGTTATCGGATGCCGCCCGTAGCTTTTTGCCGGATAGAGGGAACAAAGGGCCGCAGGATTTAGTATTTACCCTGCCTAAAAGAGTTACAACCCAATGGGGCGTAACTACCTGGGTAAAACGTGCCGGGATCGCTAAAAACATTTCGTTTCATTGTGCGCGGCATACCTTTGCCACCCTGGCGCTAACCCAGGGCGCAGACCTTTACAGCATTTCCAAGCTATTAGGGCATACAAACGTAGCTACAACGCAGATTTACGCCACGATCATAGACCAGCGCAAGCAAGACGCGGCAAACCTCCTTAACGGCATTTTGTAGCCTATGAAACGCAGTATTAAAGCCCAGGCCGCCGCCTTTGTGGAGGGCGCCCGCTACGAATACAGCACCAAAGCCGAAACCCGCGCCGCGATCCTGGCAAAGCTTGCCGCGATCCTGGCAGAACGTAACGCCCTGGCCGCCGAACTGGAAACGATAACCAGCCCGGCCCAGGATTTCGCAGAGATCGGCCCAACCCCCAGCCCGGACGCCCTGGCGGCGCAGGATGCAGCCACACAGCGGCGGCGGGATGCCCAGGGCGCCACGATCTCTGCGAAAGATACCTTATTTTGCGAGATTTGCCGCGCTATGGATGCAGCGGGCCTTACCTTTTCCGGCGGTGAGATTTCGGCCCTTAAACGCCGGGGCTTGCCCGATGCCCTGGCCGCCGATCTTGACGCGGTAAAAGCTGGCAAGATTGCAGAACTACCAGCAGCGGAACGCCTGGACGCAGACACGGCAAAAAGCCTTTACAGCGCGCTAACCAGTACCGGCCTAATTTCCGGCCCCTGGGACACTTTCGCGTATTACCTGGGCCAGCAGACCAACCCCAAGCCGAAACGCCCGAAAACGCCCCTTTCCTGGCACCGCAGCGGTGCTTTGTTTGCCTACTTTGCCCGCCGGATTTCGGAACGGATGCAGCCGGGCGGGTATGGCTATACGATCAGGGAAAAGCCGCTTTGCCTGGCCTTTGGCTGGACTGACCGCCAGCGGGTAAACGATATACGGCCGGAAATTCAGAAAGTGAGAAACGGCCACCGCCCAAAGGATTACGCGCAAATAGATATTATCTTTAACACCCTATAAACAATAACAAGTTATGCAAGACAAAGAATTTTTTACCAATGCGCAAAACATTTGCGAAAACGCCCTTTCTATCCTCCTGGAATACTGGAAAACTGACGCGGGCGCAGCCTGGGACGTTACAATGAAAGAAACAATTATTGGCCTTAATGATATAAAGCAGTTTTTCATAGCCAAGCAGTAACCGCCAGCGGAAACCCGCCCGCGCCTTTTGCCCCTACGATAGTGGAAAGCCCACTTTTGTAGGGGCTTATCTTTTTTACTTTCTTTTACTTACGCGTTAATTTTGTCGCCGGTATTGCTGAAAAGACCGCCCGCGCCTTTGCGTCTAATGCCCAATACAATAACAACCCGGCGCGGGCTTTTTGAAAACGCCAAATGTAAAACCAAAATAATAGCAATATGCAGCACGAACACCCACACGGCGGCGAAACCTTGCGCCAGGCCGTTATTACCCAGCCGGGGGACACGGCGGCAAATGATCTTATAGACCTGGAGGCGGCGGCCCGTTTCCTGGGCTTAAAGAAAAGCTATCTTTACAAGCTTACCAGCACCCGGCAGATACCCTTTTACAAGTACGGCGGGAAGCTGATTATGTTTGACCGCGCGGCCCTGGAAAGCTGGCGCGCCGCCAGGCTGCAAGCCGTACCCAGCAAGGCAGAGGCAGCGGCCAGCGCCGCCGCGTATTGCGCCGCTAATCCTTTGAGATAATGAGCCAGGGCAGAAAAATAGATTTTAGCCGCTGGCCCAGGCAGGACGCAGCCCAGGAAACCGGGCGCGCCGTGCCGTATCTTGACGTTACCGGGGAGGATGCGCCAATAGATTTTCTATTTACCCAGGGCGGCAAATACGGCATTATAGCACGGGCAAACCTCCACACCCTGCAAGGCACCAAGAAAGCCGGAAAGAGCGCGGCGGGCCTGGCGCTGATAGTGGCAGCCCTCAAAGGGGAATTTATAGGCCTAACCGCCAGCCGGGAGGATTTGGCCGTTTTGTGGATAGACACCGAACAAGATAAAAACACCTTGCGCAAAAAGGCTAAAGCCGTGCTTTCTATGGCCGGACTTGACACGCCGCCGGATCGGCTTAAAATAGTGACCTTGCGCGGCTATGGCGGCCCAGCGGACGCCCTGGCGGCCACCCTGCAAGCGATCGAAGAAAACGCCGCCGATTTCGTTTTCTTGGACGGGGTAGTAGATTTGTGCCAGGCGTTTAACGATGAGGAAAAAAGCCGGGACGTTGTGCGCCAGCTGGAAGCCTATGCAGAAAAGTACGGCGCCGCTATTCTTGGACTGATCCACACCAATAAAAAAGACAATGAGGCCCGCGGCCACCTGGGCGCTATAATGGTGCAAAAGAGCGCCGAAATTTACCAGGTAGATAAAGAGGGGGACACCGCCAAAGTAACCCAGCCTTTTAGCCGCTTTGCACCCGTGCCGCCTTTCGCTTTCTCGTTTGCTGACGATTTCAAGATAGCGCCAGCCGGGGACGCGATCGACCGGGCCAAAGCCGAAACCCGCGCCCGCTTTGCGCCGTTTTTCCAGGGGGCCAAACGGATAACCTCCGGGGAACTTGCCGGGGCTTATGCGGATGCCCTGGGATGCAGCACACGCCAGGCCCAAAGGGAAATAAAAGCGGCAAACGCCGCTGGGGTGCTTTTTCCGTCCCAGGAGGGCCGCAAGGTTTTTTATAGTTACCTTTTCCCAGCTATTGAGGAGGACGCCGAAGATGAAATTTAACACCCAAAACAACGGCGGCAAAGTACGACACAACGACACCCCTATATATAGGGGGTTTGTCGTATGTCGTATGTTATATGCCGCATTTGCGCCAATGTCGTGTTTTGTCGTGCGTTTGTCGTATGTCGTATATTGAAAAAGCAAATGGAAACAAACCTTTTCAAAGCCAAAATTTCCCTACTGCCTTGCGTGAACGCGGACGATAGCGAAATAGAAAATACAAGCTTGGGCCGGGTGCTGATTGCGGACACCTGGCGCGCCCAGGTTGAGGCAGTAAGGGCAGAGAAAGACCCGGCCAAACGGAAAGCCCTAAAAGCCGCCTTGCCGTGCTTTACGCCCAGCGGGATTTTTAGCCACGTTTCGCGAGCTGGCCTTGTGCGGCATAGTGGCTTTATTTCCCTGGATATAGACTACAAGCCCGAAAAGGGGATAAATACCAACCTGGCCGGATATGATCTAAAGGCGGCTATTAGCGCCGTGCCAAATGTAGCCTATTGCGGCCACTCTTGCGGCGGCGCCGGGTACGTTGTAATTGTGCCGATAGCAGACCCGGCCAAACACCGCGAATATTTCCGCGCCCTGGCCTATTACTTTGAGCGCGCCGGGCTGGAACTTGACCCGGCCTGCAAGGACGTAACCCGCAAACGCTTTGTTTCCTGGGATGCCGCGCCGTATGTGAACACCGCCGCCCAGCCCTGGGCGCTGACCTTGCCCCAGCGGGAACACGCCACCCGCGAAACCCTGGGCCACGATCTGGACGCAGACGAAACCGCCGCCCAGGTTGAGGCCGTTATAAAAGCTTGTGAGGCTAACCGCTGGGATATAACAGCCGATTACGCCGACTGGATGCGAATACTTGCCGCCTTGGCCTCAACGTTTGGGGAGGCTGGCCGGGATTACGCCCACCGAATTAGCGCGCTTTACAGCGGCTACCAGGCAGCGGAAACGGATGCCAAATTTACCAGCCTATTACGGCACCCGGCAGATACACCCGCCCAAATAGGGACTTTCTTTTATATCGCCCGCCAGGAAATAGGAAAGCACGATTTCGATAATTTGGGACTATGAGAAAGGAACGGCACCGCGTAAATATAAGCCTGGAAACGGCAGAATTTAACCAAGTGGAACGCCTGGCCGCCGCTGGCGGTTTTAAGAACGTTTGCGCCTTTGCCCGTGCCCTCCTTACCCAAGTGGCAAGATACGCAGCCACGCGGCAAATGAGCGCCCAGGAACTGGCCCGGCAGCCCACCACGATAAACGAAGATATAGCCGCTATGTTTGCGGAATTGATAGACTGGGACGCGGCCACCCCAGCACAGCAGCGGGCCGCACTTATGGCAAACGAAAAACACCTTGAACAATGACACACAAACGCAGCGAAAAGGAAACCCGCTATTTGCGGGAACTCGTAGGAGCAGACGGGCAGAAAGTCCACTATTTCGGAGGATCGCCGGAGCAGCGGCGCGAAACGGCCCACAAACGCAGTAATACCAGCGGCAAGGCCGCGCAGCAAATCGCCGAAATGAGGGCGGCAGCCGGAGGCCGGAAAGCTACCAGCGCCAGGGACAAAGCCCGCGCCGCTAAACAAGTGGCAGAGATGCGCCGCGCAGCTGGACACACCAAAGGCCCGGCCAAATGAAACGCGACTACTACAAGCGCGCCAGCCAGTCCCGGCAGGATTACCAGTATAAGGCAGACCGGGAACGCCGCACCCTGGAACGCAAACGCAAGGCAGCATCCAAGCGCCAGGCCCGGCGGGATAAGTAAGTAACAAGGCCGGGGGGATGTTTTTTAATGGGGGTACCCCCTCGCTAAACCTCGCCCCCAGTCTTGAACGACCGAAAGCAATTTTTCGGATTTGCGGAACTTTTACCAAAAAACAACTAAAAACACCACGAAAATATGAAAAAAGCCGTAATTTTTGACGCCGCCAGGCGCGCAGCCCTGGAAACCTTTTTGCCGGATGCAGCGGCCAAAGTGACCGCCGCCGGGGACGCAGTACGCGCCAGCTTTCCGGCGCTGACCTGGAACACCCTATTTGTTTGGGTGCTTTGCTGTGAGAAAGCCGCCGCGGATGATCTTTGCCGCCGGGTGCTGGAAGATGCCGCCAGCGCCGCCGGGCTGTCTTGCGACTGGGACGAAAGGCACCCCAGCGAAGAAACCAGGATAAACCGCAAACTTGTAGAACTGCAAGCACGCCAAACCCTGGCCGCCTTGCGCGGGCTTTACCACCTGGCCGGGCTGGAAACCTTTTTGCGCGCTGGCGTGTTGAGGATCGGCAGCAACGGGGAACCCATAATCGCCCAGGATGCCGCCGCCAGGCTTGACGATTTTTGCACCCTCAACGCGGAAACCAAAGAGCAAGCCGCCTTTGTCGCAGCCTGGGAACGGACGCAGCGCGCCGCCCTCGATCTGCAAGCGGCATATAAAGAACTTTGCACCAGTGCGCCGGATGCAGCCGCCCGCGCCGAACTGAAAAGCCGCGTTTGGGATTATGACGCCGCCGAATTTTGGGCCGGGTCTTACTACCTTACCGCCCAGGATGCAGCAGCACGCGCCCTGATCTCTTACTTTAACCTTTCCGGCAAGACGGACGCAGCGCCCAAGTTTTACAACCTGGCCGGGGTGCTGGCCTATACTGGCAAAGAGGCCGCCCAGGTTATTGGACGCACGGAAACCTTTACAAGCCTGGAGCAGGTCGCCCGTTACCGCGTCTTGTATGATAAGCCGGACACCCGGCGCGCAAGCCTGGCCGTTTTCCCGGCCATAATCCGGGAGGGCTAAAGCTATGACCCTGCAACAAGTACAAAATTTTATGCTTGCCCTTGTATATTGGGGCTATACCCCGCAGCAGGCCGCCGCAAATCCTTTTGTTTGCCTGGCGTCTAACTGGTTGAGGGATACGGACGGCGCGCCCGAGGGCTGGTTTACCCCTGGCACGCCTGGGCCGTGGGTGGAACATATGCGAATAGCTTTCTATTTGCGGAGGCTTACGGCCCAGGGCTATAAAGACCCCCTGGACGTTTCCGACCTTTTCCCGGCAAACGATCCAATGAAACCCTATATTTTGCCAGGTAGTAACCGGGTGGAATGTATAGAGGGCCAGGCGGCGGGCTGGTTTACTCCTGGAACGGGCGGAGTACGGGTAACAACCCCAACGGGCGAAGTTATCGAAGTGAGCGACCAGGAAATTAACGCCGTTTCGCGCGGCAGCTGGGGCACGCCTATAGGCATAGAGTTACCCTCGGAGGGGCTAAACTGGCTTACCCTTACGATATACGACAACCGCGTAACACCCCAGGCACCACCGAAAAACCGAAATCGTATTTAGTATTATGACAAGTTTTTCTTTTGGGATTACCTTTGACACCCTGGCCGATAAGCTAAAAAACACCCTTGCCAGCCAGCCGGAGAAAGGCGGAGTTATCGAAATCCAGGTGCGCGGCTTTCGCTGGGTGCAAGTGGCACACCAGGCACCGGGCCAGCGGCTGGCCAGCAGCTACGAAGAAACGCCAGCCGGGCTAATAGTTACCCGCCGGGAGTATAGCGAATTTATAGCCTATACGGATATATTCAAAGTGCGTGCGCACACCTATACGCCGTACAAGTAATACAATGTTTAACCCTAAATAACAAAACCAATGCATAGAGCAGAATTTAAAAAGGTGCTGGAACACCTGGCCGCGCGTGTTGAGATGAATGCCGACGCCAAAGTTTCCGCTAAAGCAAAAGCCGCCGGGGAAATCGAACTTGCAGAGATTACCTGGCAGAACGGAAACTGCGAAATTACCCCCAAATTTGAGGAATGGGGCGAAGGTATCTACCTTAACCAGGGGGAGGCGGTAACGTTTGTACCATACCAGGATATTATTACTATGACTGCAACACCTATTGTCAATTAGAAATAATTTCCTACCTTTGCAGACAGCCGCGCGGAATTGGAGTTTTGGGCCTTGCCTAACTTGTTACACCCTCCAAATTTTCCGGGCGGTTTTTTGGTGCTTTTGTTACTCGTTTGTTACTCGTTTTATTTTGTTGCGCGCTATATGATTGATAATCAAAGGCAAAAAGGCATAAATATACATTTCCTCTTTAACGTCTAAAAAAAACGTGGCAGACAAGTCCATAAATATCAACAACATAAGCAAGTACCTTGTGCGGATTTACACACAAGGTACTTGCTTTATTAATTGACAGACAATCAGTTGTCCGCCACAAAATTCATAGTGATTGTAGCGGTGTAGATTTTACCCTCATCCGTACAGACTTCCACTGTTATCTGATGCTCACCTGAAACAACAGGTTTACTCTCAAAATGTAACCTGAACAACGGATACGGATTGTCATAACCGAGCAGAATCAAATCCTTCGCTGTCACATCTGACAGCATTTTGTCTATAGGATGACAAGTAAGTTTTTGACCTTCAGATATTCCCAAATAACCTGCAAGTTTTGCGAGAGTCTTTGAAACATTATCCTTTGAGTAGTTGTAGTAGTCTTTATAGCCGCTGGATATGAACTTATAAGGAGAAAACGCCACGAACCTACATAAGTCATTAAGGCTTTCACCTGCTGGATGCTTTTCGTCATAATCCTTGTCAGATGTGACTTTTATAGAGTCAAAATCCTCCGATAGAAATGTCTGAGCCGTAAAATCATAACCATTAATTACACTTATTTTCTGATTATATGAAAGATCATTGTGCTTACGACACAAACTTTCATATTTATAGGCAAATTTAGAATCTTCTGCCAAGAAATCATATTCGTTGCTAAAACCTTGTGAAGGATTTACCTCAACACTCATCTTGTCAGAAGTTGTCTCTAATTTCAATCCTTGAATATCAATATACGTTGCTACATAAGAAGGACACTTCTTCATTTTCGCAAAATCACACCCTACCACACATAGTAAAGATAGAACACCTGCAACTATCTTAATTAGTCTCGATTGGCTTATCATAAGTAATTGTGTTAAATGCATACCAATATTTTTCTTTTACAGGATTTACAAATATACAAAACGTTTTTATCTTACAAACTCAAGTTTCGCAAGTGAAAAATAATTGAAATAAAAAAGGCTAAAGGTTTTGATA
>OLSB01000181.1_pt1 | contig 75118 bp, 63 predicted proteins | sample 1672071 | NCBI WGS metagenome assembly OLSB01 (sample SAMEA3136642, study PRJEB25190) | human gut metagenome | biome: human gut; feature: human-associated habitat; material: faeces | place: Austria | collected 2013
TATCTTTTTTGCCTTTTGTCACACATCATCGTAACACCTACAGCGCTGTCACAGCGCGGGCTTTTGTCTATTGATTTTTTCAAAAGGATGATATATCATGTTTTTAATAACGATTTAACGAAGTCCGGAGGACTAACACTATGCACAGACCTGACGACGGATACTATCACGACCACGGCGACGGTATAATACACTGCCACGATCACAAGCCCATTGAGGATCTTCAGGCGCACGAAGAAACAGAGCACCCGCACCACAATCACCCGCACAGACATACGCAAAGCAAAGCTGTTGCAAACCGACTCGCCAGAGCCATAGGGCATCTTGAATCGGTCAAGCGTATGGTCGAGGAGGGCCGGGACTGCACCGATGTTCTTATCCAGCTTGCCGCTGTGCGCTCCGCCCTCAGCAGCACGGCCCGGGTAATCCTGAAGGATCACCTTGAGCACTGCATTACAGACGCCGTTGAAACGGGCGACGATAAGTTCATATCGGAGCTTAACGCGGCGATAGATAAGTACATAAACTGACAAAAAACCGAAGGTACAAGCTTTTGTCCTTCGGTTTTACTCATATGTTTTTATAACACTTTCCGCGACGCTGCGCTTTGAAACGCGCCTGTCCTGAGCGTGTTTTTCAATATAGTGCTGCGCCTGAGCCTCGTTCATGCCGAGGCATTCGATAAGCAGCCATTTTGCATGGTTCACAATGCGTATCTCCTCGATCTTTTCCTCAACAGAGATGCGCTTTTGCTCCATAAGACGCATCCTTTCGCGCATTGAGCACATGGTGCGCAGCGCCTGAGAGACCATATTCACATTCGTCGGCACCGACAGCACGGTGACGCCGAATTCCACGACCTTCTCATACACCTCATAGAAAAGTTCGTTTTTTACAAACATAAGCACCGCCGCGCTGCTGTGGCTCGATGCGTCGATGGCAAGCTGTGAGCCGAATTCATCCGGCAGAGGAGTGCTGATGATAACGATGTCATATTCCCTCTCTGCCATCGCCCGGCGCGCCTGAGAGGCGCTTTTTGCCTTGTGAACAGGCCAATAATCAGAGTTCGGGAGCAGCTCGCCGGTAGCTCTGCTCATTTTTTCCGACGCCGAGACCATCAGAACGCTGTATGTCCGTTCTCTGAAAACCATGCCGCTCCCTCCTTTCTCCAGATTTTTGCCGTACTTATATTATCGAGTAGGCCTTTAAAACACTGTCGGGCAGATGCTCCTTTATAAAATCGCTCTCAGCTGCCTTTGCCCGAGCCTGCGCAAGATCCTCCGGTAGGCGCTTAAAGCCGTTGAGCACCTCCGGCGGCGCAGCAAAAAGATTGATGTCCGCCGGAGAAGGCAGTTGCATATTCCGCTCTATGCCGCAAATTCCTGCATATATCATAAGCGCAAACGCGATGTAGGGATTTGTCATTGCGTCGGCAGAGCGCAGCTCCGCTCTGCGATAGGCCCCTACGGCCGCGGGAAAACGAATGAGTTGGGAGCGGTTTTCGTGCGACCAGCTGATGTATTTGGGTGCCTTATTGCTTCCGAGCCGCGCATATGACTCCGGACATGGGTTCAGGAACGCCGTCATATCCGGCGCATACTCAAGAATACCCGCCATGATATTCGGCAGATGGTCGGCGCCGCCCCTGTGTTTGACCGAAATATTTATATGCATACCGCTGCCGGGCTTGTCGCTGATCGGTTTGGGTGAAAAATCGGCGTGCAGTCCGTTACGCCCTGCTATCGTCTCAACTATCGAACGGAAGGTTACCGCATTATCGGCCGCGCTTAGCGCGTCCGAGTGCCGGAAGTCTATCTCATTCTGACCGGGCCCCTCTTCATGGTGCGAGCTTTCAGGGAAAATGCCCATCTTTTCAAGCGTTAAGCATATCTCGCGTCGGATATTTTCACCCTTATCGCCGGGCGCTATGTCCATATACCCTGCGTTGTCATACGGGATATACGAAGGCAGGCCGCTTTCGTCGCTCTTAAACAGATAAAACTCCATCTCGGGTCCGAAATTGAAGCAGAGCCCCTTATCCGAGGCTTCTTTCACGGCCTTCTTGAGAATACCCCTTGTATCTGCTTCGAACACGCTCCCGTCAGGGCGGTATATATCACAGAAAAGGCGGACTACCTTGCCGTTTTCCGGCCGCCACGGCAGACCGGAAAGCGTTGAAGGATCCGGACGCAGGAAAAGATCAGAGCGCACCTCACCGCCGAAGCCGGCTATTGCGGAAGCGTCGAAGGCTATACCGCAGTCGAAGGCTCTTTCGAGCTCCGTGGGCATGATGGCCACATTCTTTTGTCTGCCGAAAACATCGCAAAAGGCAAGACGTATGAATTTTACATCGTCTTCAGCCACATACTGCAAAACTTCCTGCGCCGAATAATCCATATCCTGCTGTCTCCTTTAACTTTGTTAATTTGCAACGTACATCTGCTTGTACGGATTTTTACTGTCCGGTGTTACAAGCGTAAAATTTGAATTCATTATCTCTTCGGCGTCTGATCCGAATAAGCCACAGAACTTCTCAATGTGAGGGCGTATCTCCTCAAGCTCCTGCGCCTGCGCAGCGCGATGATTGACCTGTCTGGGGAAGATGATATCATCGCAGCCCGAGCGAATGAAGACCTTTCCTCCATGCATTCCCGTGCAGGGAAAGTTGCTCACTATCTTCCTGTTCTCTTCAGCGAGACCGAGCACTATGATGAGGCCTCCGGCCTGATACTCGCCGAGAAAGCTTCCCGCACAGCCGCCGATAACCATGACGGGTAGCTTGTCCTCATAAGCTTTCATGTGAACTCCCGCCCTGTAGCCCGCACTGCCGCGGACAAAGATCTCTCCGCCGCGCATTGCGTAGCCTGCCGCGTCGCCGATGCTGCCATGCACAACTATAGTGCCGTCATTCATTGTGTCTCCAACTGCGTCCTGGGCATTGCCGTTGACCTCAATACACGCGCCGTTAAGGTACGCACCCAGAGCATTTCCGGGTATTCCGTCTATACTTATATACCCCTCGCTCAGGCCGGCGGCAAGGAATCTGTGTCCGAGACAGTTTTGAATTTGAACATCGCCTCCGTGCTCTTTAAGAAGCGTGTTTATCTGAGAGTAGCTCAGCTTTTGTGCATCTATTATCATTTATAACACATCCTAAAACTATTTTCCACATATTTAATGCGATTCGCAATATCTCAATCTCCCGCATGGGATATGCCCAGTATCCGAAGCTCCTTTTCGTTTAGGCCAACCCCGCGAAGCATGAGCCGGTTGCCCCTGAGCGCTTCAATTGAGTTAATGCCCATACCGCCCATGAGTTCCTTTATTTCATGGCGCCACGCTGTCATCAGATTAACCAGGCGGCGGCTGCCCTCATCGGGGTCAAGTCTCGATACAAGCTCTTTCTTCTGCGTTGCGATGCCCCAGCTGCACTTACCCGTCTGACAGCTTCTGCACAGGTGGCAGCCCATTGAAAGCAGCGCCGCCGTTGCGATATAGCACGCATCAGCGCCGAGAGCGACAGCCTTTACAACATCCGCCGAGCTTCTTATACTGCCGCCGACAACAACGGAAACATTATCCCTTATTCCCTCTTCCCTCAAACTGCGGTCAACCGCCGCAAGCGCGAGCTCAACGGGTATGCCGACATTGTCCCTGATTCTTGTCGGCGCGGCTCCGGTGCCTCCGCGAAAGCCGTCGATGGCGATTATATCCGCGCCGCTGCGGGCTATACCGCCGGCTATGGCGGCAATATTATGCACTGCCGCTACCTTTACGATAACCGGCTTTTTATATCCGGTCACCTCCTTGAGAGACATAACAAGCTGCCTTAAGTCCTCAATAGAATATATATCGTGGTGAGGAGCGGGAGATATGGCGTCCGAGCCTTTAGGCACCATTCTCGTGCGGGACACGTCGCCGCTTATCTTTGCGCCCGGTAGATGCCCGCCGATGCCCGGCTTTGCACCCTGCCCCATTTTTATCTCTATCGCGGCTCCCGCATTCAGATATCCGCTGTGCACGCCGAAGCGTCCGGAAGCGACCTGAACTATGGTGTTTTCCCCGTAACTGTAGAAATCCTCATGCAGACCGCCCTCTCCGGTGTTGTAATATATACCGAGCTCGCGGGCTGCCCGGGCCATGCTCAAATGGGCGTTGTAGCTTATAGAGCCGTAGCTCATTGCAGAAAACATGACCGGCATGGACAGCTCAAGCTGCGGCGGCATATCGCATATGAGTCTGCCGTTCTCGTCCCGACGGGGCTTGTCCGGCTTTTTGCCGAGGAAGACCTTTGTTTCCATTGGCTCGCGCAGAGGATCAATGGGCGGGTTGGTCACTTGCGACGCGTTTATCAGTATCTTATCCCAGTATACGGGAGCCGACTTTGGGTTTCCCATTGAGGACAGCAGTACTCCTCCGCTCGAGGCCTGCTTATATATTTCTTTTACCGTGTCGCTGCTCCAGTTGGCGTTGTCACGCATACAGTTATCGCTTTTTACTATCTTCAATGCATATACAGGGCAAAAGCACACACAGCGTTGGCAGTTAACGCATTTGCTGTTATCGGCCTTCATCATACCGCTTTTTTCATCAAACGAATGTACCCCGTAGCTGCACTGGTCTATGCATATCTTGCAGTTAATGCAGTTTGAACTGCGCCGCACTTCAAATTCAGGATACAAATAATCGATACCCATCAGTACTTGCCCTCCTTTACCTTTACTATGAATGGGCAGCCTCCGGAAGGTGCGAAAATGTTTTCCGCATCGGGTTCCATCGCCCGTATTGCCGCTTCCTCACTTGCAATAAAAACCATATCGTCCTTTTCACCCGTGACCATGGACCGAAGCTTCAGCCTGTCGTTAAGAGCCATTAAGCCGCCTTCAAAGCCCAAAACTATTGAAAACGGGCCTGTTATGAGCAGGCTTGGATAGGTCATGCGCAGGAATTTCAGCTTCTCCGCTTTTTCGGGCTCGCAGCGCTCAATGGTGCTCCAGAACGGCGCAGCAATTACAGATGCGGTCTCCTCAAGGGTAAGCCCCTGGCGCCGAACAAGGTAGTCGACGATATATGTAATGACCTCAGTATCCGTCTGCAAGGCGCATTTATAGCCGAACATTTCGATATACCTGCGGTTTGCGTCATAGGAGGATATTTCACCGTTATGTACTACCGTCCAGTCGAGCAGTGAAAACGGATGGGCTCCGCCCCACCAGCCCGGGGTATTGGTCGGATATCGACCGTGGGCCGTCCACGAATAAGCCTCGTATTCTTCGAGTCTGTAAAAACGCCCCACATCCTCGGGATATCCGACGGCCTTGAATACTCCCATGTTTTTTCCGCTGGAGAACACATAAGCGTCTGATATTTCAGTATTTATGTGCATGACTGCGCGGGCGATGTATTCTCTCTCATCAAGCTGCATCCGGTGAAGCGCAGAGCGCAGAGGGGTCACAAAATAGCGGCGTATGATAGGCACATCGGTTATCTCCGGAATTATCCGGATAGGCATCTCCTCGGCCAGAACTATCTCAAACGTTTCTTTAAGATACGCCTCACACTCATGCCGGCTCGCCCCGCTGCCGAAAAAAATGTGCAGCGCGAACTCGTCCTTATGCTCGGGATATATTCCGTAAGCCGCAAAACCCCCGCCGAGGCCGTTCGACCTGTCGTGCATGGGTACCATGCTCCTAATCATGCTTTCTCCGTTTATGGGCCTGCCTTCTCTTGAAATGGCAGCGGAGATTGCACATCCGGAGGGTATCCTTACCTCTCCCTCTCTGTACTTCATTTACATCAGTCCCTTCTGAAAAGAAAAACGATGATGTTCACCACAAAACGGCCGCAGAATGCCTGTGGAGAACATCATCGTTCATGCAGGAATGATAGCTCACTATGTGCAATTTGTCAATTGATTTCACTTTGATGAGTGCATTTTCTGCAATTTGACTATTGACATGCTGCAAAAATGGGTGTATATTGTGCGACATGAAAAGGGCGCTGAAGCCTGAGATTTTCATCTCGGTCTTCAGCGCTCTTTTTTATTATACTGAAAGGGTGATTTCAAAATGACAGCAGTTCCTGAGTATTTCGGCAGCTTGGTCTTTGACGACAGACAGATGAAGGCAAGACTTTCCAACGAAGTTTATAACTCACTGAAAAAGACGATAGACGAGGGCTCAAGGCTCGATCCATCCGTTGCCAGCGCAGTCGCGCAGGCAATGAAGGACTGGGCAGTCAGTTTGGGCGCGACCCATTTCACTCATTGGTTCCAGCCTTTGACCGGCATCACCGCCGAAAAGCACGACAGCTTTATCGCACCTGCTCCTGACGGCGGCATAATCATGGAGTTCTCCGGCAAAGAGCTTATCAAGGGCGAACCCGACGCGTCGAGCTTCCCCTCGGGCGGACTCCGCGCTACCTTTGAGGCCAGAGGCTACACCGCATGGGATCCTACCTCTTACGCATTCATAAAAGATAAAACCTTATGTATCCCTACTGCCTTCTGCTCATACAGCGGCGAGGCGCTCGACAAGAAAACCCCTCTCCTTCGCTCCATGGAGGCGCTCAACCGTCAGGCGCTGCGTATCCTCAGACTTTTCGGAGCCGACGGTGTGAAGTGCGTCCGCTCCTCTGTAGGCCCGGAGCAGGAGTACTTCCTTGTTGACAAACAGCTGTACCTCCGCCGTCCCGACCTTATATATACCGGGCGCACACTGTTCGGTGCAAAGCCCCCCAAGGGTCAGGAAATGAGCGATCACTACTTCGGTGTGATCCGTCCCAGAGTTCAGGCATACATGAAGGAGCTCAACGAGGAGCTTTGGAAGCTGGGCATTCTTGCAAAGACCGAGCATAACGAGGTAGCTCCGGCACAGCATGAGCTTGCACCAATTTTCACTACCACAAACATTGCTGCGGACCATAACCAGCTCACCATGGAGATCATGCAGAAGCTTGCCGAAAAGCACGGACTTGTATGCCTGCTGCATGAGAAGCCCTTCGCTGGCGTTAACGGCAGCGGCAAGCACAACAACTGGTCCATCGCCACGGATACAGGCGTAAACCTTTTGTCCCCGGGCGACACTCCGCACGAAAACGCACAGTTTCTGCTGTTCCTGTGCGCGGTCATTCAGGCTGTCGATGAGTATCAGTCGCTGCTCAGATGCGCGGTAGCAACCGCCGGCAACGACCACCGTCTCGGAGCAAACGAAGCTCCTCCGGCAGTTGTATCCATCTTCCTCGGCGACGAGCTCACAGCCATTCTGGATTCGATAGAAAACGGCACGCCGTACAGCTCTGCTGAAAAATCCAGTATGAAGCTCGGCGTCCACGTCCTTCCACGCTTTCAGCGTGACACCACCGACCGCAACCGCACCTCGCCTTTTGCCTTCACCGGCAACAAGTTTGAATTCCGCATGCTCGGCTCATCAAACTCCATATCCTGCGCGAACATCATGCTCAACGCCGCGGTCGCAGACGTTCTTGAGAAGTATGCCGACGAGCTTGAGGGCAGTTCCGATTTTGATGCGTCTCTGCACGAGCTTATAAAAAGAAGCATCTCTGAACACAAGCGTATCATCTTCAACGGAAACGGCTATGACGACGCATGGATCAAGGAAGCTACCGAAGTCCGCGGCCTGCTGAACCTGCGCAGTACAGCCGACGCGATGCCCGCGCTGCTTGAGGAGAAAAACCGCAGGATGCTTATACATCACCGCATCTTCTCCGAGTCTGAGATCAGATCCCGCTACGAGATCATGCTCGATAACTACTGCAAGACGATAGTTATCGAGGCGCGCACCATGTCTGACATGGCCAGCCGCGACATTCTGCCCGCAATCGAGGCATACGCAGCGGATCTTGCAGCCGCCGTATCGGCAAAGCAGAGCATCATGCCCGATCTCCCCTGCACTTATGAAAAGAGCCGCATACGTAAGCTTTCCATGCTGGTCGATCAGATAGACGATGCTGTCCGCGTTCTTGAGGACGCGCTCATAAGTCTGGGCCTTGTATCCGACGTCACGACGCAGGCAAATATGATCCGCGACGAAATACTTCCTGACATGAACCTGCTGCGTGCTCCCGTTGATGAAGCGGAGACCCTTACCGCGGCAAAGTATTGGCCGTTCCCGACCTACGGCGAGCTGCTTTTCGGCGTGTAACTGCCGCTTTGGAGAAATTGAAGAAATAGAGAGCTAAAAGTAAATAGAGAAAGGAGCTGATTTTACGATGACGGTTGAGTTTTGGTTTTTGATAGGAGCGGCTTTGGTATTCTGGATGCAGGCGGGCTTTGCAATGGTCGAGACCGGCTTCACGCGAGCAAAGAATGCCGGCAATATCATCATGAAAAACCTTATGGATTTTTGCATAGGCACCATTGTATTTTCCCTGCTCGGCTATACCATCATGATGGGCGAGGATGCACTCGGCGGGTTGATCGGTCTGCCTAACCTCAATATGTGGGTAAATTTTAAGGATTTTATCGCAAGCCCTGCCGACGGCAGCTTCACAGGAGCCTCGACTTTCGTATTTAATCTTGTTTTCTGTGCAACTACTGCCACAATTGTTTCGGGCGCGATGGCCGAACGTACAAAGTTTTCGGCCTATTGCATCTATTCGGCTGTGATCTCACTGTTTATATACCCTATCGAGGCTCACTGGGTCTGGGGCGGCGGCTGGCTTGCACAGCTTGGCTTCCATGATTATGCCGGTTCATGTGCCATACACATGGTGGGAGGCTTTGCGGCGCTTGTGGGCGCGATCTGCCTTGGCCCACGCCTCGGGAAGTACGTTAAAGACGATAAGGGTAAGGTAATAAAAGTCAACGCCATTCCCGGGCACTCCATAACCCTCGGCGCGCTCGGTGTTTTCATTCTTTGGCTTGGCTGGTACGGCTTCAACGGAGCCGCCGCGACCAGCGCCTCGGAGCTGTCCTCCATCTTCATGACAACAACCATAGCGCCGGCTGCGGCCACGGTCACCACCATGATCTTCACATGGATAAAAAACGGCAAACCAGATGTTTCAATGTGTCTTAACGCTTCTTTGGCAGGCCTTGTTGCGATCACCGCCGGATGCGACGCTCTTGACGCTCTGGGCGCAAGTTTAGTCGGTATAGTGGCCGGCATAGTTGTGGTAATTGTTGTTGAGGTTCTTGATCTTAAGCTGCACATTGACGATCCTGTGGGCGCTGTAGGCGTACACTGTGCTAACGGCATCTGGGGCACTATAGCTGTCGGTTTGCTGGCAAATCCGGATGCCCCCGCAGGGCTGTCAGGGCTGCTCTACACAGGCTCGGCCTCCCTGCTCGGCATACAGCTTATCGGCGTCACGGCAGTAGCCGCATACTCTGTCGTCGTTATGCTCGTGGTATTTAAGGCTATAGATAAATGTAGCGGGCTCAGGACCTCTGTCGAAGACGAGATCATAGGACTTGATATCTCTGAACACGGTCTGCCTAGCTCCTACCCAGATTTTGCTCCGGCGGTCAACAAGTATTCATCCTACGCTCCCGAAAGCGGTATAACAGCCGTTACCGGTGGTGTTCCCGCCGCAGAGGCCGTACCCGTCAAGGCGGTACCCTCCTTCTCAGACAGTACACGGCCAAAATTCACAAAGGTGGAGATAATATGCAAGGAATCTAAATTCGACACGCTCAAAAACGAGATGTCAAAGCTCGGTATAACCGGTATGACCATATCACACGTGCTCGGATGCGGCGTGCAGGGCGGGCGGCCTGAATACTACCGCGGCGTTCCTCTTGAAACGAACCTGCTGCCCAAGGTACAGGTGGATATCGTAGTCAGCAAGGTTCCCGTGCGCAGCGTTATTGAAACGGCAAAGCGTGTTCTGTACACCGGTCACTACGGCGACGGAAAAATCTTTGTTTACGACGTTGAAAACGTTGTAAAGATCCGCACAGGTGAAGAGGGCTATGACGCGCTTCAGGATGAGGAATAAACATAACCCGGGCATATGCCCGGGTATCTGTACATCATCAATATTAAGGAAAGGAAAGAATTATGAGAGACTATAAAGCGGAATTTGAAAGCAGAGTTTCTTTTATTAAAGGCATACTGGAGGACAGCGGGGCGAAAGGCATCGTATACGGCAACTCCGGAGGCAAGGACTCCGCCCTCGTCGGTATCCTGTGCAAAGCCGCCTGCAGTGACACAGTGGGCATAATAATGCCCTGCTCATCTAAGAGAAATTACGACATCGACGCAATAGACGGCAAGGAAGTCGCCGACTCCTTCGGTATCGAGACCCGTACCGTTGACCTCACGCCTGTCAAGGACGCCTTTGTTGCACAGGTGTCTGCGGCAGCTCCAGTAACTCCCGCCGCAGATGCGAACATTGCACCCCGACTCAGAATGGCGGCGCTGTATGCGATTGCCGCCTCCGAGGGCAGGATAGTCGCCGGCACCGGAAACAGGAGCGAGGCGTATGTTGGATACTTTACAAAGTGGGGCGACGGCGCTCACGATTTTAATCCCATAGCTGACCTCACCGTAACTGAAATATACGAATTCCTGCGTTATTTAAAGGCACCGGAGTGCGTCATAAAAAAAGCGCCGTCAGCCGCGCTATTTGACGGTCAGACTGACGAAGGAGAGATGGGCTTTACCTACGGCAGCCTTGATAAGTATCTGCTTACGGGCAGCACCGACGAAAAAAGCCTTGAAACGATCGAACGTATGCACAGGGCAAGTCAGCACAAGCGCGACGCTATCAAGTGCTACGGCAATAGTTGATTTATCCGATGGACGAGCCGCAAGCACAGCATCGGTACGGATGCGGACGGCTCTTACAGCAAGAAACGCCTTCTCCCAAACGGAAGAAGGCGTTTTTTAATGCTAAAATCAGCTGTTGGCGTTGAAGATCTTAAAAATGCTGTCGAAGGGATCTTCCTCAGCGGGAGCCGGGGAGGACTCCTCTTTCTTCTCGGCGGCCTTTTCAGAAGCCGCGGTGAACATACCCTGCTGTCTTTCAAAAACCGGCTCCGCCTTTGCTGCGGGCTGAGCGGTCTGCTTCGCGGTAGGAGCTTCTTCAAAGCCGGTGGCGATAACGGTCACGCGGATCTCGTCCTGCATAGACTCGTCGAAGGTAGCGCCGAAGATGATGTTTGCATCGGGGTGAGCTGCCTCCTGAACGAGATTTGCAGCAGCTTCAACATCCTCAAGCCCCATATCCTCGGAGCCGGTGATGTTGATGAGCACGCCGTGCGCGCCGTTGATGGAGGTCTCCATGAGGGGGCTTGCGACCGCCATGCGGGCCGCATCCTCAGCCTTGCCCTTGCCTGCCGCACGGCCGACGCCCATATGGGCAAAGCCGGCATTCTTCATTATGCAGGTAACGTCCGCGAAGTCAAGGTTAATAAATCCGGTGTTCTTTATGAGGTCGGAAATGCTCGTAACAGCCTGACGCAGAACATCGTCGGCGATCTCAAAGGCGTTTGCCAGCGTGACCTTCTGGTCGGTGGCATATTTCAAACGATCATTTGGGATTATGAGCAGGGAGTCGACCTTGCCGAGCATCTCCTTGATACCCTCGTTTGCCTGATCCATGCGGCGCTTGCCCTCGAACTTGAAAGGCTTGGTTACAACGCCGACTGTGAGTATACCCGCTTCGCGGGCGATATCCGCAACGGTGGGTGCAGCGCCTGTGCCGGTGCCGCCGCCCATGCCTGCGGTGATGAACACCATATCCGCGTCTTCCATAGACTTGGCAATATTATTGCGGCTTTCCTCAGCACTTTTCTTGCCTATCTCGGGATCTGAGCCGGCGCCCTGCCCATGGGTCAGCTTTTCGCCGATCTGGATCTTCTGATCGGCATTGGAGACAGCCAGAGCCTGCTTATCGGTGTTAACTGCAATAAACTCAACGCCCTGAGTTCCGGACCTGACCATTCTGTTCACGACATTGTTACCGGCACCGCCGATACCTACTACTTTTATAGTAACCACATTTTCAGGGCCAACTTCGGCTTTGAAATCCATTTCGTTTCCTCCAGTACTGTTATTTAGAAGATGCAGCTGACGCCGCAGTCTGATTTTTCGATATGTAACATTTTATAACTTTTTGGCCTACAGGTCAATATATTTTTGCTCAGTTATGTAAACAAAGTTTTAAAAATAGTGTTAATTCGGATTAAAAACGACCTTTTTGCCCGTTGACAGGTCCAAAGTTCCTGAATCGTCCGCGGAAAGCTGAGAAACTGCGGAAAGCAATTTCCCGAATTTATACTCTGTATTGTCAAATGCGCCAAGCTTGACCATGAAACGGCCATCGTACTCAAAGGTGGGGTTTGCCGCGTCAGAGAGATCGATCGCCGTTATTTTCCCCATAAGTCCTCTTGCCTGTATCTGATACAGGATGTCTGTGAGATATGCAAGCTTATCACTCTCTCCCTCTGCGGGCTTTATATATTCGCCCACCGCGGCTTCGTTTACCGTTATGCCGCTGATGCTCGCGATATGCTCCGCGTCCTCTTCGTCAATGCTGCTGAGGAATTTTCCGCTGCTGCTGACTGACCACAGCTCCTCACCAACGGCAATGCAGCCAACTGCATTACTCTCAGTGACTTCGATGGTGATAAGATTAGGAAGTCCGCGGCTTATCTTTACCGAGTCAACATACGGAAGCTTCACCACAACACGGCTTCCGGCGGCGATCCTGTTTATGAAAAACAGGTTATCCCCTTCTTCAATGCCGGAAGCCGCGATAATCTCCTCTGCGCTGTAGAGTGAATTTCCGCGTACTTCAATCTTTGTGATCTTAAAAAACACGCTCATTACAAGTATTATTGCCACGATCACAAGAAAAAATGTCAAAGGCCGATTGACATTTTTCCTCAATCCCGGCTTGTAGGGATCCTCGCGCTTCCTGTAATAATCATTTGCATTAGACATCTTACATCTCCATGAATATATCCGCCCCAAGCGAGCGAAGTTTATTGTCAAAATTCTCGTAACCGCGGACTATATGTCCGCTGTCGATGACGCGGCTTACTCCCTCGGCGGAAAGCCCCGCTATCAGCATCGCGGCGCCGCCGCGCAGATCAGCTGCGCTGACCGTCGCTCCCCGCAGACTCCTTACGCCCCAGACAGACGCGCACCGGCCGTCAACGCTTATATCGGCTCCGAAGCGGGCAAGCTCACTTGCGTGGCCGAAACGCGAATCAAACACGTTTTCAACAAAATCAGTCCTGCCCGAGGCTTTAAGAAGCGCCGCCATAAGCAGCGGCTGAGCGTCGGTCGGAAATTCGGGATAAGGGCCGGTGACTACCTTGCCTACGGAGTGCAGCCTGCCGTCTGATATCAGTCTTACGCTTCGTTTCGCGGGTATTATATCACAGCCGGATGAATTTAGGAAGTGCTGTAATCGTGAAAATTGCCTCGAATCCACTCCCCTGAGCTCGATATCGCCTCCGGCAGCCGCCGCAGCGCACAAAAATGTTGACGCGACTATTCTGTCGGGTATTATCCTATGTCCCACATGGCGCTCGGCGGAAAAGCCGGAGACGGTTATCTTTCCCGTTCCGGCGCCTGATATATAAGCTCCGGCCTTTCTTAAATATTCCTGAAGGTCAACTATTTCCGGCTCTCTTGCCGCGCCGCAGATAACGGTCTCTCCCTGCGCGGCGCAGGCTGCGAGCATCGCGTTTTCCGTCGCTCCGACGCTCGGAAAAGGCAGCTCGATGCGAGCGCCCTGCAGCCCGGCGGCCCTGCATATTATCTCGCAGCCTCGCTCCTCGACCTCGGCTCCGAGAGCTTTCATCGCCGATATGTGCAGGTCTATCGGCCTTGCGCCGAGCTTGCAGCCGCCGGGAGAGGTCAGATGCACCTCCCCGCATCGTGCCAGCAGTGCTCCCATGAACAGCACCGAGGAGCGCATACACTCCATCATTTCCTGGGGTATTATATTTGAGCTTAGGCTGCGTGAATCTATGTATACGTCGTTTTCCTGCTGCTCGGCGGTGCAGCCGAGCTGCCTCAATATGCGCAGCGACACGGCCACGTCGCTCAGCTGCGGTACATTAAGCAGGTTTGTTTCCGTCGGACATACAATTGAAGCCGCCAAAATCGGCAGTACCGCGTTCTTTGAACCCTGAACAAAGCACGCGCCTTCAAGGCGTTTGCCTCCGTTAATATGCCATATAGCCATAAAAAAACCTCGCAGAAATAACTTAAATCACGTCATTCTATGCTGCGGGGTTATTTTTTGTTATTTTTGATTTTATTTGCACAGGGATAGTATCTGCTCGCAAATAACGTCTGTCGCCTCGGGACGCGCAAGTCTTTCCATTGCAAGGGACATTTTTTCAAGTTCCTCCTCGGAGGAAAGTATGCTCTTAACTGTGTTCAGAAGCTCGCTTGCCTTAAAGCTGCCCTCTTCAAAGATAAGAGCGCCGCCGGCATCTTCAATAACCTTTGCGTTCTTGAACTGATGGTTATTGGTAACATACGGCGAAGGCACAAAAATAGTTGGCTTATGCATATATGTAAGCTCGGATACGGTGGATGCACCCGCGCGGCACAGCACGAGATCGGCCGCCGCCATAACACGGGGCATATCGTAAATATACTCCCGAACATCCATGCCGTTTTTCTCGTAATCCGGAACAACGGTGCGCAGCGCGGTCACCATTTCGGCATAGCCCTCGCTTCCGGCGGAATGAATGAGCGTAAACCCCGGCTTTTTGCCGGCAAGCTTAATAAAATCGCACATGGCGGCATTCATATTTGCAGCCCCCAGGGAGCCCCATACAGATACAACGAGCGGCTTATCCATAGGTATTCCGAGCTCCGCCTTAGCAGCCTTTTTTGAATATCCGGCAAATTCGCCGCGCACGGGAGTTCCCGTGACCACGGTTTTTTCAGGGTACTTATAGTATCTCCGGCTTTCCTCAAAGCCGAGCATTATCTTGTCAACGACGTTTGAAAGCATCCTTGTCGTGAGCCCGGGAACGGCGTTGCTCTCATGGACTGCGGTTGGCACGCCCAGCATCGACGCCGCCTTGAGCACAGGATAGCAGACATAGCCCCCTGTTCCAATAACTGCGTCAGGTCTGAACGACTTAACGAGCTTCCTTGCTTTGATGGTCGCCCTTATGACGTTAAATACGGATTTTATGTTATGCCAAATGCTGCCGAGCGATCTTCCTCGGCTTATATTCGTTACCTTGAGCGTCACGATATCATAACCGCTCCTCGGGACGAGATCGGCCTCCATATGGCCGTCGGCGCCGATAAACAGTATCTCGCAGTCGGGCATCAGCTCTCTCAGCCTGCTTGCCACCGCAATGGCAGGATTGATATGCCCCGCGGTGCCGCCGCAGGCAAACATAAATCTCATATATCTCTATCCTTTCACTTTTGCGGGCATATCCCGCGAAACGCTGAGCACGATCCCCATTTCGGCCATCTGTATCAGAAGCGCCGTACCTCCGTAGCTGAAAAACGGCAAAGATATTCCCGTGCAGGGTACAAGATTTGTCACGACCGCTACGTTGAGAATGACCTGTATCGCAAGGAGCGTGGTTATCCCGGCGCTGACAAGAAAGCTGTATCTGTCCGCCGCGTGCATCGCTATCCAATAGCCCCGGATGATGAGCAGCGCAAACAGAACAAGTATAAGCATCGCTCCGATGAAACCCAGTTCCTCGCACACGACGGAAAAGATAAAGTCGTTGTGCTCCTCCGGCAGATACAGATACTTCTGCCTGCTCTGCCCGAGACCAAGACCTGTGAGCCCGCCCGATCCGATGGAATACAGGGACTGCACTATTTGATACCCTTCGTCCGAGGTCGAGGAAAACGGGTCGCGCCAGGTGGTTATCCTCGTGGATGCATATGGAAACAGCGTAAGCAGAACTGCTATCCCGCCGCCCGCCGCTATGGCGGCGGCAATGAACCATATAAGCCTTGCGCCGCCGAGAAACATCATCACGCCGCCGATGGCTATGATTATTATGGACGCGGAAAAGTGCGGTTCAAGGATAAGCAGGCCGACTATCACGAGAAGGATCGCCGCGAAGGGCGCGATGCCGTATCTGAAGCTCTTCATCCTGCCGCGGTTATTGCAGATAATGACCGCGAATGCAAGTATAATGCCTATCTTTGCTATTTCCGAGGGCTGAAGCGTGAGGCTGCCGACCCCTATCCAGCGCTTCGCGCCGTTTGCCTCAACGCCTATAAGCGGAACAAGAAGCAGCAGCACAATCGCCGCGATAAGCAGCGGAACTGAAAATCGCTTGTAAAATCCCATCGGCAGGCGCGAGCAGAATATCATCGCCGCGACACCCAGAGCGGCAAATATAAGCTGCCTGACAAAGTAATAGGTCGGATTTCCGCCTGTAACATTCCCCGGATCAAAATACGCTCTGGCAAAGCTTGCCGACAGCACCATTGTAACTCCTATGGTAAGCAAAAGCATAACGAGTGCGAGAAAGGACACGTCCATACCTGCGCGTTTCGTTTTATCATTCGTTTCCCTGATTCTGAGCTCGGCGCTGCCGTACTGCATATCCGCGTCCTCCGTATTAGAGCTGGAAACGATTATATATTCCTATAAATGAAATTATTGCAAAAACAAGGGAGACGGAAGTGAAAAGTGCAAAAAGCTCTTTTTCCTTCCATTTTTTGCCCGTCCATCCCCCCATTTCGAGGTGATGATGGAAGGGCGCCATTTTGAAAACACGCTTGCCGTGAGTGAGCTTGAAATAAGTCACCTGGATGATATCGGACATGGTCTCGATTATATAGACTATGCCGAGTGTTATGAGTATAAGCGGCATGTCATATGCAAAGGCAAGAGCAGCAATAGCTCCGCCGAGAAACAGCGAGCCCGTATCGCCCATGAACACCTTAGCAGGGTTGAAGTTATAAACAAGGAAGCCCAGCAGTCCGCCCAAAAGCGCCGAGGAAAAGATACCGAGGGCCAGATACCGCTCGCCCCAGAGGAAGGTCACGGCTACAAAGAAAAGGCACACGGGAAGCGAGGTGCCGCTTGCAAGGCCGTCAACGCCGTCTGTAATGTTAACGGCATTTACGGTACCGACGATTATGAAGGCGGCAAGTATGAAGTACAGCGCCTCGGGGATATATACCTCGGTGTTCCAGAACGGAATATAAAGATGCGTCGATATATATCCGAGCTTCCTGAGCAGCAGGACGAACGCCAGCGCCGCAACGAGCTGCAGCAGGAACTTCGCCTTTGCGCTCAGGCCGAGATTCTGCTTCTTTCTGAGCTTCTCCCAGTCATCCAGAAAGCCGATAGCCCCGAACACCAGCGCAAACAGAAGCACAAAAATGTGGGTATAGTCTCCCTGACGCATGGACTCAAAGCCTACGGTCAGGCACACGAATGTGCAGCCGGTGATGAAAATAACTCCGCCCATGGTCGGAGTCCCCGCCTTGGACATATGCCAGGTCGGGCCGTCCTGACGTATCTCCTGTCCCGCTTTCATTTTTCTTAGCCAGGGGATATAAAATCTGCCTACGATAACGGCGACGATAAACGCCATCACAAGGGCAAGCATCAGCTTCAGTGTCATTATCCGTTCCTCTTCTCTATATGTTCTGCTACAATCTCGCGCTCATCCATGTGGCGCTTTTCATGGCCGACGACCTGATAATCCTCATGGCCTTTGCCGGCAAGCAATATTACATCATCAGAAAGGTGGTTGTCAATCGCCCATCTTATCGCTTCGGCTCTGTCGCAGATAACTTTATGGGGAGTCGTCTTGCTTTTAAGTCCCTCGACTATCTCGCCTATTATCGCGTCGGGATCCTCAGTGCGCGGGTTATCGCTGGTCACTATGACAAAATCGGCGTTATCCGCCGCAATGCCGCCCATTATTGGGCGCTTTGTTCTGTCGCGGTCGCCGCCGCAGCCGAACAGCACGACCAGCCGCCCCTCGACATTATCCTTCAGCGCCCTGAGAGCGTTTTCCAGAGCGTCGGGGGTGTGGGCATAGTCGATGAGGATGGTGTAATCGCCGTCAGTAGGCACTACCTCCATCCTGCCCTTCACGCCCTTCGCACCCGACATCGCGTCTGCGCAGTCAGCAAGGCTCAGGCCGAGGGCAAGACCCATGCAAATAACGTTCAGGGCATTGTAAACGGAAAATTTACCGGGGATGGCAAGCTTAACCCGTGCCCTGTCGCCCATAAAAGCCGCTGTAAACTCAACGCCGGAGGCCGACAGTCTGATATCGCTTGCCGTAAGGTCCGCGTCTTTTCCGTCGGCGGAATAAGTAAGCAGCCTGCACCCTGCGTTTTCCATGATTATATCATGCCATTTATCGTCAATATTGATGCAGCCGCAGGCGCAATGCTCGAAAAGCCGCGCCTTTGCCTCGGCATATTCCTCCATCGTATGGTGGAAATCGAGGTGATCCTGAGTAAGATTCGTGAACGCGCCCACCTTGAAATCAATACCGGCAACGCGGTCCAGAGTCAGGGAGTGGGACGATACCTCCATAACGACATGGGTGCAGCCGGCGTCCGCCATCTCGCGGAAAAGCTGCTGCAGCTCAAAGCTCTCGGGAGTGGTACGCTCGGTGTGAATAAGCTCATCGCCTATCATATTGCCGTTTGTGCCGACAAGGCCGACCTTTGCATTGAGCTTTTCCTCAAGAAGATGCTTCATGAGATAGGTGCTGGTCGTTTTTCCGTTTGTGCCGGTAACGCCGATAACGCACATTTCTCCGGCAGGGTCACCGAAATAATTGCGGCTCGCCATCGCAAGAGCATACCGGCAGTTATCAACGAGAACATAAGGTATATCAACACCCGGCGCCCTGTCGCACAGTATAACGCACGCGCCGTTTTTAACGGCGGAGGGAATGTAATCATAGCCGTCGGACTCAAAGCCCGATATAGCAACGAACATATCCCCCGGTTTTGTTCTTCTGGAGTCATAGCTTATGCCGTAAATCTCCGTGCTTACATCCGCGGCAAGCTCAAGCACCTTTATGTCTTTTAATATATCCGCAAGTTTCATCTTTCCACTTCCTTTATATCTCAGTTAATACTTCCCAAGCATACTTTCATCCTCGGAAAGCAGCGTAACTTCTATTATTGTTCCATGTTTAACAGGAGTACCGGGCGCTATGCTCTGGGAGAAAACTCTCTGGCTGTCCGAGGCGCTTATGACGGTATCCGTCCTCGCGAAAAGGCCGTATTTACTTAATTCCGCCGCAGCCTCGGCATAGCTCATATTTCTGAGGTCGGGCATAGTTTCAAGACCCGCAGATGGCTCGGCACCGGCGTAGATTATCACGGTGCTGCCGTCGGCTATCGCCGCGTTTGCCGCGGGAAGCTGATCCGTAACGGTGCCGCCGCTGCCGATAAGGCGGCATTCAAAGCCGCTCTCGGAGAGCTTAGCTCTGGCTTCATCCACACCGAGGCCCTTAAGCGAGGGTACGGCTTTATCGATCTTCTTCAGCTCATCATCGTCATACACAGGCTCAATGCCCATATACGGGAGAATATCGGCAAACATTTTTCCCACGGTGGGCGCCGCCATCTGGCCGCCCGAGACATATATGCCGGATTCATTGCTCGGCGAATCGAGCAAAACGAGAAGAGCGATCTGCGGATCGTCCGCGGGGGCAAAGCCGATAAAGGATACAATATATTCCTTCTTTCCCGTCTCGGCCTCGTAGCTCACCTTCTCGGATGTGCCGGTCTTGCCGCCGATACGGTAACCGGAAACGGCCGCGTTTCTACCGGTGCCGTCATTGGGGTCGCCCACGACCTGCTCGAGGATGCTGCAAACGGTCTTGCTGGTCTCCTCGCTTATCACCTGGCGCACGACTGTCGGTTCACGATTATACACCGTATTCCCCTCTGAGTCCAGTAAACTTTCTGCAACGTAGGGCTGCATGAGATAGCCGCCGTTGACACAGGCACTTACTGCGGTTATAAGCTGCAGCGGAGTTATTGTAAAGGTCTGGCCGAAGGAGGCAGCGGCAAGCTGGGACTTGTTCTTTTCGCTGCAGAAGGTATCCCAGCTCCACCATATGCTTCCGCTCTCGCCGCCGAGGTCTATACCGGTTTTGGCGGTAAGCTGCTCAGAACTGTCGTCGGTCAGGCTGAGAAAGCCAAATGCGTCGCAGTATTTGTAGAAGGTCTCAGCCCCGACCCTCATTCCGATGTTTACAAATGCAACGTTGCAGGAGTGCTGCACCGCCTGCGTCAGAGTCTGTGATCCGTGGCCTGCGGTTTTCCAGCAGCGCACGGGGTTGGTTCTGCCCTGTACCTGTACGTTTCCGCCGCAGAAGAAATTATCTTCAAGGCTGACCTTTCCCTCCTCGAGCGCCATGGACAGGGTTATTATCTTGAAGGTCGAGCCCGGCTCATAAGTATCCGAAAGCGTTTTATTCCGCCATTGAAGACGTTGGGCGTCAGCCAAAAGCTGCTCTTTTTCCTCCTCGGTCGCGGCGCCGTCAATGGCGCTCTGAGCCTCGTCGCTGACGTCAAGGAAGTTGTTCAGGTCATAACCGCCGATGGAGGCCATGGCAAGTATCTTACCGGTATTGACGTCCATGGCTATGGCTCCCGCGCCGTTTTGTATATCATAATCCTCGACCGCCTGATACAGAGCTTTTTCAACATAATGCTGTATCGTAAGGTCGATGGTCGTAACAAGGTCCAGGCCGTTTTCCGCGCCTGTATAGCCCTCGTATTGGTTAAACAAGAGGTCGGTGCCGTAAGCGTTGGTCGCCCGCATATATTTACCGGATGTACCGCAGAGCGCGGAATCATACTGAGCTTCCAGACCGTCAAGGCCGTAATTATCAGTACCGACAAAGCCAATCACATGGCAGGCGAGCGAGGAATATGGATAATAGCGCTTGGTGTCGCTTTCAAGGCGCACGCCCTTGAGGCCGTACTCCGTCTTGAATTCGCGGACCTTATCGGCAGTCTCCTTCTCGACCTTTCTTGCTACCGTAACATACCATGAGCCGGTATTATTGGTCTTTTCGAGTACGCTGTCATAGTCCACACCGAGTATTTCCGAGAGCTTCTGCGCGATAAGCTCGGGGTCTTCATCATATATCTCTATCTCCGCAGGGCTGAGGTACACGTTTTCAACATTGGCGCTCATGGCAAGAATATTCATGTTGCAGTCGTATATCGTGCCACGCTCGGCCGAGGCGCCGGTCTCGCGGAGCTGCTGGCTTATTGCAAGCTCCTCGTATTTCTCGTGGTCTCTTATCTGCAACACATATAATCGGGCGGCAAGCACGCAAAACGCAAGTATGCCGCACACTGCCATCAGGAATAGTGTGCGGCGAAGCATTGTCCTGTTCGGTCTGCGGTTTAAGTTCTGATTTACGGATCTCTGCATGACGCCCTCCGCGAGAAAGTATATCTAAGACATACTATATCGCCTTCAAGTCAAATATTCTTATGCAGCCTATCCGTTTTCCTCTGTTTCGGCAAAAATCAGCGCCTTATCCTGAGTATCCGTATCAATTTCTATTGTCTGTGAGCCGCTCGGCTTTTGCATACCGAACTCGTTTTCGGCCCTGTCCTCAAGCTCGTCAAGATCTATCCGCGACTCGTATTCTATCCGGAGCCTGCGCTTTTCCTCTTCAAGCTCTTTTAGCTCAGCTTCGAGCCCAACATTTATGTCGTTCTGCTCCGTAAGTTCTATACGAACAAAAAGCGTTCTTATCAGCAGACACGCGGCGGCGACCGCAAGGAGCGCCGTCAAAGCCGCCGATACGTTCAGTCGGAATTTATCCGAGTTCACCTTTTTTGTCTTGGCTTTTTGCTTAATCCGGCTGTAATCGTATTCGGAACTTACGTTTTTCACTGCTGACCTACACTCTCTCGGCAACGCGAAGCTTTGCGCTTCTCGACCGTGGGTTGTTATTCAGCTCATCCTCACCCGGCACAATGGGTTTTCTGTGTACATTTCTTAGCGTCTGCACGAAGCCGCAGGTGCATATCGGTGCCTCCCTCGGGCAGGTGCATCCGTTTTCTCTTTCCGCGATGGCGGTTTTTACTATCCTGTCCTCCAGCGAGTGGAAGCTTATTACGCACAGCCTTCCGCCTTTATTTAGTTTGTCAGGTGCCGTGCGCATCATCTCGTCGACCGCGCCGAGCTCGTCGTTAACGGCTATCCTTATGGCCTGGAAACTGCGTTTCGCGGGGTGCTGCTTCTCTCTGAGAGCAGCGGCCGGCATTGCTGATTTTATCACATCCACCAGCTCAAGAGTTGTATCTATGGGCTTGACCGACCTTTTTTCGGCTATGCGTGAGGCTATGCGCTTGGCAAAACGTTCCTCTCCGAAATCGCGCAATATTCTTGCAAGCTCCGCCTCCAGCCATTCGTTCACAATGTTCCACGCAGTAAGAGTGTCCGTATCATCCATCCTCATGTCAAGCGGGGCGTCGTTCATGTAGGAAAAGCCACGCTCGCCTTCGTCAAGCTGAGGCGACGACACTCCGAGGTCAAAGAGCATTCCGTCAACTCCGTCGATGCCGAGTTTATCAATTATACTTGCCACGTCACGGAAGTTACCGTGAACAAGCGTCATTTTACCGGCATACTCCTTCAGCCTCTCCCCTGTGCGCCTTATGGCCGACTCATCTCTGTCAATTCCGATAAGTCTGCCGCTTGTAAGTCGCTTTAAAATCTGCTCGGAGTGGCCGCCAAGTCCGAGAGTTCCGTCAACATAGATCCCGTCGGGCCTGATATTCAGGTTTTCTATACATTCGTCCAGCAACACCGATATATGCTCGGGCATATCAAAACTCCAGTTCTTCCATTACGGAGGCAATATTCTCGGGACTTATTTCCGCTTCGTGCACCTTTGACCATGCATTTTCGTCCCAAAGCTCGGCGTGGTTGTTGCAGCCTACAACGGTGACGTTTTTCGTCAGATTCGCATACTCTCTCAGGTGCGCTGGGATGAGCGTTCTGCCCTGGTTATCAAGCTCGCATTTTGAGGCATAGGCAAACAGAGGCCGCATCTTGCGCTGCTTAACATAGCTCATGGCGTTCACCTTATCGGAAAACTCCTTCCAGCTGGCCGCACTGTATGCCGACAGGCATTTATCCATCGACAGTGTTATATAAAACACATCGCCGAGCTCTTCCCTCAGCTTCGCCGGTATAAAGAGCCTTCCCTTAGAGTCAAGGCTGTGCTGATATTCACCTGTCATGGCTCTCTACCTCCAAAGTTCGTGGTATTTCGATGCACTTTGCACCACTTCTCACCACTTTACTCACAATTATAGAGGCTTGGGATATAAAATGCAAGAACATTTTGGTGACAGATGATCAAAAAAAGAGCTTCCGACTACGGAAACTCTTTTTATATGGAAATATTTATTTTTCTTCAGCTTTAACCTCGGCGGCGGGAGCAGCGGGCGCTGCGGGGGCCGCGCCGGAAAGACTGCGGAAGCTTACGCGTGACTGGTTAATTGATTTTAGAGCCGAGCCCACGGTCTCCTCCGTGCGGCGAAGTATCTCGTCGACATACTCGTTGGCAACACGGCGGAGCTCTTTTGATTTATACTCGGCATCGGACACGAGCTGTGCACTGTGCGCCTTTGCCACGCGCACTATCTCCTGTTCCTCGAGCATGGCACGTGCCTTGTCCTCCGCGTTTTTTCGGATAGATTCCGCCTCACGCTTTGCATTGCCTATAAACTCGTCCCTTGCGGACACAAGGCGCTTAGCCTCTGAAAGCTCCGCAGGTATGCCCGACTTTATCTCATTGAGTATCTCAAGGACATTATCTCTCTCAATAATGCATTTATCGTTTCCGAGGGGAACGCCCCATGCCTCGGATACCATAGTATACAGGGTCTCGATAAGCTCCATTACTTCTACGTTTTTTTCGCTCATTTCAGCGCCTCCATAATTTAGCCTTTTCCTCGACCTCTTCAATGATCTCACACGGTACGAAGCCCGTGAGGTCAGCGCCGTAAGACGCCAACTCCCGAACAACCGAAGAACTGAGGAACGTGTATTTTTCGCTCGCGGTCAGGAACATAGTTTCAAGCTGGGGATTGATCATTTTATTTATAAGATTCATCTGAAACTCATATTCAAAGTCAGATGCAGCCCTCAGGCCCTTGACTATCACTGCGCCGTCATATTTTTTGACGTATTCGGAGAGCAGTCCTGTAGGGGTCTCGACCTCGACATTAGGGAAGCGCTCCACCACCTTGCGAACCATCTCCACTCGTTCTTCTATTGTGAACATTGGCTCTGTCTTGGTGGAGTTTACCATGATGCAGACAACGACCTTGTCGAATATCTGGGCCGTCCTTCTGATAATATTAAGATGCCCGAGAGTTATTGGGTCAAAGCTGCCGGGGCATAAAGCAAGACTCATATCTGTGTCTCCTTGCTGTATGTGGTGAGTTTTACTTTGCCGTAATTATACTCCTTACGTTTAAAATAAGGCATATTCATATCCGGCATGGGCTTTTCGCGCCCACTTTCGCACATAATTATACCACCTTCCGTCAATATGTCAACGGAATTGACGATTTGCAGCACTTTATCCAGCAGATTTGTGGCATAAGGAGGGTCAAGAAGTATTATATCGTACTTTCCTCCGCGGCTCAGGAACGATATCGAATCCTCCTGGACCACTCTTGCATCAAAGCCGCAGCTTTTAAGATTATCCCTGACGATAGCTATTGCTTCCCTGCTCTGATCGACGAAGGTGACCTCCGCGGCGCCGCGACTCAGGCATTCGATGCCGAGCTGGCCCGTCCCCGCGAACAGATCGAGCACGCGCCTGCCCTCGATATCGAACTGTATGATATTGAATATGGATTCCTTAACCTTATCGGTGGTCGGACGTATATCGTAATTTGCAGGCTCCCTGAGCCTTTTACCGCGCATCGAACCGCTTATAACTCTCATTGCTGTTCCTCGCTTTTATGATAATAGTTATACACCGCTCTCGCCGTATTCACCGGAACGACGGAGCACAGCTCATCGAAGTCCGCGTTTTTTATGGCCTTGAGCGTCCTGAAATGCCGCAGAAGCTCGCTTTTGCGCTTCTCTCCCACCCCGGGAATCCCGTTGAGCTCCGAACCGAAGCTCTCGCTGCGCAGTGAGCGCTGATATTCTATAGCAAAACGGTGAGTTTCCTCCTGAATATTGCCGATGAGCGAAAAGGCCGCCTGATTCGTGCTGATGCCGATCTCCTTACCGTCCGCGGTCACAAGCGCTCTTGTGCGGTGGCGGTCATCCTTCACCATTCCGAAGATCGGGATATTGAGTCCAAGCTCGGAAACGACCTCTCTTGCTGCGTCGGCATGGGTGGCTCCGCCATCGATAAGCAGCAATTGAGGCAGCTCGGAAAACTTCCCGTCGCCGTCTAAGAGCCTTGCAAAGCGTCTGGCAACGGCCTGTCTCATGCTGGCATAGTCGTCCCTGACCTCCATATCCTTAATTCGGAATTTGCGGTAATCGCGTTTGAGCGGTCTTCCGTCTCTGTATACCGTCATTGCCGCGACTATGCCGCTGTCACCGAGATTGGAAACATCAAAGGCCTCTATCCTCGCGGGATATTCAGGCAGGTCAAGGGCTTTCTGCAGCCACAGAAGAGTGCTCCTTCTGCGCTGCTCCGATGTCGTGGAACGCAGGATCTCCTCCGCGGCGTTCATATCCGCGCGCTCTATAAGGCGAAGCCTGTCACCCCGGCGTGGCGCTTCGACCGTGACCTTCCTCCCCGCAAGCTGGGTAAACAGCGTTCCGAGCTCCTCCATATCCTCTGTTTCAAACGGCAGCAGGATGTTCTTCGGCCAGATATTGCGGGCTGAATAGTATTGCCGCACAAGCGCGGAGACAGCCTCCTCATCGTCCTCGAGCGGGTCTGAAATAAGCTCATAGTCCTTACCGGTCAGCGAGCCGTCATTGAAATGCAGAACAACAAAGCAGGTCTTAGCGCCGCGCTTAAAGCCGATGGCGTCGGTATCGGCAAAGGCCGTCGCGATAACGCGCTGCTTATTTGACAGGCCCTCGACAGCACGGATTCTGTCCCTATATTGCGCAGCAAGCTCAAACCTCAGATTTTCAGAGCAATCAAGCATTTTTTCATTTAAATCCGCGAGAAGCTCCTTTGTTTTTCCTTCAAGTACAAGACAGGCCTGCTCTATCGCAATACGGTATTCCTCAGCCGAACCCTCGCCGCTGCACCAGCCCCGGCAGGCGCCCATCTGATAGTTTAGGCAGGGTCTGCCTTTGCCGATATCCCTGGGGAAAACCCTCGTACACGTCGGAAGTCCCACGGCCTTGCATACAACGTCGATTATTTCCCTGGACACGCTTCGTCCGCCGAAGGGGCCGAAATATGCCGCACCGTCCTTCTTGGGCCGGTTTATTATAGAAAATTTAGGATACTGCGAATTCTTGTCAAGTCTTATGAACGGATACCCCTTATCATCCTTAAGAAGAATGTTGTAATGCGGCTGATGCTGCTTTATCAGCGAGTTTTCCAGCAGCAGCGACTCAAATTCCGAATCGACCACTATAACATTGAAATCCGCGACCTTTTCCACCATGGCCTCCACCTTGGGAAGATGGCTGCCCCGAAAATAGCTCGTGACCCTGTTTTTGAGCTTTTTGGCCTTACCCACATATATGACTTTGCCCGATGAATCCAGCATGATATACACGCCGGGCTTCATCGGGAGATTATTTGCTTTTTGAAGCAGGGTATCAAGCATTTTTGACCTCTTTTGTCCTGTTGCCGAAGGCGCACCACAGCGTCACAGAGGCAATGACGATCACACCGCCTATAAGGGAGAATACGCCGGGCCTTTCTCCGTCAAACAGCAGTACCCACACAGGGTTCAGAAGCGGCTCCACCGCACCCAGCAGGCTGCAGGCCAGCGGCGGGCAGTATTCCGAGGCCCTGCCGTAGAGTATATAGGGAATACCGAGCTGCAGCACGCCGAGAATTATGATATACAGTACAGGCAGACCCGTAAAATCGGGCTTGGATGAGATTATAAACGGCAGACCGACTATAAATGCCGCCATCTGTCCTATAAACAGCGCCGAAAAGCGCTCCTCGCCCTTTGCCTTACCTACCGTTAAAAACATTCCTCCCAGAAAGGCACCTGCAAGAATGGCAACGAAATTGCCCAGCATATACCCGCTCTCAAGCTTATCGAAGAAAAACATCGATATACCCGCGAGAGTACACAGCACGGCGATAAGATCGTTACGTCTTATCTTCTTCCCGAAGAAAAGTGCGGAAAATATCACAACGAAAAGCGGCGACGTAAACTGTAAAACTATCGCGTTTGCCGCAGTCGTGAGCTTATTTGCGGCAACAAACGCCGTATAAACGCTGCCCAGCAGTATTCCCCCGGTCAATGTCGATCTGTTAAAGATGATCTTGTAGCGCTTTATCTTTATATAGATCAGTATCGTTATTCCGGCAAAAAGGCTGCGCAGGGCAGAAATGGCAAAAGCGTTCCACGGAATGAGCTTTATAAATATGCCCGCTATGCTCCAGAGGGCGGCGCAGGCTATCATTTCGATTATGGCTTTATTCTCGTTTTTCATAGAAGGCTGACCCTAAATATTATCATATATTGAATAAGGGCGTGTCATAAACACGCCCTTTAGCTTCGTTTCTAAATATCATTCGGTGAAGTCAGATGCAATGAGCTCGGAAAGAGTATCGACCGCGGTGGCCTCATCGGCGCCGTCAGCAATGAGATTCACGGCAGTTCCTTTTACGATACCGAGGGAAAGAACGCCGAGCAGGCTTTTTGCATTGACACGTCTGTCTTCCTTTTCAATCCAAATGCTGCTCTTGAATTCATTGGCTTTCTGAATAAAGAAAGTCGCAGGTCTGGCGTGTAATCCCACCTGATTATTAATTACAACCTCTTTAGTTACCATTATCGCCACTCCTCATAATCTTTTAAGATTACTCCTACTTTAGCAAATTATTTAAAAAACGTCAACTCATTTTGTCTATTTTGGAGATTTACACATTATTCATAAATTTAATCGATTGCTTTTATTTCAATTCGACTATTGTTACACCGGTTTCACCCTCGCCGTATCGGCCCAGGCGGAAGCTTTTTACCGCCTTATTGCGCTTGAGCATCTGCTGAACGGCCGCCCTAAGCGCGCCGGTGCCCTTTCCGTGGATTATCCTCACCGTAGATAGTTTAGCCATGACCGCATTGTCGATATACATTTCTGCCGCGGCCACGGCTTCCATCGACTCCATGCCGCGCAGGTCGATCTCGGGATTGACCGCCGCGGCGCGAATATTGCTGCTTCCTGCGAGCGAAACGCTTTTTTTCTTCTGCTTTGCAGCGTGGCCTTCAAGTAGGTATACCTCGCTCTGCTTTGCCTTGACGGTCATTATGCCGGCCTTAAGGTTCAGCGTACCGTCGGGATTTACGTCGATGACCTCCGCTTTAACTCCCATGGAGATGATCTCCACCGTATCCCCTGCGCGGACCTCGCGTGAAGATTTTTTCTCTTCCTTCGGCTCTTCCGGCTTGGCGGCCTTTATTTTATTCTCCGATTCGTTAAGCTTGCGGCGCAGCTCGCTTCTCGCCTCGTTTACCCTTTGGGCTTCCTCTTCATCGTTTGCCCTGCGGCGCATATCGTCAAGCTCTGCGAAGGTCTCTTCCGCCGTCTTCCTTGCCTCGGCGATTATGCGCTCAGCCTCGCGGCGGGACTTTTCATCGGCCTTTTCAAGCCGCACGGCGAGTTCCGCACGCAAAAACGCCGCTTTTTTGGCGCTCTCTTCGGCTTCGCGCAGCTTTACCGCGGCCTCGGCTCTGTCGCGTTCCAGCATCAGTCGGGTCTGCTCAAGCTTTTCTATGGTCGCCTCGAAGCTTGCGTTCTGCACGCCCACGCGGGCTTTTGCATCTTCGATTATCTCGTCTCCGAGTCCGAGCCTTTTTGATATGGCAAAGGCGTTTGATTTGCCGGGTATGCCCACCAGCAGCCTGTAGGTAGGCCGAAGAGTCTCAACGTCAAACTCGCAGGACGCGTTCTGGATCCCGGTCTCAGTAGTTGCATACACCTTCAGCTCGGCATAGTGCGTCGTGGCCGCAACGCTGGCTCCGTGCCGCCTTGCATACTCGATTATGGCGATCGCAAGAGCCGCGCCCTCTGTCGGGTCGGTGCCAGCGCCGAGCTCGTCAAACAGCAGCAGCGAATCATCGTCACACTCATTCAGAATATGCACTATGTTCGTCATATGTGCCGAGAAGGTAGATAAATTTTGCTCTATCGACTGCTCATCTCCGATATCGGCCAGAATGTGCCGGTATACAGGCACTCCGCTTCCGTCGTCGGCGGGTATGTGCAGTCCGCACTGCGCCATTACGTTCAGCAGTCCGATGGTCTTGAGGGAAACAGTCTTGCCGCCGGTATTGGGGCCTGTGATTATAAGTGTATCGAAATCCTCGCCCAGCTCAAGGCTTATGTGGACTGCCTTATCCCTGGGCAGCAGCGGATGACGCGCACGGCGGAGCACCGTTCCCCGCTCTCTGAGCTCGGGCTCTATTCCGTTGAGCTTATACGAAAGCTTCGCCTTGGCAAAAATTACGTCAAGCTGAATAAGAATATTATAGTCCGAAGCAATGTCATCGGCGTGCTCGGCGCAGTCGGCGGAAAGCTCCGCCAGTATGCGCTCGATCTCCACTTTCTCCTTTGCCGCCAGCTCGCGCAGCTCGTTATTCGCCTTCACGGCAGCCATAGGCTCGATGAAAAGCGTCGCCCCGGACGCGGAGATATCATGCACGAGGCCCGCGATCGCGCCCTTGTGCTCAGCCTTTACCGGCACGACGAAGCGATCCGAGCGCATTGTGATTATCGGCTCCTGCAGCGCCTTTGCATAGGACGGAGAGGAAATTATCTTCTGCAGCGAGTCGCGCACTCTCGCGCTTGCCGCTCTTATCATTCTGCGGATGTCCGCAAGCTCGGACGATGCGCTGTCGGCTATCTCATCCTCGCCCACTATGGAGGACGTTATCTTTTCCTCGAGAAAGCGGTTCGTATGCAGGGCGGAAAACAGATAGTCTATGCTCGTTTTCCCGACGGTGTCATCGGCTACATAGCCCTTGACGAGCCTTGCACACTGCAATACGCGCGCGATGTCAAGAAGCTCTCTTGTATTGAGCGCTCCGCCGAGGTCAGCGCGGTTTAATGACGCTCTGACGTCCCTCACGCCCGAAAGCGACGGGCTCCCTCGCACCACCATCATGTTTTTTGCAGCGCTTGTTTCGGAAAGCCTGCGCTTTACCTCAAATTTATCCCCAGAGGGCGAGAGCGCCGAGCACTGCTCCTTTCCGCCCTCGGTCACGGCTTCGGCAGCAAGCATTTCCAAAACCGCCGGCAGCTCAAGGGTGTTGAGTGATTTTTCATAAAATTCCATTATTTTACCTGTCTCCAGTAATTAAGTGCGTTGAATTTTCGTTCCGTTTGCGTTAAAAGATATGTCTCCGCCGCCTTTGAAGCCCGCTCCATCGCCTCGTCGCCGAGGCTGAAGGAAAGGAGCTTTCGCGGCTCGGAGTAAATAATATATCTCAGAGCCTTTAGTGAGTCGGGGCAGAGCTTTATGTTGGCTTCAAGCTGACTGTTCCGGCAATCTCTGCAGCAGATCAAGCCGTTTTGCGGGCTGAAGCGCGGTTCTTCGGGCTCTGAGCTTCCGCACACGGCACAGGCTGTCAGAGCAGGCTCGTAGCCGGCAAGCGACATCAGCCGCATTTCAAAAGCCGTTTTGATATGCACCTGCGGATACAGGTCGTTTGCCAGCGCAAAGAGGCAGTTTAAAATAAGCTGCAGCATATAGGGGTTGGGCTGATCCTCGTCGGACAAGGCCTCGATGCACTCGGCAAAATAGCTTGCCAGAGCAAGCGCCGAGATATCGCTGCGAAGCCCCTTGAATTCCTCGATGGTCGAGCCCTCGTTAACAGACCAGTAGCCGCGGTTTTCAAACATCGTCAGCTCTGAAAACGCCAGAAGCTGCGTAGCCGCCGCAGTTTTGCTGCCTTTGCGCAGGGCTCCGCGGGCCTTGACCGTTATTTTGCCCATGTCCTCGGTCAGAACCGTCAGTATCCTGTCGGCTTCCTTGTATTTAACTTCCCTGAGTATCAGTCCCTTTGTGGTCTTGAACATATGTACCCTGCTCACCCTCAGGGCAGGAGGTCATCCTCCGCCCTGTCTTTATTATTATATTTTTCCGCCGCCCTATGCATGAGCCAGCACAGCGGATCGCCTGTATCGGCAAAAACCTGCCAGAAAAATTCATCGCTCATATACGAACCTCCACTGCCGTTAGTATCTGACGGAGCGGCTGGTATATGAGTGGTAATTATTCCGAGAATCCGAAGTTGCGGAGCTGCGCCATGGAGTCGCGCCAGTTTTCCTTTACCTTGACCCATGTCTGAAGAAAGACCTTCGTGCCCATAAAAGCCTCGATATCATTGCGCGCAAGCTCGCCGATCCTGCGAAGCATGGCGCCCTGCTTTCCGATGATTATGCCCTTGTGGCTGGCCTTTTCGCAGAAGATAGTGACGTCCATGTCGATAATCCCGTTTTCCCGCTCGGAAAATTTTGTCACCTCGATTGCGATGCCGTGAGGTATCTCCTTGTCAAGGCAGAGCAGTAGCTTTTCGCGCACGAGCTCCGCGCATATCTGCTTTTCCGGCTGGTCACTTATCATGTCGTCGGGGAAAAGCTGAGGCCCCTCTACGGCGTACTTTTCAAGCTGCTGCATAAGCTCGTCCAGTCCCTCTCCGCTTTTTGCGGATATGGGGATTATCGCGTCGAACTCACAGGCGGCGCTGTATACTGCCATGACCTCCAGAAGCGCGCTTTTTTCGACGGTATCGATCTTATTAATCACAAGCACGGCGGGAACACAGGCCTCTTTGATGCGGGCTATGAGCTCTTCCTCCTGTTTACCGATATTCGCTATCGGCTCTACAAGAAGCATGACGGCGTCCACATCCGCAACGCTCTCCTTTACGACGTTCACCATGTAGTCGCCCAGGCGCGTTCTCGGCTTATGAAAGCCCGGCGTATCCATTAGTACAAACTGTGTATCGCCGCGTGTGACAACGGCGCTTATCCTGTTGCGCGTCGTCTGGGGCTTGTTCGATACTATGGCTATCTTCTCGCCTACAAGCGCGTTTGTAAGGGTCGATTTGCCGACATTTGGTCTGCCGCATATGGTTATCATTACTGATTTTTTTATCATCTCATATTTCCTCCATTATCTCTTTCTCGCGCTCTCGCATCTGCGCTTTCATTGGGCCTTCATCAACATGGTCGTAGCCCAGCAGGTGCAGAACGCTGTGTACCGTAAGGTAGCATATCTCGCGCTCAAAGCCGTGGCCGAGCTCCGCGCCCTGCTCGGCGCAGCGCTCAAGGGATATCATCATGTCACCGAGCATCACGGCTCCGGTCTCGGGGTCTTTTTCGCATATTTCGGGGTCAAACTCCCCCGCTGTCAGCTCGTTGAGCGGGAAGGACAGTACGTCGGTGGGCCTGTCCACGCCGCGGAAATCGCGGTTAACTTCATGTATGCCCTCATTATCCGTCAGCATGACGCTTACTATGCAGGGACAGCCTACACCCTCGGCGTCGAGTGCCCTCTGAATGGATTTTTTTATAAGCTGCGCCGCATTATTATGCCCAAGGCCTTTTTTCTCGCGACTTATATATATCTCGTGCATGGTCACTGCTTCTTTCTTTTGTATGTTCCCTTTTTGCGGACTGGCTCCGGCGGGTTTTTCTTATCATACACCTCGTAGGCTTCGATTATCTTCTGCACAAGCTGATGGCGCACGACGTCGGCACCGGTGAGACGGCAGATCGCGATATCGTCAATGCCTTCAAGCACCTTCATGGCGACCTTGAGGCCGCTTACCTTGTCTTCGGGCAGGTCGATCTGGGTTATATCGCCCGTTATAACGACCTTTGAGCCGAAGCCTATGCGTGTGAGGAACATTTTCATCTGCTCGCGGGATGTGTTCTGAGCCTCGTCAAGGATTATGAAGCTGTCGTCAAGCGTTCTGCCGCGCATATACGCAAGCGGCGCGACCTCGATATTCCCGCGCTCCATATACTTCTGATAGGTGTCGGCCCCCAGCATATCAAACAGCGCATCGTACAGCGGCCGCAGATACGGGTCGACCTTGCTCTGAAGATCGCCGGGCAGGAAACCGAGGCGCTCGCCCGCTTCGACGGCTGGGCGGGTCAGGATTATCCTGTTTACCTGCTCCGCACGAAACGCCGCGACGGCCTCCGCAACGGCAAGATAGGTCTTGCCAGTGCCCGCAGGCCCGATGCCGAGGGTTATCGTGTTCTTGGCTATTGCGTCGCAGTAGGTCTTCTGGCCGAGGGTCTTTGCCTTGACGGGCTTTCCCTTGGCCGTTATGCACACAACATCGCTTGCAAGCTCGTTTATCTTCGATTCCCGCCCCTCTGACACGAGCTTAAGTATATACCGCACGCTCTGCGCGTCAATATTCTCGCCTCTCGCGGCAAGAGTGAGCAAACCGTTTATGGCCTTTTCCGCGTTCATAACGCTTTCGGCCTCGCCGCAGACATGGATCATATTATCCCTGTCAAGGACTTTGACGCCGAGCTCAGTCTCGATTATCCTTAAATTCTGGTCGAAGGAGCCGAACACGCTTATGACGTGCTCCATTCTTTCGACTTCTATTGTCCGTTCAATCATATGCTGCCTCCTTGGCAATGTTCTCTCTGCACTGAGCGCGCAGGGTCACGGTCAAAAGCGCGTCATCCTGCGAGACACTGAAATTTACCGAAATGATCTCGCCGCCGTCTATCCTTCGCTCAAGCTCTTTTGTGAGCGTTGACTTCAATCTTTCGGCAGCCTCGTTTACGTCGATCTGAACCATTTCGGTCTCGTACTCTACCGTGCTCTGGGATGCAAATCCTATCGGCAGCACGAAGGCTTTGCCGAGGGATATGTATCTTAATTTATTTATTTTATCACAGCTAATACTGTCATTTCTACTGTCAGAATAAAAATTTATACGCTTTTTCCCGATAACTATGGAAAAATCGCTGTCCTTCCCCGCTTTTTCAACCTTGCGCTCCTCATAAAGAGGCGTCTGCGCACTTATCTCGTACCAAGTGTCAGCCTCGACAATTGCCATGGCTCGGACATATCTGTCGTCCCCAGTCTCGCTGTCCATAAAAGCGCTCACGAGTTTATCGCCTTTTACAACGGTATCACCCGCATAAACAAGCTGCTTTCCCTCCAGCACCGACAGCTTAGTTATTATTCCGCTTTTTTCGGCAATAATATCGCAGGGCTCCTTTTCGTTTATTATCTCCGGCTTTTCGATGCGCTCGTGGATGACCACCTCCGCGCGTGAATTGCGGACATTAAGGCTCATCCATGCGATGTCGGGCATTTTCATCAAAATACTGCTGCGCACCTCCTCGGACGAAAGCGCCGGCCAGAATGCGCCGTATTCAACTCCGCACTCCGAAAGCGCGCGCATTATCTCGCCGTCTGAGATATTCTCATTGCCTTCGATATCAATGCTCCAGAGGAACATCGAGGATATCGCCAGCAGAGTGATGCACAGTCCGCAGAATATGCAGAATATCCAGCGTCTTTTTACAGCTCTGCTGATATTTTTTCCCCCACGGGAAGCGATTAGCTTTACCTCGCAGCCGTTTTTGCCGTTTTGCCCGCTCAATTTCGGATAGTCGGACGCATGGACCGTCATAGTCATCGCAAAATCATCGCAAGGGCTTGTATCCCAGAATTCAATGCCGTTTTCGGCGCAGAAATTCAGAAGGCGCTCAGGCTTAGCTCCCGTGACCTCGAGCCGTACCGTTCCCCGGGCAAGATCATACAGCTTTTTCATATCATTCAAACTCCAGTGAAATAATTCTTCCGCATATGAGCATATCCTTCTTATCCATTGCGCCTATGCTCAGACCGTCCCCGCGAATTATCAGCTTTACTCCTCCGCAGTCGACTTCGGTTGTGTTCTCTCCGTAACTGATTATCCCGTGATGATTTTCTATCATCAGTCGGCGTCTGCCGCAAAGGCTGAGCTTTGTGCTGCCCGCGAGCGCGTCGGCCGGAAGATCAAGCCTGTCGGCAAGAAGCTCGGCCTTGTCGTTAAAATTACCCATCAGCAGCTCACCTCCGCAGTATAAATCTATGCCGCTGCACATAGCTTAATACATGGACAAGGAGCTGATGAAAACGAAAAGGCTTTTTTACATATTCGCCGCTCTCGGCCTCTTCGCCGCGCTGCTTATTTTCCCTCAGGCCGCGTCAGGAGCCGTGAAGGACGGGCTAAGTATGTGCGTAAGGGTCATAATCCCGTCTCTGTTTCCGTTTTTCGCCGTGACGAATCTTATAAATGAGCTGGGCATATCAAAGCTTGCGGGAAATGCCTTATCACCGTTGAGTTCAAAGCTTTTCGGGGTCTCCGGTCAGGGCGCAGCGGCATTTATAATAGGCGTGACGGGCGGATATCCGCTCGGCGCTTCCTACATAGCCGGACTCAGGCGGCAGCAGCTCATAAGCTCGGACGAGGCCTCGCGGCTCCTTGTCTTCTGCAACAACTCGGGGCCGGCGTTTATTATCGGTGCCGCCGGTATAGGCATATTCAAATCGTCCTCCGTGGGCTTTTTCCTGTATGCCGTGCATATCCTTGCCGCTCTTATCTGGGGCGTCATACTCAGCTCAGGCGGCAGCGGCGATATATGCTATGACGACGACGTTCTGGCAGAGAAAAGCGTTCCGGACGCTGTTACAAACGCTATAAAAAAATCCGCCGAAGCGACGGTGAATATCTGCGCTTTTATCACCGCCTTTTCGGCGCTTAACGGCATTCTTGACGCGATGGGCCTGCTTTCGTCTGTCTCGGGCGAAATATCCCGCGGCACCGGCGCAGAGCTTTCATGGTGCAGGGCGCTTCTGGCCGGTATCCTTGAGCTCGGAAACGGCATCGGCAGTATGGAAGAACTTTCCGTATCGCCCGTAAACCTTGCTCTCGCCGCTTTTATACTGAGCTGGGGCGGGCTCTCAGTTCATTTTCAGAGTTTTGCAATGATCTCGGGTACGGATATAAAAACCGCCCGATATATGATCGGACGGTTTTTGATAGCACTCACGGCAGCCGCGCTGGCGCTGCTCGGCGGAGCGATATTGTATTAAAATGCAAGTATTCCCACCACCGCCGATGCGGCGATGAAAACAATAGGGTGTAGCTTCTTCGTGGGCTTGCACCATCGCGTGAAATACAGCAGCAGAGCCGCAAGTATTATGGCCCTGATGTTGAAAATATCCGCGAAATTACCCGTTGCCCTGAATACGTCAACATTGAGCAGGGATATACCGACCACGAGAACCCCCGCAGCGGCGATAAGCCCGGTCGACGCCGGACGCAGCCCGTAAAACGCGGCTTCAACATATCTGTTGCTGCGGAATCTGTCCAGCACGGCGACTATCAGCAGAACGATGATTATGCCGGGGGTTATTATGCCGAGGGTCGCGGCGATCGAGCCGGGGATACCGGCGGTGGTAAAGCCCGTATAGGTCGCCATATTGATGCCTATCGGTCCGGGCGTCGACTCGGATATAGCCAGCATATCGGCTATCTGGTCATATGTGAACCACGCCGTTCTGTCCGCGATATCGTAGAGAAACGGCAGAGTAGCCATACCTCCACCCACAGAGAATAGGCCGATCTTAAAAAACTCCCACCAAAGGCGAAGAAGTATCATTTATTCTTCACCCCCAGGCAGTTTATCGCAATACCCGCCGCTGCCGACAGTATGACGAACAGCACCGGAGTCAGGTCGGTAAGCAGGGACGCAAGCGCCACCGCAATGAAGATCACAAAACACTTCCAGTCGATTACCGAGCTCTTCCAGAGCTTCAGCACCGCGTTGAATATCAGCACGCAGACGCATATGCGGATGCCGGCAAAGGCGTGTTTTACCGCAGGCACATCGGCAAAATTTGAAAGCAGAGCGGCGATCACGGTGATGATAATGAGAGCGGGAAACACCGTTCCCAGCGCTGCGACTATGCCGCCGATATTGCCCTTACGCTTCTGACCGATGAAGATCATGGTGTTGACCATGATGATCCCCGGAAGACACTGCCCGATGGCGTAGTAGTCAAGGATTTCTTCCTCCGTTACCCATTTGCGAGTCTCCACGACCTCGCGCTGGAGTATCGGCAGCATGGCGTAGCCTCCGCCGAAGGTCATTATGCCCACGCGGAAGGACACAAGGAAGATATCGAGCAGTTCTTTCATTTTTTAAGGCTTTCTGCGTATTCGGAATATTTTTTGAGCTTGGCGTCACATTCGGCCTTGTCCGCACCCTTGCAAAGGATATATACTTTGATCTTTGGCTCGGTGCCGGAAGGGCGCACGATAAAGCTCGTACCGTCGGCAAGCTCGAAATACAGCACGTTCGAGCCCTTTATCGGAGTCTCGCCCATAACTCCGAGCTCGGGAACGGTGATGCTGCCGTCGGAGTAGTCACGGAGTCTGAAGACCTCGGTACCCGCTATCTCCTTGGGAGGATCGCTGCGAAGCTGCGCCATAAGGTTTTTCATTTTGGCAAGACCGTCAAGGCCCGGCATTACAAGGTTAAGCGTCTTCTCGGCATAGCGTCCGTACTTCTCGTAAAGGCTCTCCATCGCCTGCTTGAGGTTCATGCCCTTGTCAAAATAATACGCGGCCATCTCAGCTACCATCATGGACGCGGTAACTGCGTCCTTATCACGTACATAGTCGCCCATCATGTAGCCGTAGCTCTCCTCATAGGCGAAGATATACTCGTAGCTGCCGGCTTTTTCCCACTCGGCGATGCGCTCGGCCATGAATTTGAAGCCGGTGAAGGTATCCTCAAAGTGAACGCCGTTTGCCTCGGCGACGGCCTTGGCCATCTCGGTCGTGACGATGCTCTTGACAGCTCCCGCGTTGGCGGGCAGGGTTCCGGCCGCCTTGCGTGCTGTTATGACATAATCAAGCAGCAGAACGCCGAGCTGGTTGCCCGTGATGGTGGTATAGCTTTCGCCGTCGCGCACCATTACGCCTATGCGGTCAGAATCCGGATCGGTGCCGATAATAAGGTCGCTGCCGACCTGCTTTGCAAGGTCTATGGCAAGATAGAAGCCCTCGGGATTTTCAGGGTTGGGGCTTTCGACCGTGGGGAAATTGCCGTCGAGCACCATCTGTTCCTTGACAGGGTAAAGCTGCGTGATTCCCAGACGGTGCAGCGCCTCGGGGACAAGCTTATATCCCGCGCCGTGGAAAGGCGTGTACACTATCTTAAGGCGGTCGGCCACCTTCTGGACAACGTCTTTATTAATCGCCTGTTCGAGCACCTTCTCAAGGTATGCTTCGTCAGTCTCGGCTCCGATAAGCTCTATGCGCCCGTCGCTCACAGCCTCGTCAAAATCGCAGCTTACAAAGTCGTTGAAGATATCGAGCCTGCTCATCTGATCGGCAATAGCCGCCGCGTGCTGCGGAGGAAGCTGCGCGCCGTCGGACCAATAGACCTTGTAGCCGTTATATTCCTTGGGATTGTGCGAGGCGGTTATGTTGAGACCTGCGGTCGTGCCGTAGTAGCGAACGGCAAAGCTCAGCTCGGGAGTGGGCCGCAGCGCGTCGAAAATGCGCACATGGATGCCGTTTGCAGCCATGACGCAGGCGGCTTCCCTTGCAAACAGCTCGCTGTTGTTGCGGCAGTCGAAGCAGATAACTATCCCCTTTGACATTGCCTCGGCACCCTCGGCCTTTATCACATTGGCAAAAGCCTGAGTCGCATGGCGGATAACGTGCACGTTCATCTGATGCAGGCCGAGCTTCATCGTGCCGCGAAGGCCGGCGGTGCCGAACTCAAGCGGGGCAAAAAACCTGCTTTCTATCTCCTTTTCGTCGTCAGCGATAGCGTTGAGCTCTGCCCACTCGGCCTCGCTCAGCGCGGGGCTGTCCAACCAGAGCTGGTATTCGTCCTTATAATTCCTCATATTCTGCGCTCCCTTCGGTCAAATTGACAGCGTCTTCATACATAGTTTTAGGAACATATATTTCAACACCCGGGCCGCTCACTCCGAGAATGAGTCTTCCGAAATCGCCGTCATTCGGGTATTGTCTTACACAGGGTATCCCATATGCCTCAAGAAGATTGACTATCATCTCGTCTGTCATGTCAAGGCATTTGCAGTGGGTCAGGAAAACGGGCTCGACGGGTTCGCCCTTTTCATCCTTGGGCCAGCGTTCAAAAAGTTCGCCGGTCAGGCGTCTTCCCCATTCGAGCTTGGCATTTTCGTCCATAAGTACCTCCGTTATTTATGATATCTCGAGCCTTCGGTTATTTTAAAACAGCGATAGATCTGCTCGGCAAGCATCACGCGGGCAAGGTGATGCGGAAATGTCATCTCGCTCATCCCGAGGCGCATATCGGCTCTTTGCTTTATGCGCTCGCTCATTCCAAAGGAGCCGCCGATGATAAAGCATATCCTCCCGCGTCCGGACACGGCAAGCTTATTGAGCTTGTCTGCAAGTTCTTCGCTTTTGAGCTGCTTTGCACCGACGCACATCGCTATCACATAGGCGTCCTTCCCGATCGCTCTTTCAATTTCCGCGGCTTCCTTTTCCAGGGCGGCCGCTATCTCCTTATCTGACGCTTCTTCCCTAAGCTTTGTTTCGTTTATTTCGGCACATTCAAATTTGCAGTAGTTTGACAGGCGCTTTGAGTACTCTGCAAAGGCGTCGATATAAAACGGCTCGCGCAGCTTTCCGACGCATATGAGTTTTATACTAAGCATTTTACTCTCTCTCCTACCGTTACTGCAAGCAAATTATTCATCGGAGCGACACTAATTTCGGTATTCTCTGTCGAAACCGCGTCATAAACAGTGTTATAGGCAAGCTCCGGAGTGTTATTTTCTCGGCTGAGATGCCCTAGTATTATATGCCTTGTGCCGGATTTTGCAAGATGCAGCGCAAGTTTTCCGCTGTCATTATTGGATAAATGCCCTGTGGGAGAGATAATGCGCTGCTTAAGGTAATAGGGATATGGGCCCGTTTTGAGCATTTCAACATCGTGATTTGCCTCGATAAGCGCAAGCTCCGCTCCCTCAAGGCCGCGGACAAGCTCATCGCTTATGCTGCCTGTATCGGTCGCATAAGCAATGGTACTGTCACCTTCAAAGCGATAGCCGACACTGTACGCCGCGTCATGGAGAGTGCGGAAGCAGCTTACAGCAATGCCTCCGAGTTCGGCCTTATCATCCTCGGGTATGCAGTTTAAATTATTTGTTATCTGCGGCTTCATCCCGGCCAGAACACCGCAGAGAGTCTTGGGAGCGAACACCTTCACGCCGTAATGCTTCACCAGCATGGGAAGCCCGGAAATATGATCGGAGTGCTCATGTGTTATGAGCACTCCGCACAAATCCCGCGGAGTAAGTCCGAGCGTCTCAAGGGCGGCAAGCGTCCTGCGCATGGATATACCCGCATCTATAAGTATATTCGTTCTGCCCTCGGTAATGAGGCTGCAATTTCCTGTCGAGCCGCTGGCAAAAGTTACTATACGCATATTCTTATCCTATGGAAATTACCTTTTCTCTGATATCAGGTTCATCGGGGTATTCGGCTATGGTGATATCGGCACCCAGAGCTCTCAGCTTGCCGACAAAATTCTCATAGCCGCGTTCAATAAAGTGGATATCTTCAATTTCAGTGACGCCGTTTGCGCACAGGCCGGCGATAACCATTGCTGCTCCCGCACGCAGATCACAGGCCATCACCGGAGCACCGGTGAGCTGCGCGCCGCCCTCAAAGATGGCTATTCTGCCGTCAACCTGTATATCGGCGCCCATTTTGCGTAGCTCATTTACATACTTAAAACGGTTATCGTAAATGCCCTCGGTTATGACGGAGGTACCGTTTGCCATACACAGAAGGGCTCCCATCTGAGGCTGCATATCGGTTGGAAAGCCGGGGTAAGGAAGCGTTTTGATATTTGCCCTGCGCAGATGTCCGTTGCCCTTGACGAGCACGGAATCCTCGTATTCCTGCACGATCGTACCGGTCTCTCGGAGCTTTGCGGAAATGCAGTCCAGATGCTTGGGAATTACGTTCTTGACAAGCACCTCGCCGCCGGTCGCAGCCGCTGCGACCATATACGTTCCCGCCTCTATCTGGTCGGGAATAATGGAATAGCTGCCGCCGTGCAGCCTTTCGACTCCGTTCACTTTAATGGTATCCGTACCGGCTCCGCGGATATCCGCGCCCATGGAGTTTAAGAAGTTTGCAAGGTCAACGATGTGCGGCTCTCTCGCTGCGTTTTCTATGATCGTCCTGCCGCTGGCCATGGTTGCCGCCAGAATAATGTTCATAGTGGCGCCGACGGAGACCTTGTCAAGGTATATCTTGGCTCCATGCAGCTTGCCGTCCGGCACCTCAGCGTACACGAAGCCGTTTCTCACATCCACTTCCGCACCGAGAGCAGTCATACCCTTGATATGCTGATCAATGGGCCTTACGCCGAAATTGCATCCGCCGGGCATTGTGGTTTTCGCGCTGCCGAAGCGGCCGAGCATAGCGCCGATAAGATAATAGGAGGCGCGGATCTTTCGCATCAGCTCAAACGGCGCATCGCAGAACCTAACATTGCGGCTGTCGATCTCGATCGTGCCGGGGCACAGAACGCGCACCTTGGCACCGAGCTGCGAGAGAATGGTCAGCAGCATATCTGTATCGCTTATCTGCGGCATATTCTCAATACGGCACACACCGTCAACCATGAGTGCCGCCGGAATGATGGCGACCGCCGCGTTTTTTGCTCCGCTTATATCAACTTCGCCCTGAAGCGGTTTTCCACCGTTTATGACGTATTTTTCCATATGTTACACCTTTCATTGACGCCGGAAAGCATCGGTTAGTAATTATAGCATAGGGGTCGGGGGTAAGCAATTAGCAAATGTAAACAAATCGTAACTATTTCTCAGCGTCAAGTATACGTTTTGCTTTAAGAACCGCGATAATAGTCTTTCCGTCGTCTATCTCGCCGCTCATAACCATATCGGCAAGCTCGTCGATATGATGCTTTTCAACGCTCAGGAACTCGCCCTCATCCGGGTGGCTTTCGCCCTTGTGAAGCCCGCGTGCCATGTAGATGTGCAGAAGCTCGGTCGAAAAGCCGGGGGAACTGCAGTCCGGTCCGAGATAGATTATCTCATCGGCGGTAAAGCCGGTCTCCTCGGAGAGCTCGCGCACGGCACATTCTCTCGGATCCTCGCCGTATTCAAGCTTGCCCGCCGGAGCCTCGAGCATCAGCTTCCCGAAGGGATAGCGGAACTGCCGCACACAGTAGCAGTAGCCCTCATCGTCAACGGGCAGGATCGTCGCGCCTCCCGGGTGCTCGACCACCTCGCGCCGAACGACGCTTCCGTCGCACAACTCGGCGCGGTCAAGCCTGACATTTACTATCACGCCCTTGTACTTAAGCTCACCATCTATTCTCTTCTCAAAACAGTCCATAATGCGCCTCGGGAAAAATAATTATTCGCTTTACATAATGCTTTATTAGTATAGCACCTCTATTTATATATTTCCATATTTTTTGTATGGAAAATCAAAATTTTTTTCGTTAAAATTTGTTTTGTAAACAATTTTTTTCGGAGCTTTATTTGCTTTGACCGCTTTTCGTAACCTTTATGTAAAATTGTAAAATCAAGGAGATTTATATTATGTCATCCGAAACGGTTTCAGATAAGACTCTTGCTCTTATCATCGAGGGAAACCACCCTTCAAATGAGCTTATATGCTCACGGCTTAGGGAGGCGATGTCCTCTGGCAGTCCGGAATTCTGTAAAAATATTGAAGCAGATATTTTTACATACGGCAGCAGCACCCTGGTGCTCGCCTACCCTGCCCCTCCGCTGCGGAACAGGGTCGGCGAGAGCGTAATAAGACTGCGCCGGATATGACTATTTCAGATCTCCTGTTGCGGGATTATCAATCAGTTTTCCGTCTTCAGTAAATCTCGAGCCGTGGCATGGGCAATCCCATGTACGCTCCTGCGAATTCCATTTCAGGGCGCAGCCGAGGTGCGGGCAGCGCTTTTTGCTCGGTGTAAGCAGATTTACAACCGCCTCAAGCGCGTTTGCCGCAAGCTGCGGACGCAGTATGCTCCGCGAGGGGGAAAACAGCCGGGCATACTCGTTTTTGCGGCCAAGAAGCATGTCCGTTAGTATCGAGGCCGAGACCATGGCGGAGCTCATCCCCCATTTGTTGAAGCCTGCGGCAACAAGCAGCTCCGGAGTATTATTAGAATAATATCCAATATATGGCATGCCGTCGAGCGTCATGCAGTCCTGAGCCGCCCAGCGGTACTTTTCGACGGCTTGAGGATAGTTTCGCGCAGCAAAGCTTTCAAGCTCCGCCCAGCCTCCGCCCTGCTTTCCCGTCCGGTGTCCCCCGCCGCCTAACAGCAGCAGGCCGCCGTAGTTTCTGAAGGACATGCCCTTTTTATCTTCGTCGACATACATCCCTCCGACATTCTGAGCATTCTCAAGGGCAATAACATAAGAGCGGTGCTGGTACATCTTCAGAAAGTAACTGCCGTGCTTGTTGATAAAGGGAAAATGCGTGGTGACGACAACCTTTTTCGAGTTTATATCGCCGGCATCAGTCCGCGCCTTGGTGCCTGTGAGCTCGAGCACCTTTGTGTGCTCATATATGCTCAGGCCCTTTGCAATGGCAGATACGAATCTCAAAGGGTCAAACTGCGCCTGAGCGCTGAATTTTACGGCGCCGACAGTCCTCACGGGCAGAGGCAGATTTTCAACGAGCTCTGCCGGATAGCCTGTCTTCCCGAGTGCGGTCATCTCTTTTTCAAGCTTATTTCTGTCGCTCAGCGAGTAGACGTAGCTGTCCTTAGTCTCAAATTCGCAGTCGATATCCGCGCACAGGTCGCGGTATTTTTCAAGCGCAGCCTCATTTGCGGATAAATACATCCGCGCCTCCTCTACCGAAAACTCGCGGACGAGCTTATCGTAGATAAGTCCGTGCTGGGAGGTAATCTTGGCTGTCGTATTGCCTGTTATGCCGCTGCAGATAGTCTCCTCCTCCACGAGAGCGTAATCCACGCCCTCCTTTTCCAGCATATAGGCGCAAAGAATACCCGCCATACCGCCACCTATTATCAGAACGTCGGTTTTTAGATCCCCCCGCAGCTTCTCAAACTCCGGCAGCTTCGAATTTTCTTTCCATACTGATAGCATATAAAAACACCGCCCGCAGACAATAAATCTCATTTTATTGTCTGCTGGCAGCTTAATATTATGCATAAGATTAATCTGCAAAAATCGGAGCAGGCGAACAGCCTGCTCCGACGTGGAGCTGGTGGTGGGAATCGAACCCACAACCTTCTCATTACGAGTGAGATGCTCTGCCATTGAGCCACACCAGCAACAACACATGGCATTTTAGCATATGCCAACAACAAAGTCAATCGAAAAAAGAATTACAATTTGTATATACAGCCATACTTATACTCTCAAAAAACGAAATACCGAATTCTGAAAAACTTAAGTTATTCAAGTATTCTTTCGCACTCTAAACCATGTAAATTAAGTTTACATAATTATTATTAATAATTATTTTGCAAATAGTTATCAACATTTTCAACAGAGTTTTCAACACTCTTTTTTATAGAAATACCATCACAATTTGTCGATATGTAAAATATTCTCAAAACCGCAAGTCGAATTGGGTAACAACTCAGAAACAAAAATTTGTTTACATAAGGCCAACTTTGTTAAGAGATTGAAACTCTTTACCGGCAACGATAATATGGTCAAGCAGTTTGATATCGACAAGCTCAAGCGCCTTCCTGACAAGCTCGGTGCAGTACTCGTCCTCCTTCGAGGGCAGCGGCGGACCCGCGGGGTGGTTATGGGATATTATAACGCTTGCGGCATTACTTTTAATAGCCGTTTCAACAAGCATACGCACTCCCACCTCGGTGGCGTTCACGACTCCGCGGCTTATCTGCTTGCAGGCGATTATCCCGTTTGCCGAGTCGAGCAGCAAGGCGTAGGCAACCTCATTTACCTCAAACATGAATTTCGCGACGAAGTATTCCCCGGCTGCGCTGATGCTGCTGATAACGTTCTTCGGCACACTTTTTTCCTCAAGGTAGCGCTTTCCAAGCTGCGGAGCAAGCTTTATAAGCGTCGCCGCATTATCGCCGACGCCCTCCACCGTTTTGAGTTCCTCGAAATCAGCCTCGAAGACCGCGGTGAGAGAGCCGAAATGCTCTATGAGCTTATGGGCAAGCTCATTGGTGTTCTTTCGGGGAACTGCATAAAACAGAAGCATTTCCAACAGATTGTGGTCATTAAACCCTTCCAGGCCGGCCTGAATAAAGCGTCGCTTCATTCTCTCCCTGTGCCCGTCATGCACACCCGTTCCCATTCTCTTTCTCCTTACAGCTCCATATTTGCGTATGCGTTAAGGTCGCTTCCGGCAACGTTGCCGGCCAGATACTCAAAGTAGCCCTGACAGCCGATCATCGCGGCGTTATCGCCGCAGAGGCTCAGCGGCGGCACATAAAGCTCGCACCCTGCCTTTTCCGCGGCAGCCTTGAAATCGGCTCTGATGCGCGAATTTGCCGCGACTCCGCCGGCAATAGCTATCTTTTTGTAGCCCAGCTCCTTTGCCGCGAGCATCGTTCTCGGCACCAGCGAATCGCTGACGGCGGCGGTAAAGGACGCCGCAAGGGACGCCTTGTCAAGCTCCTCGCCCTTCTGCCCGGCATTGTGGACGATATTGATAACAGCGGTCTTGAGCCCTGAAAAGCTCATATCGTAGGGATGCCCCTCAATATGCGTCCTCGGAAGCGGATACTTTTTATCGTCGCCGCCCTGGGACAGCAGGTCAATGGGCTTTCCGCCGGGATAAGGCAGGCCAAGGACGCGGGCGGTCTTGTCAAAGCACTCGCCGGCGGCATCGTCACGTGTTGCGCCGATGATCTTAAGCTCCGTGTAGCTTTGCACATCTATGATGAGCGTGTTGCCGCCTGATATGGCAAGGCACAGAAACGGCGGCTCAAGCTCCGGATAGGCTATGTAGTTTGCCGCGACATGGCCTTTTATATGGTGCACCGGTATCAGAGGAACGCCGAGGCTGAGGGCCGCCGCTTTCGCAAAGCTGAGTCCCACGAGCACCGTACCGATAAGCCCGGGCGCATAGGTGACGGCCACGGCGTCTATATCGTTTTTTGAGACGCCGGCTACCTCTATTGCACGCTGTGCAAGTCGGGATATTACCTCCACATGACTGCGGGAGGCTATCTCCGGTACAACGCCGCCGTAAACCGCGTGCAGGTCGGCCTGAGAGAACACCTGATCGGTTATAACTTTTCTCCCGTCCTCCACCACCGCGACCGCAGTCTCGTCGCAGGAGGACTCAAACGCAAGTATTTTCATTGTTCTTCCTCACCAAGAAATCTTGTCATAAGTATCGCATCCTCTGTCGGCCGCTCATAGTAATTCCTGCGTCTGCCGACTTCGGCAAAGCCGTGTTTTTTATACAGCTTAAGCGCCGCAAGGTTGCTTTCGCGCACCTCAAGTGTGACAAAGCTGAGCTTTTTTGCCCGGGCACGGAGAATGAGCTCTTCTATGAGCATATCCCCTATCCCCTGCCTGCGCCGCTCCGGCGACACCGCAACATTCGATATATAGCCCTCATCCAGAACGTACATGAGCCCGACATAGCCGACTGCCTCGCCGACGTCATCCTCGGCGGCAAGGAAGATGTGCATATCATCTGGAAGCTGCTTAATAAGCATCTCCCGCGTCCACGGCATGGAAAAGCACTGCTTTTCCATAGCCTCTATGGCGTCGATATGGCTCAGGCTTGCATCAGTTACCCTTATCATCAATAGGCCTCCTGATTAAGCTCGTCTATAACCGCGAGCACCTCGTCCTCAACGCGAGTGATGCACTTTTTCCAGCCTATCGGCAGGACGGGCGGCATTATATCGTCCTCGGCAAGGCACATGATCCGCTCGTCAAGCTCCTGATATTCCGCCGCGAGCTCATCGGCCTGCTGCGCGGTCATGCACAGCACAACGTCGTTATTTTCGATAAGCGTCCGGTCAACGGCATAAGGAATACTACGGGGCAGGGATATCCCAAGCCCGGCACAGCATTTTTCAGCCCTCGGGTCGATACGCTCGGCCTGTCTGAGCCCTGCCGAGCAGCAGCTTACGTCGGGGCAAACGCTTTCCTTATTCGCGTTAAACACCGCTTCCGCGACCAGCGACAGCGTGTTATCGTCGCACACAAACAGTATGCTTTTAACATCAATGCCGTTAAAGCCGCACAGCTCCGACTGCCGCTCATCCCAGCGCTCAAGGCTCCTGTCGCCGGCCTGACTTTCAATATGATGCGTCAGCTCATGGTGCAGTGTCTTCTGAAGCCTGCGGCGGAACAGCTCGTCGTCCATCTCGCCGTAAAGCTCCACAAAGGAGCCGTAATACAGCTCGATATAGCGGCCCATACCGTTGCGGAAATATGTGCCGAGGGTGTAGCGGCCATCCTCGCTCTTACGTGACTCCTCCACGAAGCTTATCCCGCCGTTTAAATTGTTGAAAATCTCCTCCGGAAGCGCGTCGACAAGATCGTCGAGCACATATCCGGCTTCCTCATAGCTCAGCATATCAGTGCGCCTCCGCCCAGCTATGTCCGATCTTGGCGTCGACCGTCAGCGGCACGCTGAGCTTCGCGGCGCCGCTCATCTCCTCGCTCAGGAGCTCGGCAACACGCTCAGCCTCATGCTCGGGGCATTCGCAGATGAGCTCATCGTGTACCTGAAGGATGAGCTTTGCCTCAAGCCCCTCGGCCTTGAGCCTGTTATAAACATTTACCATTGCAAGCTTTATTATATCCGCAGCGGTACCCTGGATAGGCATATTAAGCGCGACCCGCTCACCGAAGGAGCGCGTATTGAAGTTTGACGACTTCAGCTCCGGCAGCGCCCTGCGGCGGTTATACAGGGTCTTTACATAGCCCTCCGCCTTTGCCTTTTCCACGATATTCTTCATATACTCGCGCACACCGCTGTATTTTTCAAGATATGCGTCCATATAGGCCTTTGCCTCGTTGGGGAAAACACCTATATCCTGAGCCAGTGACCATGAGGATATGCCGTAAACGATGCCGAAGTTGACGGCCTTTGCGCGGCTGCGCTGGAGGCTCGTTACCTCGCTGAGCGGTGTGTTGAAGACCTGAGAGGCTGTCACCCTGTGTATATCCTCGCCGCTCATGAAGGCTGCCTGCATATGCTCATCGCCGGAGATATGGGCAAGAAGCCTGAGCTCTATCTGGCTGTAGTCGGCGTCAACGAGCACCTTGCCCTCCGATGCGATGAACATTTTTCTTATCTGGGCGCCCAGTTCTTTTCTGACGGGGATATTCTGAAGATTTGGCTCCGTGCTCGACAGTCTGCCGGTCGCGGTCACGGTCATCTGAAAGTTCGTGCGGATACGTCCGTCCGGGTCTATAAGCTTCAAAAGCCCGTCGGCATAGGTGGATTTGAGCTTTGTGAGCATACGGTAATCGAGTATCATCTCTATGATGGGATGCTTACCGCGAAGCTTTTCAAGAACGTCGGCATTCGTGCTCCAGCCGGTCTTGGTCTTTTTGCCCGCTGGAAGCATAAGCCGCTCGAAAAGCACTTCGCCGAGCTGCTTTGGGGAATTGATGTTGAATTCTCCACCCGCCTGCTTATATATCTCATCGCGCAGTGCGTCAATAGAGCCCGTCAGACTGTCTCCAAAGGCACTGAGCGCCATTCTGTCCACCATAAAGCCGGTGTTCTGCATTTCGGCAAGCACCCTGCACAGCGGAAGCTCTATCTCATAATACAGCTTATCCATTTGAAGCTCTTTGAGCTTTTCTTCAGTGACGGGCTTGAGCCTGTATATGGCCTCGGCGCCGCTAAGCTCCGCTCCGCAGTAGCGCATGGACACACGATGCAGGTCATAATCGCTCTCGGTCGCGTCGAGCAGGTACGCCGCCAGCGCGGTATCGTATATAAATCCGTCGAGCGGCAGGCCCTCGGCCAAAAGCCGCGACATCAGCTCCTTGACATTGTGGGAGACCTTCTTCACCCCGTCGGAGAATACGAGCCGCAGCAGCTTGTCGTAGTCATCTCCCAGGGCGCTCCAATGAGCGGTATAAACGGTCTTACCGTCGCATATCTCAAGGCTGTCAAAATTTTCACCGGCAGTTACCGCGATAAGCTCCGCCGCCTTGACAGCGGCGCACAGCTCATCGTAGGTCGGAGCGTCGGAGGTGTGCATATGGGCGGTATCCACAGCCCCGGCAGCCTCCTTCGGAGCCTTTATCCCCCATTTTTCTATGAATTTATTAAAGCCCAGCTTTTTGAAAAGCCCGTACAGACCGCTCTTGTAGTTTTCATTCCAAAGCGCGTCAGCAGGCTCAAATTCTATCGGCACGGCCGTGCAAATGGTTGCAAGCTCATAGGAAAGCTCCGCGCTCTCCCTGCCCTCACGGAGCTTTTTGCGCACGCCTTCCTTGATATCAAGCTCGTCGAGCTTCTCATATATGTTCTGCAGGGTTCCATACCTCTGCACAAGATCCATTGCGGTCTTCTCGCCGACGCCCGCGACTCCGGGTATATTATCCGAGGTATCGCCCATGAGCGCCTTCAGGTCGATGATGCGTACAGGCTCGAAGCCGTATTCCTCGCGAAAAAGCTCCGGCGTGTATTCCTTCGTCTCGGTCTGACCCATACGGCTTTTGACGTGGCAGACGTGGGTGGTGTCGCTTATGAGCTGGAAGCTGTCCTTATCGCCGGTCACTATGCGGCAGTCCCAGCCGGAGGCCTCGCAGCGCTTTCCGACTGTGCCGAGCAGATCGTCCGCCTCGTAGCCCTCAAGCTCAAGGCGCAGTATGCCCATCTCGTCAAGGACTTCCTTGAGAATGGGTATCTGCACGGCCAGCTCCTCGGGCATACCCTTGCGCTGTGCCTTATAGCCGTCGTAGCGCTTGTGCCTGAAGGTGGGCGCTTTGAGGTCAAAGGCCACGCACAGGCTGTCGGGCTTTTCGGTGTCTATGAGCTTTCTAAGTATCGCAAGGAAACCGTAGACGCCGTTTGTCGGCGTCCCGTCGGGAGCGCTGAGCTGGCGGATCCCGTAAAAGGCTCTGTTTACTATGCTGTTGCCGTCTAAAATTACGAGTTTCATTTCTTTTCCTCACCGCGCAGTCTGACTATCTCGTCGCGGAGCTGGGCTGCAAGCTCAAACTCCAGCATTTTTGCGGCGGCCTTCATTTCTTTTTCAAGCTTTTCTATGAGCTCTTTGCGCTCGCTTCGGGTCATTTTCACGCCGTCGGCGCGCTTTAGCGTACGCTCGCTCTCGCTCGAGATCTCGATAAGCTCGCGCACTCCCTTGATTATCGTTTTCGGCACGATGCCGTTTGCCTCGTTATACGCCGACTGCTTTGCGCGGCGGCGCTCGGTCTCGTCAATGGCCAGCCGCATCGAGCGGGTCACGGTGTCCGCGTACATGATGACCAGTCCCTCAGCGTTGCGGGCCGCTCTGCCTATCGTCTGGATAAGGCTCGTCTCACTGCGCAGAAAGCCCTCCTTGTCCGCATCGAGGATGGCCACAAGGCTCACCTCCGGCAGGTCAAGACCCTCGCGCAGAAGGTTTATGCCCACAAGCACGTCAAAATCGCCCAGACGCAGGCCGCGTATTATCTCCATGCGCTCGATAGCGCCTATATCATGGTGCATATAGCGGCATTTTATTCCCGCATTGCCGAGATATTCTGTGAGATCCTCCGCCATTTTTTTGGTGAGCGTAGTTACCAGCGTGCGCTGGTTTTTCTCAACGCGGAGGTTTATCTCGCTTATTAAATCGTCTATCTGCCCCTCGATGGGTCGGACGGATATCGCCGGATCCAAAAGTCCGGTCGGTCTTATTATCTGCTCGGCGATCTGCCCCGCCCTCTCGCGTTCAAAGTCTCCGGGAGTAGCGGAAACATACACCGCCTGATTTATTCTCTCCTGAAATTCCTCAAACTTCAGAGGCCTGTTATCATACGCCGAGGGCAGACGGAATCCGTACTCGACAAGCGACTCCTTGCGGGCGCGGTCGCCGCGGTACATTGCTCTCACCTGCGGCAGGGTAACATGGCTCTCATCCACGAACAGCAGGAAGTCCTTAGGGAAATAGTCGAGCAGCGTCATAGGCGCGCTGCCAGCGGCGCGGCCGGATATTATTCGGGAATAGTTTTCGATGCCTGAGCAATAGCCGAGCTCCTGCATCATCTCGATATCGTAATTCGTGCGCTGGGATATGCGCTGCGCTTCAAGCAGCTTTCCGTTTTCCTCAAAGTATTTGACTCTCTCCTCACACTCTGCGCGGATATCCGCGATAGCCCGCGACATTTTTTCCTTGCTGACAACATAATGGCTTGCGGGGTAAATGGCGGCGTGGTTCAGATAGCGCAGCACCGCGCCGGTCACGACGTTTATCTCGCTTATCCTGTCGACCTCATCGCCGAAGAATTCCACCCTTATGGCCTTGTCGTTTGAATACGCGGGGAATATCTCAACAGTATCACCCCGAACGCGGAACATATTTCGCTCAAAGGCGATATCGTTGCGCTCATAGCGTATCTCAATGAGCTTGCGCAGAAGCTCGTCAAAGCTGCGTATCTGCCCGGGTCTGAGCGATATCACCATACTCTTATAGTCTATGGGATCGCCGAGACCGTAGATGCAGGACACCGAGGCGACCACTATGACGTCTCTGCGCTCAAAAAGGCTTGACGTCGCGCTGTGGCGCAGGCGCTCTATCTCGTTGTTTATCGAGCTGTCCTTCTCTATGAAGGTATCCGTATGCGGGATGTATGCCTCCGGCTGATAGTAATCGTAATATGACACGAAGTACTCGACGGCGTTTTCGGGGAAAAACTCCCTGAACTCCGAGCAAAGCTGCGCCGCCAGCGTTTTATTGTGGGCAAGCACGAGCGTAGGGCGGTTGAGCTTTTCGATGACGCTTGCCATCGTAAAGGTCTTGCCCGAGCCGGTAACGCCCAGCAAAACCTGTTCCTCAATACCGTTTTCAATGCCGCGCACCAGCTGCTCAATGGCCTCCGGCTGGTCGCCCATGGGGGCATATGGGGATACCAATTTAAACCTGTCCATACCGAAAGCCTCCTTTATACTAACCGTTGTATCATATCACAGAAATATAAAAATCACAAGGCAGTTTGACCTGCCTTGTGATTTTTTGCTCGTTTAAATATCAGAATTCATATACCGTCCAGTCGATATCATCAAGCTTTACAGTCCACTTTTCATTGGGGCTGTTGTCTATGCGCTGGCACTCGTGGAAGTTGGTAGCCTCCTGAATATCGAAGTAGAAGGTGTAGCTGGTGTCCATGTTGTCGCTCCACACATTCATATCGGGCAGAAGGTCCTCGACATTTTCCACATGGCGGTCAAGAACCCTGTTGATCATTGCCATGGTGGCGGCTCTGGTAATCTTATCGTTGGGACGGAAGGTGCCGTCCTCGTAACCGTTGATCCAGCCGTTGCCTGCGGCAAGCTCAATGGCTCTCTGCGCCCAGTGGCCTTCTATATCCGTGAAGCTCACAGTACCCTCAGAGAGGTTTGCAAAGCGTGCGATGATGGTCGCCATCTGCGCGCGGGTAACGGGCTCATTGGGTCTGAAGTTGCCGTCCTCAAAGCCCTTGAGTATGCCGGCATTCGTCAGAGTGGAGATCGCCGGGCATGCCCAATAGTTATCGGGAATATCCTTGAAGTCGTTGGTCTCCTTCCAGTAATACTCGCGGCTTTCATCGGTGAGCAGTCTGAAGAAGATGGTAGCGACCTCGGCGCGGGTTATGTTGTTGTTCGGGCGGATGGTTTTGTCCTTGTAGCCCATGATGTAGTTGAAGTGTACATCCTTTTCGAGCTTGGGAACGCCTTCAAGAACACCGTTGACATAGGTGATGTCGTAATCGCCGGTAACGTCCTCCCCGGCAGCGTTCTTTATAACGGCGTCGGAGGGAACATTGTCGCTCTTTCCGGGGCCGTCCTGCTGGCCGGTGATCTTGACGGATTCGATCTTGTCGCCGTCAACGAGCGGGGTATTGGTGTACTCATCGCACATCACGACTCCGTCAACATAGGGCTGTGAGCTGGAGCCTGCGGTGATGGTGAGCGGGGCCGGGGTGATGGTGAGGGTGCCGCTTAGCTTGGTTACGGTCTTGTAGCCGTCCTCGTTCTCAACTGCAAGCCTTACTATCTCGTTATTGCCCTCGGCGGTATCGGAAACGTGCTTAACGGTCTTTGTAATGACCGCGGTCACTGTGTCGCCCGTGGAGAGCGTCGCGCTCTCGCCGGCCTTCAGTTCATATTTCTCCTCGCCGAAGGTGACGGTGTAGCCGCCGTCTGCGTGATCCTGGCCGTCGTATACCCAGCTGTTGCTGTTGGCAACGACCTTGAGCTCGGTCTCGTTGGGAGTGATCTCGATCCAGCCGTCAACGATATTGAATGCGACTTTGCTGAAGTTATCGTTTGTGTTCGTAAACTGCTCGGCCTTGAGTCCCATCATCGTCTTGCCGACGTCGGTGCGGGCCGCTGCGGCGACGCCGTTAAAGTCGAAGTCGTCCTCAGTGTACAGGTCGCTGTTGATGCTGACGGTGTAGCCCTCGACCTTCTGCTCGAAGCCGTTGTAGGCCTTGGTATCGGTATTGCCGGTGATGGTAACTATGATAGTGTCGAGCGGTGTAATGGTCAGACCGCCGTCGACTATCTTAAATTCAACATCCTTGAAGTTGGGGTTGGTGTTCGTAAAGTCCGCGGGCTTGAGCTCCATCGGATAGTAACCGGCCGTCAGGCCTGCCGCCGTCGCGTTGCCATTGAAGGTGAAATCGCTTTCCTTATAAAGCTCGCTGTTGGAAGCAACGTCATAGCCGGTTACGGTCTGCGTCGTTCCGGTGTAGGGAACGGTCTTGCTGTGCTCGGTTATCGTAACCACAACGCCGGTGAGCGGGGTCACGCTGAGCTTGCCGTTCACGGTATCTATGTTGTAGTTGGCTGCCTTGGTGTTCGCGTTGAGAGTATAGGTAAATTCGTTGTCCACGCTGCCGACCTCGGTGATAGTGCCGGTCACATTGTAGGACGCGCCCTCGCCCTCAACGAAGCCGTCGCCGGTAACGGTAACTGTGTCGTTGGTGAGCGGAGTTCTGTCGTATACCTTGCTGTCAGTCGCGGAGGTCAGGGTAACATTGCGCTTTGCAATGGTGAGCGAGCCGTCGGTCACGACAAACTCAACAGTGGCAAAGTTATCGTTGTTGTTTTCAAACTGCTCTGCCGCAAGACCCATGTTGTAGGTACCGGCGTCAGTGCCGTTTGCATAAGCATTTCCGTTGAAGGTGAAGTCATTCTCTGTGTACAGAGGATTGCTGATGGAAACGTCATAGCCGGTGACGGTCTGCTCACTGCCGTTATAGGTCTTAGTGGCGGTATTGCCGGTAATGGTAACAGTCACCTTGCCTATCGGGTTTATAACGAGCTTGCCGTTGCTGGCGGCGGTCACGATATACTTCCCATTCGCATCGACGGTGCCGACGGTGTCCCGAGCAAATTCTGCCGGGTATTCACCCGCCTCAGTGCCTTTCGCACCGACAGTAATGCCGGAGAAGTCAGCGCCTTCGGGCGCGCCGGTGAAGCCGGAAACGGAGTGCTCCTTACCGTCGTAGGTAACGGTATCGCTGTTTGCGGTGAGCTCTACGTTTTTATAATAGTAGAAGTTGATGACATTCGCACCAGTGCCTATGGTCAGGTTACTGGTCTGATCGGGCAGAGCGGTGTATCCGTCTATAGCTATCGGAGTCTCGCTGGTTACAGTATCGCCGAAGGTCTGACCGCTTACCTCCTTGGAATCGGCTACCTTATCCGTCGTGCCGTTCCAATAGTAGTTGACGGTGTAGCTCAGGTCGGAGCGCGGCGACCACGAGCCGGTCAGTGTGACGTCCTTTCCGGGCATCTTGAAGGAGCCGTCGGAGACGGTAGCGTCATTTGTGCTCCAGCCGCTGAAGGTATAGCCGTCAAGCGTCGGAGCGGCAGCAACATTAACCGTGGAGTTTTGCTTGTGAGAAGCGGATGCAGGCGCATCGGGTGCGTCGGCAGGCACTTCGCCCGTATAGGCATAGCTCACGTTATAGCTGGGAATAACGCCCTTGACGCCGGGGATTTCAAAGTAAAGCGTCTTCTCGCTGCCGTTTTCATCTGTGTAGGTGAGATAGGTCTCGCCGTTTGTGGGATAGTACTGTCCTTCCACAAAGCCCTCAGCGGTGGTGTCGAGCTTTACTGTGTAGCTTACAGAGTATGTATATGTGGTGGTGGTGCCGTCGGTCGAAACAACAGGATCGCTGAGAGTCCACTCATATGCATCTTCCACGCTGACATACTGGCTGGGAGCCGTCATATCGATATACTGACCGGCAGAGTCGGTCACCTTGAGACCGGTGGTGAGGCCGCTGGTGATCTCCTGAGTTATTGCCTCAAACGCTTTGTTGAGTTCCGCAGTATTGTTGGCGTTATAGGCGTAGGTCTTATCCTCGCTTGCAGGAGTTGCTATGGAGTCGCGGAGGAAAGCTCCGACCGTGGGGCCGTCGCTGCTGTGTTTCTGGCCAAATAATCCCCACTCATGAACACTGCCTTTTTCCCAGCACAGCTCGTTTGCTACGCCAAAGCAGACAGTATATACATCTGCAAGTGCCCTGGCAGCTGCCGCGCTTTTGGCCGTAGCATCATTTGTATCCGGACAGCCGTAGCTGCCGTGCGCCTCTATGCCGTTCCCATAGAAGGTGGGCTGGCCATCGGTGAGGGCTATAACATTCTTTGAAGTCACGCCTTTAACAGCGTCGGAACCAAGAAGTGCAGCAGCCGATTGCAGTCCGGCATCAAGATTTGTGCCGCCATCGGCTTTCAGACCGCTGATAACATTTTTAACCGCAGTCAGGCCGCTGCTTGTCGAAACATCCGTCCAATCGCATATAATGCTGGAAGTTGATTCGAATTTTACAATGGCAACATATCTGCCGTTTCCGCTCTCGCTGACAGTACCGCTGTAGCTGTCAAGAAAGCTGTTGGCGGCTGCTTTCGCAGCAGTTAAACGGTTCTGGCTGGTCTGAACGCTGTTGTTCCGACTATTTCTGTCATAATACGTGCAGCTCGAAGAGTGTGTGCTCTCTGCCCCGCATTCGGCGCAGAAGTTCATTGAACCGGAAACGTCAATTACGAGTACGGTCGCCGCCGATCCGGGAGGCACCTGTGTAGTCGTAGTGGTGGTCTTAACACTAAGGTTAATTGTGTAGGTATCTGCCTCGCCCTCAACGGGTTGGGCCGTTTTACTGACGGTAATATTGTCCGAGGTAACAGTACCGTCAGCACTCGGATCTTCTGCCCACACGCCGTCCGTATACTGTCCGTATACAACTGCCGCGTCATCGGCAAACGCAGCTACGGGCAGCAGCGTCATTATCATGCAGATGCACATGAGCAGAGCAAGTCCCCGTTTTTTCAGATTCATGTTTTGTCCTCCAATCTTTTGTAAATTCCATTCCATCGGGAATATATGGGAGCAATTTCCTCCAACGCATATACTCTTACGTAAAGTATAACACTTAATTTTCTAAAATGGAAGCGTTAATTGTTGAAATACTCAGAAAATACTTGGAGATAAATATATTATTATTTTGTGCAATATTTACTCTTTCTTTTGAATGTTTTGGATGCTCTTGGAGATTTATACTTTTACGCGCACTTTTGGAAATAATGTAAATAAATCGCACCGCCGTAAAGCGGTGCGATAAAAACAATTTTTGGTTAAGTTAATTAATTATGTTGCGGTCGAAGCGCGATATCATGCACGCAAATTCAGCGCGGCTTGCATTGCCCTGGGGATTGAGTCTTCCGTCCGCCGTGCCGTTGACGATGCCGTTTTCGTTCGCCCAGATCATCGACGTTAAAGCAAACGCGCTCACAGAGCCTGCATCCTTGAAGCTTCCGGCAAAATCGCTGCCAACCCGGGTATTGCCGTTATACACGAAGACGTCGGCATATCTGTACAGGAATGCGGCAAGCTGCTCGCGGGTCACCTTCACGTCGGTACCGAAGCTGCCGTCGTTAAAGCCGTTGACGACCTTGTTGTTGTAGCCCCAGATTATTGCGTCCTGACACCAGGAGGAGCTCAGATCCGTCAGCGGGCAGGTCTGTCCCTTGACTGAAGGCTCTCCTGCCAGACGGTAAAGCACCGTCACGACCTGGCCGCGGGTAACGGAGCCGTTCGGCACGAAGGTATTCGCGGTCTTGCCCTTCATAAGGCCGTTTTCATAAGCGTAGCTGACCTCGTCATAACACCACATACCCTTGGGAACGTCAACGAAAGGCAGCAGATCGTCGGACGCGGCAAGCTGCTTATTTATCATATAGTCCTCGGGAATGGTCATCATCCACGACATCCCCAGCTCGCCGTAGTGAGCGGACATGATGCCGACGATATTGTAAAGCAGCGTCGCCGTCTCATCCGGGCAAGCGGCAACAAGCTTCATCAGCACCGTAACAAGGGGCTTTATCATGCTCCTGACCTGAGCTGCGTCATACTCAGTGATACCGGCGTCACGCATAGTATCGAGAATAACGTCCGCGATGACCGCGGTGGCGGAAGTCTCGCTGCCGCTCATGAGCGCGGCCATAATCCCCGCGAGGTTTTCCTTAGCATTCTCGGCAAGGCTCTGCTTTACGGTGTCCCACTGGTCGGGATATGTGCCTATGAGCGGAAGTATGAGCTCCTGAAGATCGTCCTGCGCCGCGTACACCTCGGCCCTTGTTGCAAAGACCTTCGTGAACAGCTTCCCGACAAAGTCGTCAAGAAATTCGCCCTGGGTCATCACATTGCCGCTGATACTGCTGATGATCTTATCGGCGGTCGCGCCCGGGGTCACGGTGACATACTTGAAATCGTCGATGCGGTATTCGCCCGCGTTCTCGAAGGTGGAGAATACCTTCAGCATTTCCGCCTTTAGCTCGTCATAGTTATCGTCGAGCTTTGCGGAGGGCATGACATGGTCAACGCCGTATCTGGCAAAGCCCATGCACTCGGGCGCCACCTTAACAACGAGGTCGTTGTAATTAACGACGTTGTGTATGTTGTTGTAGACCTTCTTATTGACATTATTGACATCAGCGCCCATAGGGGCCTCAAAGGTGTAAATGTAAAGGTCCTCTATCGCGAGAGTTACATTTTTGCCGACGCGCTGCCCGGCCATTATCATGTCGTCGAGCCTGCCGCCGAGCAGATTCGCGCCTGCCGCACCGCGGCTGTAGCCGGTGCACCAGATTTTGATCCTGCCGGTGATCTCGGGATGGTTTGCAAGGTACTCCTGAAGGAATGCCAGCGCCTTGTCGCGGCAGATGGCAAAGCCGGCATGCTCGCCCTCAAGGCCGACGTTCAGGTCTCCCGCCCACTCGGCGTAATAGCCGCAGCCGCGCAGACCGATGCCTATAACGGTGTATTTTTCGCCGTTAACGCTTATCTCCTTGTTGGCTATGCCAACTCCGAAGGTGTTTCGCCCGGGACGGTTCGTGAAATCCGCGTTTGCCTCAAAATCTTCAAAGCCGGTCTGGTCAAAAAAGTTCTTGAGGTTTGCCGGCCCCTCTTTGTATCTTGCAGGGTCAGCCACATTACCCGATGCAAGGCACATCGCCATCGTGGCCGTTGCAAGGTCCTGACGGTAGTTATACGCGGTATCGGCAAAATACGCGTCGCTGTAAGTGAACGGGCAGGGATGGTCCGTCTCCATGTCGTCATGTCCGGCATTGAACATGATTGTGCCGGTCACTGTTTCATAATCGTCGCCCTCTGCCAGTACCGAAACCGGCACGAGCGATACGATCATCAGCAGCGCCAGCACGATGCTTATGATTTTTTTCATTCTTCTTCCTCCAATTGTTTTATTTACTTACTCTGTTTTCACTTTCCTTCTCAAGCAGCGCGAAAATGAGCACCAGCAGACCTGCCTCCGGGAAGGGGCAGAATATGCCGGGGTTTGTAAGGCTCATCATCAGGATTCCGAGATACGACAAACCGAAGACGACAAACCGTTCTCTGTGGCGGTTTGTCCAGATAAGGTCCGCTCTGGCGATAAAATGCCAGCCGTAGGCAACTATGCCGACTATCCCCATCGAACTTATTATCTGAATGACAACATTATGATAGAACACGATGCTGCCCGGTACGATGGCCTTGAACACTTCAACGTCCTTTAAGTTGCCGATGCCGATGCCGAATATGGGATTACTGAAGAAATTTGCCGTTCCGAGCTTTATGAATTCCATCCTGGTCTCGTCTTCGGAGATCAGGCCTCCTTCTATAAATCTGCCTGAATAGAGCTCTGTGATATAATTCACCGCAAATAAGTACACCGGAACTGCAAGAATAAGCGCGAGGCTCCTGTAAAGCCGTCTGCTGTCTTTGTTCTTCGCATAAATATACACGATGCAGATGACCAAAAGGATCGTGCCGAAAAGCAGTCCGCTTCTGGAGCCGGAAAAGATCATTGCGCAATACATCAAGCCCATTCCTATTAGGTGCAGATTGCTCTTTTTAACCATAAGGCAGCAAGACGGCATGCACATCAGAAGCACGCTTGTCGCGTAGTTGCGGGGCTTGTAAAACAGCACGGTGCCTTTTTCCAGAAATTCCTCAAGATTTACCGCATAAAAGGCTGCGATCGTGAAAACCACAACGAGCCCTGAGGCGTACAGGATCTCAGCCAGGCGCTCCGTTCTTTTGTACTTTCTCTCATTAACGAGCCGCGAGCGGATAAGAAGATACAATAGCAGCATCGCCAGGCCGAGGCCCAGTGTATAATACAGGCTTACCGGCTTGAAATATTCCTCCGCCGATATCTCTCCGCAGCCCCCAAGGATAAGCGCCGCGCTGACGGCGATGAGCGGCCGGGTGAAACTGCCGTTGGCAAATGGTCGGCGGTAATAAATGAGATTGAAGATGAGTGCCAGCGCAAACGGCACTATCGCATACCACATATAGCCGGTCAGCTCGGTAAAATTCCGATAGTATTTGACTGACATCAGCAGTGTGAACATGACCGGCGCGACGATAGACATAAGATCGTCAGAAAAAATCAGAAGCAGCACCGCGATAAAGACATATATGAACATACATTCAAGATTTGTGTCCGTCAGCAGCGCAGCCGCCGCGATTATCATCAGTGCGGGCAGATAGTACCTGCCGTTCCATATCTTATCCGCGGCAGCCTGTCCTTTGGAAAAAAACACTTTCAATCAGAAGTTCCTCGATCACTTTCAATAAATATATGCACGAGCTTGGCATACAGCTCCTCCGGCTTGACGGGCTTAATAATGTAATCGCAAAATTCCCTGACGCCGCGGCAATTATCGTTTATAAAAGCATCCGCGGTCATCGCCACTATGGGAACCAGCGCCGAATAGCGTTTTTTAACTGCCCTTATCTCCTCCGCCGCTTCAATTCCGTCAAGCACCGGCATCTGAATGTCCATAAGAATACAGTCATAGTAATAGTCCGTTTTTGACTTGAACAGCTCCACGGCCTCCCTGCCGTTTTCCGCACAGTCGACCGTCACGCCGTGCCGCTCAAGCAGCCGGCGCGTTATGACCGTATTGATAAGGACGTCGTCGACCACCATTATACGCCTTCCCTGAAGAGATGTACAGTCAATTTCTGTCTCATCCTTCGTGATTGCGGCGCTCAGGGTATAGGGGATCTCCACGAAGAAGGTCGTCCCTTCGCCCGGGCGGCTGTCTACAGATATCGTGCCGTCCTGAAGATCGATCATGCTTTTGCATATGGCCATGCCGAGGCCGCTTCCCGCGGCTCTGCCGCCGTTTTCGCTCATCTCCTGCGTGTACGGCTCAAAAAGATGCTCAATGAAATCCTTGCTTATGCCGATGCCGGTATCGGAGACTTCAATATGCAAAATTGCCGATTTTTCCGTTATGAACTTCTGCGACGCCAGAAGCTTAACTCTGCCGCCCGCGGACGTGAACTTATTGGCGTTGGACAGCAGGTTATTGAGTATCTTTCTCAGGGATATCTCGTCCCCCTGCACGTTTGGCTGCTTTATCCCATCGGTATCCAGCGTAAATTCTATGCCCTTTGAGTTCATTTGAGCGCTGAAAACGGAATAAACCTCGTCGAAAACTTCGCTTATGTTGAAGGGCTTTATTCGCAGCTCGTATTTGCTGCTTTCTATCTTGCTCATGTCCATTATATTATTGAGCAGGCTAAGCAAATACTGCGACGCCTGGTCAATCTGGTTGAGATAATCACGCAGCTCGTTGTCTCTGCCGTCGCCCACCATTTCTCTTGCAAGATAGGTAAGGCCCGCGATGGAGTTCATCGGCGTACGTATCTCGTGGGACATATGTGATAGGAACTCTCCCTTTGCCCTGCTGGAATCCTGTGCGAGCTCAACGGAGTTTTTCAGAAGGAGCTGAGCCTCAATATAGGTTGTTACGTCGTTTGCAACGCATACATAGTGCGACACCACGCCGTTGGAAACGATGGGCGAAAAAGTGCAGCGCAGCGTGAGCTCCTGGCGCTCCCCTGCGGTGAACGGTATATCCAGAGTGCAGCTTTTGCCGCCGTTGTTTTTGAGGCACTGCATCACGGCCGAAGCGTTATCCTCGCTCATGCATTCGCGCAGTACCTGCTCCGGTGAGCGCTCAGCAAAGTAATCGTATTTCAGCCCCAACACCCGCTCGGTGTTCGCGCTTATGAAACAGAACTTATCCTCGCCCTTGGGTTTAATAAGTATCACATTTGGGATAAATGCCGTCATACTGGAGAAAAGATGCTCGCGCTCGGCCACCTGCTTGTATAGGGCGGCGTTTTTGATAGCAATGGAAGCAATGGCGGATATCGTGTTCAGGAATGAAAAATCGGCATAGGTATAGCCCATACCCTTTTCCTTTTCCGACAGCAGCAGAAGCCCGACGACGCTGTTTCCGTCCTTCAGCGCGCAGATGCATGATATTCCGTGGGCGGCGAACAGCTCCCGCTCCTCGCCCCAGGTGGATTTGTACAGCGGGTTTGCCTCAAACTCCCTGAGTATGATGTGGTTTGAACCGCTCTCCCCGCTCTCAAAATACTTTACGCAGGGATGATCGGCAGCGATGGTGAAGTCAGCGGGCTTGAGAGGCATGGCGCTGCATACAGGCACATACTTTCCGTCCTGCAGCAGGCATATATACAACTGATTTGTATTGATCTCCGTTCTTATCGCCTTGACAGTCTCTCTGAGTATACTGTCGATATTCAGGGTCTTGGATACATAGTCGCTGTATTTTTTTATGCGGTAGCCCTGCTGCTCCTCATCAGAGAATATGGCGATAAGCATCTTTCGGAACGCGGCAATTGCCAAAAACAGCACGACGGCCAGCAGCACAAACGCCTCCGTATCCGGGTTTCCGAGGTGCCCGCCGAATTTTGCCATGAAGCCGGCGACTCTTTCAAAAAAGTATGCCGCCGCAACAACGCACATAACGACCGAGGCAAGCACAAGGATGCTGCTGGATATGACCTGCTTAGTGTCAAACATCCTGCGCCTGTACAGAGAGATGATGAACATAATGGCAAAGGCCGCGCCGAAAAGCGTGTCCCACGGGAAGTTGTTCCCCGGCAGGATCTGGATGATGTTTCCGAAGGCAAGCAGGAAGCAGCCGATTATAAGTTCTCTTACGCCGGGGGCTTTTCTTCCCTTTTCCTCAAGAATCCTCCGGAACATCTTGATGATGCAGACAACTATCAGCAGAAGCAGCACAGTTGGTATAGCGATCTTCCAGTCCATGCTGTAGGTATATACCGCCATGCCGTTTTCATTTATCGACAGCTCCGGCGGCGCCAGGAAAAAGCCCGTTGCGGATACGGCGAGGATAATAAGCGTTACGACAAAGCATATCAGCCGCTCAAGCGGATTTTTTATATTCGCAAACTGATACACATAGTTGTAGACAAGAAAAGCTATCGAAAACAGCGCCAGAAGCGACACATAATACCAGAACTGATAGCTCGGGAACACGTTGAGCCTCATGAACAGCGAGCCGCCCGACCAGAGCACCATGTCCCCGAGAAGGACGAGCCACGCGCGCATTTCCCTGCTGCGCTCTGCCGCGCAGAACGCCACGAACATCAGCGAAAAGCACAGGCAGGCGGCAATATTTATATAAATATATGAAACATTCATTCGTCATCCTCCGGTAAATTATCCGAAAGCCCCGCATCCTCAAGCATTCTTCGCAGCCAGATAGGGTCGGGATTTATACGTCTGAGCTTTTTGCCCTGCCGCTCTTCAAAGCCCGATATCGCTCCGTGCGGCAGTATCGTGAGCTGAAGCGGCTCGATATTCAAAAGCTTCTTTAGGTCCTTATAGTCGCTGTCAAAATATCTGAAATACACCGAAAGATGCTCCGTGAGCACCTGCTTTGTTACAATATCGCTTTTCTTTGCCTCCGGCTTTATTTCAAGATACATATGCAGGAAAGGCGTATTGTCGGAGTCATACTCCTTGCAGGCGATCCAGTCGCCGATCCCAAGCTTTGATATCCTTATGACCTCGTTTATCGACTTTTCAGTGATGCGGGTGAAGCCGGCAATGTCAATGACAGTGGGTATCCTGTCCACATATGTAAAGCGCGGGACGGAGCCGTTTTTAACGCCCTCCGTGCAGCGGTACACATCGCCGATGCGATAGCGCATGAAGGCGCCGCCGTGCAGCACACTGATAACCAGCTCGTACAGGCCGCCCGTTTTCACTTCGTCCATGAGGCAGGTCACCGGCGTATAGTCCGGCTCCTCAAGGCTGCGCAGCATTTCGCTTTCGGGTATGAATTCATAAAAGCACGAGTCAGGGAAAAGCACCATGCCACGCTGCTCCCATGTGTCGCATCCGACACAGGTAGATTCCGTTCCCGCCGCGACCTCAACGGGCGTTACGCCCCACGCGTCGGCGAGCCTGTCGCGATAGCATTTCCCGTCGGTACCGGTACAGGCAAAGCCTGTTATCCTGAAAAGATCGACGGGCTTTATTTTTCTGTGCTCTTTGCGGCACACATACTTTGCTTTCAGGTATCTTGCCGCAATCACGGGCGATACCTGCACGCCCCCTCCGCCTCCTCCTGAGGATATCTGCTTATCGAAGTTCTCCGTTATGTAATTTGCTACGCTGCCCATGGCGAAGAAATAGTCGATACCGCCGTTAAAGGCCATTTTGAAGCCCTTTTTTATGCGCTGGCTGAAGGACAGATCGGCATATTCGTCGCTGTCGGGAAGCCATTCGAAGCGCATCTCCTCATTCATAAGCGAAGGGATAAGACCGGTCTCATAGGGCAGCGGCGCTCCGCCGTACAAAAAGCGGTGCCCGGGCTTTATATTGAAATCCGCCTTTCCCTTGCCGGAAACGAGCATGGCCATCGCCATGATGTTATGCTTGTACGAGTCGAGCATCCTGCGGGTATAGGGCGCGATCTTTATGGGTCTGAACCCGCCCTCCCAAGTTGTCTCTATCCATATGACCGGAGGCTCCGGCAGGTACGAGGGCTCGCGCGTGAAAAGAATGTCCGCATAATCCTCATAGCTCGTCAGCGGCACTTCCCGCCTGAACTCGTCCAGATTTTTCGGCTTTTTGCCGCCGAGGATGCTCTGACCGAGGACCGACTTGCTCCAGAGGCTGATCTGCTCCTCCATGAGCCGTCGCTGGATATACATATATTCAGTTATGCTCAGCTCAAGATAGCCGCAGTATTCGTCCCATAGCTGCTGCTTGCTGAATTTTCTCAGCTTCTGTTGAAAGGTCATATCTTCGATCCTGCTATCTCCTGAAGGTATTTCTCAGGCTTTCTGTTGTAGGAATGATAAAAGGCACACGGGTCTTATACTCGTCATATCCACTCAGCACTTTCGGAAAAATTGTGATGTCCTCAAGCACAGCAAGCAAAAGATCCAGCGCAATATATGTTAATGTATGTGCGGCGGGAAACCTGACGGCAAAGCACAGGCAGATATACAGCCCAGCAAAAAACAGCACTCCCGGATGGCGGCACATGGCGTAAAGTCCCCTGTCGCAAACTCTGCGTCCTCCGGACTGTTCAACATAAGCGTCCTTAACGGAAAACGAGCCGAACAGCGAATACAGCAAAAGCAGCAGAAAAGCTCCAGCCGCAACGCACCATATGACGCTTATTCGCTCAAAATCACAGCCGAGGTATGTAGCGGCTGCAAGCAGTATGACACCGAGCGGGAAGCACAGCTTCAGCGGCTTTTTCCCGAAGCGCGCATCGTTAATATCGCCCAGCAGCATGAGCGCAAAGGCCAATATACCAAGTCCGATCATAGGCTGCCTATCATTCTCACCGCAGCCTTATACTCACTCTCGGCAGCGTCACGGAATTTTTCCGCACCGGCGATATCGCCCGTTCTCAGGCACTCAGTCATATTGCTCAGCACCCTGTGGAGGCGTGTCATGCCCAGCATTCCGCTGCTGCCCTTCAGGGCATGGGCGGCGCTGAAGGCATCGGCTGCGTTATCATTGTCCAGTGCTTCCGTAAGCAGCGCATAATTACCGTCCGCCGCAAACATATCCAGAAGCTGCCTGAGCAGCTCCTCATCGCCCGCGGTACGCCCTATTGTATTCGAATAATCCATTCCGTATTCGGTATAAGCGGCTTCGAGCTTTGTCATGTATCCTCACCCCTGTATTCAAATATCTCGGAGGGGCGTCCTCCCGTTTTGCAGTCGAGGGTGATATTAACCTCGCCGAGGCTGTTCATGTATTTGAGATATCTCCTTGAGGTCACGGTGGACAGCTCGAGTCCCTCGCTTATCTCGACAAGCGGCATTTTTCTTCCGGCATTGAGTCTCATGAACGCTCTGACATTCTCAAGCGTGGTTTTGTTTATCTTGCCCGGGCTCGGTACGCCGCCCTCGCTTACCGGCTCAACATTATAATGCTTATGCGGGCTCAGAAGCGTGTCCACCTTATCCTGCGTCCATACATGAGTGTTCTTTATGATCCTCATGGTCGTTTCAAACCTGCCGACAGCCTTTTCCAGCCTTGCACTGTTGAAGGGCTTGAGCACATAGTCGCATATGCCGCAGCACATAGCGGAACGTATGACCGAATAATCGTTTGCAGAGGTTATCATAATGACCTGCACGTCAATATTGATCTTTCTCAGCTCCGTAAGGAACTCTATGCCGTTCATCCCCGGCATAAAATAGTCGAGCACCACGAGCTCCGCTCCCGTGGGATTCTCGTTAAAATATGCAAGCGCGTCGCTGCAGCGTCTGAAGTTTCCGCAAAGCTGGAGCTGTGAAAATCTTCCCAGCTGCTTTTCAAGTATCGCGCACACCATAAGGTCGTCTTCAACAATTATCGTTCTATACACCTGGACCACCTCAAAGAAAGAAAGTGAAATTAAAAAATCTGCATAAAATAGGAAAAGGAGCTTATTAAAAATTCCTGGCGGTTATTATTCTACCAATATTTTTTATTTAGGTCAATGTTTTCAGGACAAAAAGTTATTTTATTCTTATGAGCTTTCCCTTGCGCTGTTGGCAATATCGTGCTACAATTAGGCGCAGGGGAGTTGATCCCTATGCTCAGAAAATACCATCGGAGGTAATTTAATGGCTAACGAAGAGATAAAAGACAAAGAATTAAATGACAAAGAGTTAAAAGATATAAAAAAAGAGATTGAGGAGCAGGACGGCTATCATTACAGTGACGAGCTCTTCTATACCGGAGAGGGCGACCTTCTCGATACGCCAGAGGGGCGGGCAAAGTTCTGCCGGATAAACGAGAGCACCGTTTTCAGGAAGAAAGACCCCACCGTCTGGAAAAACTACATCTGGGTATTCAACAACCAGGGCGTCGGCATGACCATAAAAAGGCAAAGCCACGTAGATCCGCAGCTTATGGAGTGCATAGATTATGACGCGGACGGAAACGAGATCGGCAAAGCCTACGAGCCCACATGAAAAAAACCGCTTCGGCTGAAGCGGTTTTTTCATTTAATTCACTTGTTCCACTCTGCGACCTGAGCGCGTATCCAGTCGGCCCACTCGTCTATCCCCTCGCCCGTTCTCGCAGAGATCGGGATGATCTTAATATTGGGGTTGAGTTTTTTTACATATTCCGTGCACTTATCAAGGTCAAAGTCAAAATACGGCATAACGTCTATCTTATTGACCAGCAGCACATCACATATTGAGAACATAAGCGGATACTTGAGGGGCTTGTCATGCCCTTCGGGTACCGAGAGGATCATTGCGTTCTTAACGGCGCCCGTGTCAAATTCGGCAGGACAAACAAGATTACCGACGTTTTCAAGTATCGCAAAGTCGATATTCTCGGTACCGAGACCCTCAAGTCCCTGCTTTGTCATACCCGCGTCAAGGTGGCACATACCGCCGGTGTGGAGCTGTATGACCTTCGCGCCGGTCTCCGCTATCGTATGCGCGTCAACGTCAGAATCGATATCGGCTTCCATGACGCCGATGCGCATCTCGTCCTTGAGGGCGGCGATGGTGGCCTTGAGAGTGGTTGTCTTACCCGAGCCGGGGGACGACATCAGATTCAGCAGAAACGTTTTTTCCTTTTTCAGCTCTTCACGCAGCTTATCGGCTTCCCGGTCGTTGTTTTCAAATACGCTTTTTTTAATCTCGAGAACTCTGAATCCTTCCATTGTATTCACCTCGTATATATTTCTAATTTAATGAACTCATTATTGTTCGCAGAACATTGTCAAAGCTCCTGCTGTTTTCCGAGTATTCCGCGCTCGCCTCGTAGGTGATTCGGTCTCCGGCATCTTTAAGAGTCTTTACCGCCTGCATGAGCTTGCCGTAAACCTCGCTGTCGGAGCCTGACGCCGCCGTGCCGACGGCCGCGATATACCCGCTGTCACCGACAAAGCGGCTGTTCACATCGCTTGACGCAAACCACTTTATGAACATTGCCGACGATCGTTCCCTCGTGCTGTCTGAGGAGAGAATGGTCATTCCCGTTACCTTTTCAATGTACACGGGCTTACCGTCCTTCATATAGGGGAAGGCTGCAAAGGATATATTGTCCCCGTAGAGCCTGTCGGCATATTTCATGATATCGGCGGACGAGACTATGGCGCACGGCAGCTTGCCCTCGGCCACCTTATATACCGCGGTATTGTCCGAGGCTGCGAAGCCCCTGTCATAAGCCGTCTCCGCCAGCAGCTTATAGATGTATTTGCAGTTTTCGTTATTCGTGTCATGCGGACTGACGGCGTCGAAATCGTCGCCGAGCTGAGCCATGGCGCTCCTGAAAAACAGAGAATAGTCCGAGATGGTGAAGAAACCCTCGGAATTTCTGCTGTAATACTCGCTGGACACCGAGCAGAGCTTTTCAAAATTCGAGACAGCCGAAGCATCGGAGAACCGGTCGGTGTTGACAAGGAACACATTGGTCTCCGCAGCTATCGGCACCGCCACAAGGCTCCCTCCCGCACGGGAGGCCAGGGTCATATACTCGTCGTACTTTGCAGTCTCCCAGTTGCCGAAATATTCGTCAATGTCGGCAAGGACCCCATTTTCATCGAGCCAGGCCGCAAAATCCGTGTCGCAGGCTATCATGTCCGGCAGCTCGCCGCCGGTCTCGACCAGATCGCAGACTTCGTTATAGAGCTCAGAGGCGGTATTAAAGGCCCTGGGGGATATCCCGATACCGTATTTACCGCCGTCTTCCTCATTATACTCCGAGCACAGGTCGGCAAAGCCACCCCACATCGCGTCGTCATTTACATACCAGAGGCTGAGCGTCTGCGGCTCAGGCGGCCGGTAAGGAGCATAGTGGGCAAAGTATATGTATATCACTCCGGCAATCACAAGCAGGGCTGCGATAATCAGGCCGAGATTATACTTGATCTTTGACATGGCATTTTCCCTTAGTCGCTTTTCATTTTCTTTATACTTATAACACATTTTTATGTCATTTTCAACAGCATTGTGTCGAACACCTAACAAAACGCATATATCTTGTGTACGCCGGCATTTTTGCCGGTCATTACGCGATTGACCATAATGTAATTTTGTGTTATTGTATCTATGTATAATTATGTCCTTTTCGGAGGGATCAGCATGAATTCAAAACTTAAAAAGAGCATAAGCATGCTTCTCGTCGCGGTGTTGGTGTTCGGCCTTGTGGGCAGCGCCGGTATGCTGCCGGTCATGGCCAAAGACGCCTGCGGATACACGCCCGCACTGACGATGAGCGAGCTTGAAAGCGGCAGCGCGGACGCGGTGTCCGGAGAAAGCTACAGCATCTCCTCAGAAGCTGAGCTTTACAGCTTTGCCAGGTATGTTAACGACGGCAGAGCCACCGCCGGAGCCGTTTTCTACCTTACATCGGACATCAAGCTTGACAAGGACGTCACATGGACTCCCGCCGGAAGCAGCTCCGTCAATGCGTTTGAAGGCATTTTCGACGGCTGCGGCTTCGCTGTGACAAACTTTATCAATTCCTCGGCAGGAGCCGACTACGCACTTTTCGGATACATAAAAGGCGAAGCGGCCCTGATAAAGAATCTCGGCGTTGAGGGGGAGATCACAGGTACAGACCGCGTTGCGGGCGTTGCCGCGCATCTCAGTGACGGCGGCATAAAGAACTGCTGGTCGGCGGTCGACGTCAGCGGCGGCAGCGTTGTCGGCGGCGTAGTGGCCGTGGTCGAAGGCGGCATCATCTCCAACTGCTGCAGCTTCGGCTATGTAAGCGGCAGCGGGCAGACAGGCGCGATAGCCGGCAGTATTTCCGGTAAGGCGGTTGTCGATTACTGCTACTATGTCTATTACGGTGCCGACAGCGCCATCGGCAGCTCAGACAGCGCAAGCACATCCAGCGTGTACCGCTTTGCAAGCAGCAGCACCGAGGTCCTCACCGAGAAGGTGCTCACCGTGGGCACCGAAAAGACCGATGATCTCATCGTTCTGCTCAATGAATGGATCGATCAGCAGAACGGCCTTTCCGATTACAGGACATGGGTCTATGATACCTCAGCGCAGGGCGTCGGCCGCACCGACGGAAGATATCCCAGCCTTGAGTATCCCGGATACATCGAGCCCGTTGAGAGCATATATACCGCCACCGCGAGCATGACGGCGCTTTACGAGTCAAACTCCAGCGGCCAGGCCGGAGCGTTTTACAGCATTTCCAGCTCTGACGAGCTTGAATACTTCAGAGACTATGTGAACGCGGGCTACACGACCGAAGGCATTACCTTTTTCCTTACCAAGGATATAAGCATCGGTCTGGCCGGAGCGCTCAACACGGATATCGTTTGGGTGCCCATAGGTAATGACGAAAAGCTCGCCTTCAAAGGCATTTTCGACGGTCAGGGCTATGTTCTGCTGAATAATTACACCAGCGACGGAAACTATCAGGGGCTGTTCGGGTATGTTGACGGTGCGAACGCCGAGATAAAGAACGTCGGCACCACCGGCCTTATCAAAGGCAACGATTCCGTGGGCGGCATCGTCGCCTGCCTCGTCAACGGCAGCATAATAAACTGCTGGTTTGACGGCGAGATCGTCGCCGACGACAGAGTAGGCGGCATCGTCGGCAAGGCCACCGCCGGTAATATCACAAACTGCGTGAACTTTGCAAGCATTACCGGCAGCACAAAGACAGGCGGCATCGTCGGCGAGACCACGAGCGCGGTCAACGTCAAATACTGCTACTATTCTTCCGAGAGCTCCGTGGGCTGCGGCGAGGGCTCCGGCACTCAGACCGCCGTTGTCGCCTTTGACAGCAGCGGCTCTGATTTCACGCTTCAGCGCTCCGTTACGGTCGGAAGCGCCTCCGGAGTAAAGCTTTTGAACGTTCTCAACCATTGGGTCACATATCTTGCCCTGGACAACAGCTATCGCTTCTGGAAGATAGACGACAGCGCAGAGGGCATAGCAAGGCTCCAGGGTGTTCACCCCACCCATCTTTTCCCCGGCGACGGCTCCGGCGTCAAGCGCGTTGATGAGCCCCGCGTCGAGGTCGACAACACAAAAAATCCTTACAGCATAATCTATTCCGAGACCTCCACCATGACCGAACTGGCAAACAGCGGAAACGAAGTCGTTCAGGGCGGCCACTACAGCATCTCCAGTGCTGACGAGATGCAGCTTCTCTCCGACTTTGTTAACAGCGGACACGACACCGCGGGCGCAACATTCTATCTTAAGGATGACATCATTCTTGCAGGGAAGGCTGCGACAAGCGATGACCATGGATGGATCCCTATCGGCAAGGATTTCAGCGTTACCGACGTTTCCTCCGTTAAATATATGTTCCGCGGCACCTTTGACGGCTGCGGCTACACGGTCTACGGTCTGTACATAACCAACGAAAAGGGCGATAACCTCGGCCTGTTCGGCAGAGTCCGCGGCGGCGTTATCAAAAACCTCGGCGTTGTGGGCGGCATGGTCGGCGAGCTCAACTGCGGCGGTATCGTCGGCAAGATAGACGACGGCACCATCGAAAACTGCTGGACCGCCGTGAACATCCAGTCCGAATCCGCAACAGGCGGCATCGCCGGCAAAATAGATCACACCGTTATCACCAACTGCACCGCCTACGGCGCTATGCTCTGCTACGGCGGCGTTACCGCAAACGCCGGCGGTATTTTCGGCGAGGATATGGGCAAGTCCACCGTTACAAGCTGCTACTATCTCGACAGTGCGGCAAAGGTCGGCTATGACAAGCTCGCGAGCAGCAGCACAGCCGATATAATCAGCTTCACCTACGGCTTTGAAAACGACGACTATTACTGCACGCTCGAACGTGCGGCGATCATAGACGACGTTACCACCACGAGCCTGCTCGATGCGCTGAACGCATGGGTGTATATGCGCAATAACGGCCAGTACTGCGCCTGGCTCAACTCCGCCACCCTTATCGTTGCCGACGACGGAGCGAATCCCGGTCACTATCCCAGGCTTATGAACGCCGAGATCGGTCAGGACAGCGGCAACGACAGCTACAGCGGCGACTATACCGCGACCTCCTCCGTCAGCGCGCTTTACAGCACCCGTACCGACGGCATAGAGGGCGGCTTCTACAGCATAAACGGCCTCGATGACCTTGAGGCGCTGCAAAAGTACGTCGCAGATGGCTACAAGACCAAGGGTATTATCTTCTTCATGACCCGCGATGTTGACATGAGCCTTAAATATTCGGCCGGCACGAGCAAATCGTGGACACCCATCGGCGACGTTCAGCAGCCCTTCCAGGGTACCTTCGACGGTCAGGGCTACACCGTAAAATATCTGTATATCAATAACTCCAGCGATGATCAGGGACTGTTCGGCCATGTCAATAACGGCGCGGTTATCAAAAACCTCGGCGTATGCGGCGTAGTAAGGGCCAATGTGAACGCCGGCGGCATCGTAGGCGACTTCAACTTCAGTACGATCGCCAACTGCTGGTCCTCCTGCGAGGTGACCGCGCTCGGAAACAACGCAGGCGGTCTTGTCGGCGGCGCTAACATGGGCACCATCGTCAACTGCACGAACTACGGCGCAGTCGTCAACAGCAGCGCCTACGGCGCGATAGCCGGCTATGCCTTCGGCACGACCATCAAGTACTGCTATTACCTCTACGGCACCTGCCAGCAGGCCTATTCCCCCGCCTCCACCCCCGCTGCGACGGGAGTTCTGTACTTCAACGGCACAAGCGCCGCCTGCATTCTCCAGGAAATGGTTGATGTTGAGGGAACCTCGACACGCAACGCGCTGAGCGCTCTTAAGCTCTATGTTGACGCTCACCCCGAAACCAACTACTGCTACTGGACTGTCGGCAACACCGAGGAGTACCTCGCAATGGGTGTGGCCTTCTTCCCTGTTCTCATTTCCGCGTCAAACACCATGGGAAACAAGGACTACAATGAGGTGCAGGCATACTTTGACGGTCAGGAATATTACTCCGTCGTAAAGGCGGTCAATGCTGCCAACGACTCGGAAAGCGGCGGCGACGTGACTCTTGCCACCAACGCCGTGCTCAGTATGCACGACGATATAAGCCTTGATGAAAACGTTCGCCTTCTCACCGGCGACTACTCCATCATCATCAAGTCCGACGTGAAGGTTTACAGTATGCAGCAGCTTATCGGTGTGCTTATCGTCAAGGAGGGCGGCGGCATATCGCTGCTCGACAGCTCCGATAACAGCTACAAGCTGTTCATATACTCTCAGAAAAACGCCGATGCCTCCTGCAACAGCCAGATATACGGCACAAGCAGCCTGACCCTCAGCTCCGGAGAGGTCAAGAACGCTGGCAGCGAGGCATACAACCTCAGCCTGCAGGACGGCGAATTCATCGTCAATTCCACTATCGACAGCGGCAATCCTCACAAGATACCTGCTTCCAGCACCATTACCGTTGAAAGCCGTGCCACTTTGAATGTTTCCTCAAACGCGAGGATTCGCACCACCGGCGGAGCCGTAATCATAAATGAGGGCACGATAAAGATCGGCAACGCCACCCTCGACCGCAACGGCGGTACGCTCATGAAAGGCGTATTCGAGGATGACGGCGGCGTAGTATCTCTGCCGTTTATATATAAGGACGGCTACACGCTGCGCGGCTGGTCTGACGGTAAAACTCTATATAAGGCCGGCAGCACCGTTGACGTTCAGAAGGCGACGACGCTTACCGCCCAGTGGAATCTTGGCGAAGGCCCTGATCCGTACCCCGGAGACGACGCTTATTCTGACACAGGAGACCCCGTATATAACATCCCCATCAGCATCATACAGTCAAAGGGCGGCAAGATCACTCCCGACAGTCTTAATGCCGCCAAGGGAGAAAACCTCAGCTTCGGCGTCAAGGCGGACCCGGGATACACCATCAAGAACGTTCTTGTTGACAAACAGTCCGTGGAGCTCGACAAAAACAGCAATTATAACTTTATAAGCGTCAGCCGCGAGCACAGCATGATAGCCTTTTTCGCACCTATTACCAACAGCGCTTACTACGACTGGCAGTCAAAGTTCGAGGACGTGAAGCCCGGAGACTGGTGCTATGACAACGTAAGATATGTTGTATCCGCCGGTCTGTTCAATGGAAAGACCGAGACCGTTTTTGCTCCAAATGACCCCATGACCCGTGACATGGTCGTCGTCGTTCTGTGGAGGCTCTCCGGATGCCCCGTTGTCCCGGGCTCCAATTGCAGCTTTGCCGACGTTTCCAAGAGCAGTTACGCTTATGAGGCAATCCGCTGGGCAAACTACTTCGGCATCGTTCAGGGCTATTCAGACACCCGCTTCGGCTACGGTCAGTCCGTTAACCGCGAGCAGCTCGTGACCTTCCTGTTCCGCTATGCAAAGAACTACGCAGGAAACGACGTTTCCCTATACGACAGCACGAACATCCTCGGCTACAGCGACGTACTCACAGTCTCCAAGGGAATGACCCAGGCCTTCCAGTGGGCTATCGGAGCGGGCATTGTGAATGGGACCACGGATACCACGCTCAGCCCCAAGGCGCTTGCCACAAGAGCTCAGGTGGCGGCTATCCTCTCCCGCTACTGCGACCAGTTTATCAACACGGTGCCTGTTTTAAACACCGGCAAATAGTAAATTTCACCGCAGCAGGAGCATCCGCTCCTGCTGCGTTCAGTCTGTCGAGAAACCTCATTTTACTCCGAAGCAGCCGAAAGCCTTCACCTTGAGGGGAAGGTGGCGCGAAGCGCCGGATGAGGTGGAATATGTTACGAATTTGCCGGAAGTTTCCTCAAAATGCGGCATTTTCCCGCGCACCTCATCAGTCGGCCTTGAGGCCGACAGCTACCCTCAAGGGGAAGCCTTGGATGCTCATTTTTTGAAGGCTTTCGCTATATACAGAACAAAGCGGCAGGAGTTTTGTGAACAGCCCCAGATTGTGCGGACAGCACAAAAACAGCCCAAATGGCAGAGAATA
>OLSB01000182.1_pt1 | contig 74996 bp, 68 predicted proteins | sample 1672071 | NCBI WGS metagenome assembly OLSB01 (sample SAMEA3136642, study PRJEB25190) | human gut metagenome | biome: human gut; feature: human-associated habitat; material: faeces | place: Austria | collected 2013
CTTGCATGTCTTATGTGCGCCGCCAGCGTTTATCCTGAGCCAGGATCAAACTCTCATGTTTATGGTATTTATATTTATACTGTTTCCAGTATTTATAAATCATAATTTGAGTTTTAGCTCATTAAATTTGTTTTTTTATGGTAGTACAAATTAACTACCGCTATTGGTCTTTTTTCAAAGGTTTGTTATTTACTTTTCAATGTGCTCTTTATTATTTCTATATGTTAAAACATATAGCTTTTTTATTGTACTACTTTTAAGATGTATTGTCAATATATTTTTTTAAATTTTTTAAAAAAATTTAAAGCCTGTTTTAGGGCAAAATAATAAATTAGTAATTTAATGTTTTTAATTTGATTTTGCTTATTTTTCTTTACTAATTCATATATAAAAATATATATTATTTTCGCTTGTTTTTTAGTACATAATTATAATACCATACCTTATTAACAAAGTCAATACTTTTTTCGTTATTTTCAAAAATTTTTGTTGTTTTTTGTCATTACCCAAATTTTATACTAAAAAACCAAAGCTTTATATGAAACAATAAAATAAATGTATACGCAAAAAAGTGTGTTTACATTTATTTTGTTACTTTAGTTTTGTATATACTTTTTTCAGTATATACATTATATAATCGTGTATTTAAATATCTACTAAAATTGTGTCGTCGCCTATACAATGTATCTTATCCCATGGAATTACAATATCATTTTTATTCGAGAACATACTTGCAAATTTATTCTCTCCCGGAACAATTATAGATGTTATAGCACCTGTAGTTAAATCTGCGCATACATCTTGCACATATCCCATTCTTTTTCCATTATTTATATTGATAACTTCTTTATGCTTAAAATCTAATCCTTTACCGTTCATCTTATCTGCCTCGCTTTTATAATTCTTTAGTTAATTCTATTCTTATAACTATTTTATAGAACAAAACCTTTAGTTTTATTTTGGTAAAGTTTTATTATTTATATATTCTTCTGATATGATTAATAGCACTCTTTTCTAATCTTGAAACTTGTGCCTGTGATATTCCAATTTCTTCTGCAACCTCCATTTGAGTTCTTCCTTCAAAAAATCTCTTATCTATTATTGTTCTTTCTTTATCTCTTAATTTTTTCATTGCTTCTGTTATAGTAAGGTTTTCTGCCCATTTTTCATCACTATTCTTTTTGTCTTTTATCTGATCCATTACAAATATATTTTCAGTATCGTCACCATACACTGGTTCTTGTAATGATATTGGAACCTGTATTGCATCTAAACAAAATGCCACTTCTTCTTTATCTACCTCTAATTGTTTTGCTATTTCCTCCACAGTCAACTCTCTTTGTTGTTCTTTTAATGCTTTTTCTCGCACAGCTAAAACTTTATATGCTAAATCTCTTACAGATCTACTTACTCTTATCATATTATTGTCTCTTAAATATCTTCTTATTTCTCCTATTATCATAGGCACTGCATAAGTACTAAATTGGACATTTTGGCTTAAGTCAAAATTATCCATTGCCTTTATTAATCCAATGCACCCCACTTGAAATAAATCATCTAAATTTTCTCCTCTTCCATAAAATTTTTTTATTACACTCAAAACTAATTTCAAATTACCATTTATAAATTCTTCTCTAGCCTCTTGGCTTCCGTTTTTTATTTTCTTTAAAAGTTCGTCTTTTTCTTCGCTTGATAGTACAGGTAATTTTGCAGTATTGACACCACATATTTCTACCTTATTTATCAAAGAAAAAACCTCCTTTGGAATATAATGTTAATTACATTATTTCCAAAAGGAGTGATTTTTATTCTGAAATTCTCTTTATTATTTCATTGCATTTATTTGAAATTTTTTCTTCTATATTATTATCTATAAGTTTTTTATTCTCCATAAGAATTTTACCGTCTATTATTGTTGTGACTACATTATTAGATTTAACATTATAAACAATTTCTGAAACCAAATTATTTATTGGCTTTATTTTTATATCTTCTAAATCTATAATTATTAAATCTGCATTTTTGCCTTCTCCTATGCTCCCTATTTTATCTTCTAATCCCAAAGCTTTAGCACCATTTATTGTAGCCATTTTTAAAATCTGATATGCTGGTAAAACTTTTGGGTCTTCATTTATTCCTTTTTGAAGAAGTGCTGTGTATTTCATTTCTTCAAATAAATCTAAGCTGCTTCCGCTTCCTTGCCCATCTGTTCCTAAAGACACATTTATACCATTTTTTATCATATATAAAATATCTGCTATTCCACATCCTAACTTTAAATTGCTTACCGGGCAATGAGATACACTTACATTTAATTTAGCTATTTCTTCTATGTCTTCTTTTGATAATTTTACACAATGTGCGAGTAGCATTTTTCTATCTTTAAATTTGTCTAACAACACATCTACTGGCTTTTTATTGTATATCTGTTTTATATCTTGCACTTCTTTGCTATTTTCACAAAAATGCAAGTGTAATAGTAAGTCATACTTATTTATTATTTCTAAACATTTGTCAATATATTTTTCTTCAGTAGTATATAATCCATGTATTCCTATGTTAAATGTTATTCTACTACTAAAATCTTTATATTTATTTATCAACGTTTCTAATTCTTCTATTCTCTTTAAATCAGATTCATTACTTGCAGTTCCTGTAAGTGTTCTTGTCGTTTGCAATCTAACTCCAGCTTCTTTTGCAGCTTTTATAATATCTTCAGTCATAAAATACATATCATTTATTGTTGTAGTTCCAGTTTTTATCATCTCTAAATATGTTAAATATGATGCATAATAAATATCTTCATTGGTTAGTTTATCTTCCATTGGCCAGATTTTCTTTGAAAGCCAATCTTGCAAGTTATAGCCGTCTAGTGTTTCTCTAAATATGCTCATTGGAACATGTGCATGTGTATTAATTAAACCAGGCATAACTACTCTGTTTGTAGCATCTATTATTTTAACATCAGCATCTGTTTTAATATCTTTATCTATTATTTTTATTTTGTTATCTTCTATTAATATGTCTATATTTTTTTCTTGTTCTTTTCTTTTTTCGTCCATTGATATTAATGTACAATTTTTTATACAAATTTTCATATTTACTGCTCCTCATTTATAAGGTTTATTAATTTAAATAGCCTTTGTATAAATTTATACTACATTTTTGATAAAAAAACAAGTATTATTAGGAGCTACTAATTCTTAATAACAAATTATATTTAGTTTTTATTGTTCACTATTATCCTGTTTTGCTCAATATATCTTTTTTCATTTTGCTAATTATTTTCTTTTCTAATCTCGAGATGTAGCTTTGAGAAATTCCGAAGCATATCTGCTACTTCTTTTTGTGTTTTTTCATCTCCTGTTACAAATCCGAATCTAAGTTCCATTATATTTTTTTCTCTTGTATTTAATTTTGCTATTGCCGCTTTTAATAATTTTTTGTCAACTTCATCTTCTAAACCTCTTGATATTGAGTCCGAATCTGTCCCTAAAATATCTGATAAGAGCAGTTCATTTCCATCACCATCCTGGTTTAGAGGTTCATCTATAGATATTTCTCCTCTAATTTTATTATTTCTCCTTAAATACATTAAGATTTCATTTTCTATGCATCTTGAAGCATAGGTTGCAAGTTTTATATTTTTTGTTGTGTCATACGTATTTATTGCCTTCATTAATCCTATTGTTCCTATTGATATTAAATCCTCTATTCCCGTTCCTGTATTCTCAAATTTTTTAGCTATATAAACTACTAATCTTAAATTTCTTTCAACTAATAATTGTCTAGTATTTTCATCTCCTTTGGCTAGTTTTTTTATTGCTTGCGCTTCTTCTTCTGGCGAAAGTGGAGGTGGTAATACCTGACTTCCTCCTATGTAGAATATCGGTAATGCTTTAATATCATCATTTTTAATATATCTTGCATATATTACATTTGCACTATTTTTTAATATTTTCAATAAGTTCATTTTCTTTATCTCCTTCCAATAAGTTTAAACCAATTAGCGCATTGTATTTATTATCCTTGGTTAGTTTTTTATTATATATTCCTACAATGATATTATTTTTTTCTATATCTATATCTTCTGTCTTGATTTTTACTCTATCAACTCTTATTCCTATTAACATTCCATTCTCTTTTCCTATGGACATAAATGGCACCATTCTAATTTTTGATAAATATTTTTTTAATTCTTCACATATATATTCATTTTCTTCATCACCTCCTAAAATTTTTTCTATATAGTTCAAAAATTTCTCTGGTATTATTTTTGATAGTTCTTCTTTTTCTACTATAATAACAGGCATATTACTTATAGGATCTTTAAGCATGTTTCCAGAATCTAATAACGCTCTTACTGTATGTACTTTTCCTTTGTCAAATATTTCTACATTAATAATAGAATTTTTGCTATCTAATTTGCTTTTATTTATTTTAAACGCTATTTGTGTAATTATAAAAGCTATTGTTCCAGCAATTACTGCAACTTTTATTGGATATGTACCCACAAAAACCCCATTATTCATTTTTGCATTTTCTGGTTTTATAAAATATATTAGAGCAAATGTACATCCCCCAAATATAAACGAAACTAAATAAAATATTAGCAATTGTTTTAACAGTTTTTTTATTCCTTTAGGTTTAAACGCCGTATAAACCATTATTATTGATAGTACAATTTTTGCAAATATGTTTGAATATATTGGTAATATCTTTAAATATACTATTATCGCATACAAGCTCCCAATAGCACTAGATGCAATTAGTCTTAATTGTTGGCATCTTACTTTTGACTTCACTATTATTAATGTAGCAAATAGAATTATATAATTCATCAACATGTTTTCCAGTAGAATTATATCTAGATAAATTATCAAACTTTTTCAACTCTATAATTATATTTAGGTTTTATATGGATACCTATAAACCTTTTTATGTATAAAAATTATACAACTTGTATATTTAAAAACTTGTCATTTCTTGCACAAGAAAAAGAGAAATAATCTACAAAATAAGATTATTTCTCTTTTATTTTCTATTTTTATTTTATAACACGCTATTGCCAGACAAAATATGATTAAAGTTTTACGCTCTTTATAAAATATTTTTATTTTCCTTTATTTTTTCTTAAAAAGGTTGGAATATCTAAATCTCCTGTTGAGTTTGATGTTTCTGCTGTTGTTGTTGTAGTTTTTGGTGACCATGGTTTGCTTGTTAAATCTCCTAAACTTGGTACTTTTTCGTTGTCTTTTTCAAATCCTGTTGCTATAACTGTTATTACTATATCTTCGTCTAGACTTTCATCTATAACAGCACCAAATATAATATTTGCTTCTGGATCTACACTTCTTTGTACAAGCTCTGCAGCTGTATTTACTTCATGTAGTCCCAAATTGCTTCCACCTGTAATATTAATTATTACTCCTCTAGCTCCTTCTATTGAAGTTTCTAGTAATGGACTTTGGATAGCTTGTTTTGCAGCATCTTCTGCTCTGTTTTCTCCAGATGCTCTACCAATTCCCATGTGTGCCATTCCTGTATTTAGCATTATTGTTTTAACATCTGCAAAATCCAAATTTACAAGTCCTGGTATTGCTATTAAATCTGATATACCTTGTACACCTTGTCTTAAAACATCATCTGCCATTTTGAAAGCTTCTACTATTGATGTTTTTCTATCAATTATTTGTAATAGTTTATCATTTGGTATAACAACTAATGTATCTACTTTTCCTTTTAAACTTTCTATACCTCTATCTGCTTGAGTTAATCTTTTCTTTCCTTCAAATGTAAATGGTTTTGTAACAACACCTATTGTTAATATTCCCATTTCTTTTGCACAAGATGCAACTATTGGTGCAGCTCCTGTACCTGTTCCACCGCCCATTCCAGCAGTAACAAATACCATGTCAGCTCCTCTTAAAGCCTCTGTTATTTCAGCTTTACTTTCTTCAGCTGCTTGAGCTCCAATGTCTGGGTTTGCTCCAGCTCCTAGTCCTCTTGTTATTTTTTCTCCTATTTGAATCTTTGATGCAGCTTTTGATAGAAGTAATGCTTGTCTATCTGTATTTACTGCAATAAATTCTACTCCTTTTATTCCAGAATCTACCATTCTGTTTACTGCGTTTGTTCCAGCTCCTCCAACTCCTATTACTTTAATTGTTGCTGTTCCATCTAGCATTGTGTTGTTTTCTTCTACGCTATCCATCATCATAAAGTTTATTCCTCCCTATTTTTAATATTGTTTTATTTTACTTCTTCTGTTTTTTATTTTATTTTTACGAGTAAAAAAATTCTTTTATCCTATCTATAAGTTTTGTAAAAAAGTTTTCATTAGAATTTGCATCTATACTACTTGATACGCTTTTTGCAAATGGTCTTGCAGCTATATATCTTACCAATGCATAAGCTGTTCTATATTCTGCTCTTACAGTACTTATTAATCTTCCTGTTGCAAATTTTACTGGTATATTTAGCATTACCTTTCCTGCAACATCACTTTTGCTAATATTTGTGATTCCTTGTCCTGTTAAAATTACGTTATTTATTCTTTGCTTGATTCCTTGATTTGTAATGTCTTTATTTATCAAAGTGAATATCTCTTCAACTCTTGCTTCTATTATTTCTATTAATTCCGAACTTTTTATAACTTTATTTTTAGAATCTTCTGCAGAGTTTAGTACTATTTCATTGTCATTATCTATATATGACCTCATAGCTAATCCATATTGTCTTTTTAGTTTTTCAGCTTCTTCTTCAGAAATATTTAATACCATTTGAATATCTTTTGTTATATTGTCTCCCCCTAAAGGTATTGTATTTGTATATACAAAAGATGCTCCTTCAAATATTCCAATTTCTGTATTTCCTGCCCCTATATCTATTATCATTACATTATCATTTAATTCGTTAGTATCTAATATTAAATTTCTTTCTGCTAATGTAATTGGTATTATTCCGTCTATATCTATATCTGCTTTTTTACATATATTAGATAATTGTCTTATATAATCTTTATCTGCTAAAACTACTTGTGCATTTATAGTAAAAGCTGATACTAAATTTCCTACTGGGTCTTCTACAACTCGTCCATCTTCTAATACAAATTTGTCTGTTACTATATCTATTATACTTTTGCCTTCTGGAATATCTATATCTTTTACTTGCAATAAAGCAGAAGACACGTCTTTTGCTGTTATTCCCGAATATTTATCTTTAATTGTTTTTGTAACACTATTTTGTACAATTGTTACATATTTACCTGATATTGTTAAATATGCAGAGTTGATTTTGATTTCAGCTTCTTTTTCTACATCTTGTATTGCTTTTATTATAGCATTGGCTATTTCATCTTCATCTATTATTTTTGTTTTTTTAATTCCTTTACACTTATGTTCAACCGCATAGACAAGTTCTACTTGATTAAAATTATTTACTTCTCCTACAACCAAACTTACTTTTGAGGAACCTATATCTATACCTACAATTATGTCCCCGATTGCCAAAATTAACTCCTCCAATTTTACTGCTTTTATTTTTTATAAGAATATTATATTTTGCAAAAAAAGTCAATAGTTTTGTTATAATTTTGTAATATTTTTGTAATATTTTTTCAAAACTATTGTTTTTATTGATTTTATCAAATATAAATATTTTATTCTTCTATTTTTTGTTCTTTTTTATTTCTTTTTTCTTCTAATTTTTTCATCATCATATCTACGTAATATCTACGAATAATAGCTAGATTTGTAAACATTCTTCCTACAAACACAACTATTGCAGCTAAATATATATCTACATTTAGCTTTTGACCTAATATTGTAAGTAATATTGCTAAAATTGCATTACCAAAAAATCCTGTTATAAATATTGTTAGATTAAAATTCTTTTTTAATGTAGCAAGAATTCCCCCAAACACAGAATCTAATGCAGCAATTATCGCTATTGCTAGATATCCTGAATATGTATATGATACCATTGGTGCAAACATTCCAATTACTGCTCCTATTACACACCCTAAAATTATTGCTATTAATATCATTAGTCTGTAACCTCCTTCATATATTTAATATCTATACCTTCTGAATATTTTGGTATTTTTATATTTCTTTGTTTTTCTAATTTTACAGATTTTCCGCTATTATTATATCTATCTATATAACCACTATCCTTTAAACATAAAGTACTTGTTAAGTATGTTTGATTTCCAATGGCTTTTACAATATATGGAGATACTAATCTTTGTGATGGTTTTACTAATATGTAAGTATCTATATCAACTATATCTGTCATGTTTATAATTCTTACCCCATTTATCGAAATAGCTTCTGCTCCTGCAAATCGTAATTCATTTATTAATTCTACTAAATCACTTGCTTCAATTGGATGTTCTTGTTTATCTGTTAATGTTATTACAACTCCATCTCCTGTTACATCCGTTGTTCCTAAAATTAATTTAGACTTTTTCAATTCCTCATCTAATAACTCTGAAGATTCTTCATTTGACTCAATTTTACTATTATATTCTTCTATTTTTGAATTTGTATCTGCTAGCTTTTCGTTTACTTCTTCATATTTACTTTTCCATGTTGATATCTGTTCTCTTAATTCTGACTCTCTCATATTTTCTATATCTGTTTGATTTACTTTTTCCACAGTTTTAAATTGAATCAGCGCAACTGTTACTAAACATATAGTTACAGCAAAAATACTAACAGACATAGTTATATTTGCTTTATCTAATTTAATTTTCAATCCTATCTACCTCTCTATTCTACATATTTTATATATTTAGGATTTATTATTCCTGTATATTTTTTTATTGATATATTATTTGATTGCTTAATCGTGGCATTTATTGCTTGATTGCAATATTCAATTATTCCTCCTGGTCTTGAAAGTGCTGAATTCATCCATACAGAGCTTCCTATTGCTTTTATGACAAATGGAGAACTTACCTTTTCGCCATTTACATTAATTACATTCCCTTCACAGGTAATTGAAGTTGTGGAAACTACTCTTTGGTCATTTATAGAAATAGCTTCTGCTCCTGCATTTCTCAACTCATTTACAATACTTAATATATCACCATAATGAACTAGAGCATAACTTGGATCTAATGTTGTGCTATCTGATGTAGAATTCTGGTTATCTTTTAGAGTTACTATAACTCCTTCTCCAGATACATCTGTTAGTCCTATTAAAATATTATTTTTCTTTAACTCTTCCTCTTTCTCTGTTGATCCTTCTGTGTTTTCACTAGCCTGTAGTCTTATTTTTTCCAATCTTTTTTCAGAATCTTGTAAAGCAGAATATGTATCATCATATTTCTCTTTCCATTTTAAAACTTGATCTCTTAAATCATTACTTGAAAATGTTTGTGATACTACTTTATTTGCACTATTTATTGTTCTTATTTGGACAACAATTGTCATTGTAAGTATCAGACACATTATCCCTAATGTTATTGCTATTTGCTTTTTATTCAATCTTTTTCACTCCTTTATACACTTTCTCTAAAATATGGATCATATTTATTTACATCTCTATTAACAAATATTTCTCCTTTTACCCCTTTTTCTAAAGATAGAATTTTTTGTACTAAGCCCATTCTTGTTTCGATATAACTACAATCTCCTAAATAAACTGTCTTTTGTTCTGTTTGTAAATTTAATATATAATTATTCGAATTTGTAATATCTATAGATGTGATTAAATCTGCTATTTCTCTATTTTTTGCTTCCTTCATTATTTTATTTACTGTTCCGAGTTTAGCAAGATCTTCATCATTTAATCTGTTTCCTGCTTTATAGTCTTCTTTTAATGTTAATGTTCCTGTAAGTATTGGTAGTTCCTTTTTTATACTTGATATTTCTAGCATATATCCTTGATTGTTGATGTATACATATCCATTTCCGTATTCTAACATATATTTAGGAATTCTTTCTACTACATTTATCTCTATAGTATTTGGTAACTTTTTGTTTATTTCAACTTCATTTATATATGTATTTTGTTTTATATTATTTATGGCTTTGTATTTATTTGTTCTAAAAATATTCTCATCTAAATATATTCCAGATAAACTAACAATTTCCTCTTTTGTTATCAAACTATTTCCTTTTACATCAATTTTTTTTATGTTGAACAATGGTGAAAGCATAGCAAATACGATAGTTCCTATTACTATAAATAATAATATTGTTAATTTTAAAATTTTCTTTCTCTTTTTTAGTTTGCTATTTTCGTTATTTTGATTACTAACTCTATAATTATTTTTCTTTATTTTTTGTGTGTAATCTTCATTTTTTTGTTTAGTTCTTACTATTTTATTGTTTTCTTTATTTTGTTTGACTAGATTATTTTTCTTTTTTTCTGCCTTTTTCTTTTCGTTTTTTACTTTTTCTTTTTCTGGTATTCTTGTTACTCCTATTATAATTTCATCATCATAATTTTTCTTTTTTACTGCTTGTCCTTGTTTTTCATTTGCTTTTACTTTCTTATTCTTTTTAGAGGCAGATTTCTCACCTGCCTTTTTTTCTTTTAATTTCTTTGCCCTTAATTTTTTCTCCTCTTTTGACTCATAGTCAAAGTTATATAAGTTTTTCTCTTTTTTTTGTTTTTTTACCATTTTATCACCTTCTTTTTTGTAATACAAATTATTCTATCTATATTTTATAACACTTTAGGAGTTTCCTTTATTTTAATATTGGCTCCTAACTTATTTAATTTTTTATCTATATTCTCGTATCCTCTTAATATATATTCAATATTTGTAATTCTAGATGTTCCTTTTGCTTGTAGTCCAGCCAATACCATTGCTACTCCGCCTCTTAAATCTGTACTTTTTACTGTTGTAGCAGACAATCTCTTGACCCCTGTTATTATTGCAACATTTCCTTCTAATTTGTTTTTTGCACCCATTCTTTTTAATTCTGATAAATATTTAAATCTATTTTCAAATATATTTTCTGTTATCACAGATGTTCCTCTTGCTATAGATAGCATAGCCCCAAAAATTGACTGCATATCTGTTGGGAACCCTGGATATGGCATTGTCTTAATCTCTATTGCTTTCAAGCGTGGTGGAGCCTCTAATTTTATTGCGTTCTTCTCTATTAATATGTTGCATCCAGCTTCTTCTAGTTTTGAAATTACTGGTATTAGTTGTTCTGGAATTGCATTTTTTATTTTTATTTTTCCTCCTGTAATAGCCCCGTGCACATAAAAATGTTCCTGCTTCTATCCTATCTGGCATAACTTTGTATTGTACTTCTGTTAATTTTTTTACTCCTATTATTTCAATAACATTTGTACCTTCTCCTTGAATGTTTGCTCCCATTTTTCGTAGCATCTTTGCTAAATCTACTATCTCTGGTTCTCTTGCAGCATTTGTAATAGTCGTTTTTCCTTCGGCCAATACTGTTGCCAGGATTATATTTTCTGTTGCTCCTACACTTGGAAAATCCAAGTCTATATTTGTCCCTATTATTTTATCACAACTGCACCTAATAAATCCATACTCTTCGCTAATATTTATACCTAATTTTTTAAAAGCTTTTAAATGTAAGTCTATAGGTCTTACTCCAATGTCACATCCTCCTGGATATGAAAAAGTTACTTCTTTAAATCTACCAAGTAATGCGCCCGCCAATATTACAGTAGATCTCATCTCTCTCATTAAATCTTCTGCTATTTCTTTTTTGTTTATGTATTTAGAATCAATTTCTATTTTATCTTTATTTTTATTTACTTTACAACCCAGATATTTTAATATTTGTAAAGTAACTTGTGTATCATGTATGTCTGGTACATTATATATTTTACTTTTCCTGCCATTTAGTATTGTAGCAGCTATTATTGGGAGAGATGCATTTTTAGACCCTGATATTTTTACCTCTCCTTCTAATTTATGTCCTCCTTCTATTATATAACAACTCATGCCTATGTCCTTCCTCTCTAAAGTATCTATTTACTTTCTATTTTTATTAATTATGTTATATAATATGTTTTTTATATAAAAAAAGTGAGAAGAATGTGTCTCCTCACGAATTTAGCCTTCTCTTCTTATGTAATAAAAGCAATTTAATTTTGTCCCTCAATCATCTCTTTTATTTCTTTCATGTGTTCAATTGCTGTAACATAACCTCTTTCATAACAATAATCTATTTTCTTTACATTAAATACACTAGCTTCTGGTAAATCTAAAGTAATTGCATAATCACTACTTGCAATTTCTGCTGCAGTCCTTTGGTCAAATAGTAAGTCTACAGATTTTAATGCTACTTCAAATATATTCTTTGGGTCGTTATCGTTCTTTGAGCTAAATCTTATAGACAATACTTTTTCTGCTCCTAATTTTCTTACCTCTTGTGCTGGTAAATTGTCTATTATTCCTCCATCAACAAATTTGTGCCTTTGGTATATTGTTGGAGCAAATACTCCTGGATAGCTTGCACTCGCTCTAACAGCTTTTCCAATAGTTATGTCTCTTATATATGTATCTTCTTTAAAATTTTTATCATATTCGTGGTTTGTAAAAACATATTTTTTGCTCTCTGTTATATCTACTGTTGGCATTACAGTAGGCATTTTTATATCTAAAATATTCTTCATTCCTTTTAGCTCTGCGCATTCATTTATAGCTGTTTCTATTCTCTCTCCTGACAATAGACCATATCCCATAAAATTCTTTCTGCTTTTTACATTTGACCAATAATATTTTGGGTCTGCTTTCATAATTTCTTTTGCAAAATATTTAAATAGTTTTAACATCTCATCTGTAGTATATCCCATAGTGTATAAAGCTGATATTATACTTCCTATACTTGTTCCACCTATATATCCAATTTCAATTCCATTTTCTTCAAGGGCTTTTAATACTCCGACATGACCTGCTCCCTTAATTCCTCCACCAGCTAAAGCTAAACCTATTTTCATTGTATTTTCACTCTCCTTATATTCTTTATTTTTTATCAATTATACAATATTGTTTTGGTAAATATAATATTCTTATTATATTTTTATAACTAATTTATTAAATTTAGAATGTATATATTTTTCTAATTTTCCCATAAATTCATTGCTTTCAATTTCTTTTTTTGCAACCATGTCTAAACCTTTTTCCCAGCTTGCAGTTAGCTTTGGGTTTAGCATATCTGGCATAGAACTATGTACTATATCATAAATAATCTCTCCTTTTTGTGTTGGAGTAATTATCTGGGTTTTGTTATTTATCTGTATGTACTGAATTTTCTCTAACTTCTTAATTATTTCTGCTCTTGTAGCACTTGTTCCTATTCCAGCTCCTTTTATTTGTTCTCGTAGTTCTTCATCTTCTATTAGCTTTCCTGCATTTTCCATTGCCAATATTATAGAACCTGAATTATATCTAGTTGGCGGATTAGTCTGTGCTTCTTTTATTTCATAATTTAAAACTTCTAACTCTTGGCCTTTTTTTATTTGAGCTAAAATATCTAAATTATCTTCATCATCTTTTGTTTTGTCTGTATTATTTTCCACTTTTTGTTCAATATCTGTGGATTCTTTTTTTACTTTTGCTTCCTCCTTATTTTTTAATACCTCTAAATATCCTTGTTTTAAACATACTTTTCCACTTACGCCAAATTCTTCTTGATATTTATCATTTTGTATTTGAATAGTAACAGATATTTTATTAAATTCTGCTGGTGGGTAAAATATGGCTAAAAACCTTTTTACTATAAGTTTGTATATATTCTTTTGCAAGTCTGGTAATTTATCATAATTTTCAAATCCTTGTCCTGTTGGTATTAAAGCATAATGATCTGTTATTTTACTATCATTTACATACTTTGTCTTTATCAAATTTGTTGAATATTTTTCTTTAATCATTTTATCTAAATAGCCTTGTATTTCATCATCTCTAAAACCTTTGGCAATTCCATTTAAGTTTTTAGAGATTACCTTTGCAACAGCTGTTGATATTACTCTAGCATCAGTTCTTGGATATGTAACTAATTTTTTTTCATATAAATTCTGTATTATCTCTAAAGTTTCATCTGGCTTTATTTTAAATCTCTTTGTACATTCATTTTGAATTTCCGCTAAGTTAAATAATAATGGAGCATTTTCTTTTTGTTTACTCTTTTTTACCTCCTTTACTATTGCTTTTTTCCCTTGTAACTCTTTTATAAAATCCTTTGCATCGTTTTCTTTTTTAAATCCACTTTGATTATATAGCTTTATGGAGTCAACTTTTGATGAACTATCTGTTACCTTCCATTCTGCTTTAAAACTTTTTTCTTTTTCTCCGAATTCTCCTACTATTTTATAATATGGTATTTTTTTAAAGTTTCTAATTTCTTTTTCTCTTTGCACAACCATACCTAAAACACATGTCATAACACGTCCTACCGAAATAGATATTTTATCTTCATTTAATTCTTTTGCAGCTCTTCTTCCATATATTATTGTAAGTAATCTGGAGAAATTAATTCCTATTAAATAGTCTTCTCTTGCTCTTAAATATGCACTATCTGATAAACTATCATATTCTTTTAAGTCTTTTGCTTCTCTAATTCCTCTTTTTATTTCTTCTTCTGTTTGAGAATCTATCCAAACTCTTTTTCTATCTTTTCCCTTTACTCCTATCATTTGTTCAACTAATCTATATATGTATTCTCCCTCTCTTCCAGAGTCGGTTGCAACATATATTGTTGATACATCATCTCTCAAAAGTAATGTTTTTATAATGTTAAATTGTTTTTCTACATTTGGTATTACTTCATATTTGTATTCTTTTGGTATAAATGGTAATGTGTCTAATCTCCAAAGTTTTAATTTTTCATCATACTTTTCTGGATATGACATCGTAACTAAATGTCCTACACACCATGTTATTATCCAATTTTCTGCTTCTAAATATCCATCTTTTCTAGTTGTATTAATGTTTAATACTTTTGCAAATTCCATTGCTACAGATGGTTTTTCAGTAATTAGTATGTTTTTTTGCATATTGTTTTACTCTTTTCTATAGTATTTTAAATTTCTATTATGTCCATTTCTGCAGTAAAATTATTATTTCCATAAGCAAAAATTATATATAGCTTTCCTTCGTTATTTAAGAAAAATGTTGATATATTATCAAAATTATATATATCACTATTAAAGTCTCTTGAATAAGTTTCATATCCAGAAGCTTGAATTTTATTAGTTTCTTTTATCGCTTTTGTAACTTCTGTTTTAATTTTTGCCTCTACTTTACTTTTCTCAATATTCTTTTGTTCAATTATATCCTGCAAACTTACTTCTTTATTTGTTTTTAGATTATAGTTATATGTTTGCACTATTACTCTTTGTGCGCTGTTTCCTTCTTTTAGAGTAGACTTTATTATAACAGACAATATATCATCATTGATATAGCCTGTATATGTTACACTATATATTGTATAAGCCTTTACTTCTTTAAAAATTTCATTTGCTTTATTTGCAAAAACTTCTTGTGTAATGTTGTTAAATTTTTCTCCAACTTCATTTTTTATATTTATTACTGGTATATGTAAATCTATTTCATATTTATTTTCTTCTCTATTTTCCATATCAAAGGCAGAATATACTAGTTCTTTACTATTATCATATTTTGTAATAGAGCTTTCATCATAATTTTTGAAGTCTATCGAGTTATTAAACATATTGTTAAAATCTTTTTTTAAATCTTCTTGCGTTTTTATCTCTACTTGAGCCTTTGTTCTATTTTTTTCTATTTTACTTGCTCCATTTTTTAAATCTATTTCTGCCCATATTGCTGCTATTATTGCAAGTACACATGCAATTGATATTGCTGTAAATAATACTTTTCTAGAATTCATATTTTTTCCCTTCGTTTTCTTTTTTTGCTATTATATCATGCCTATTATAAAAATTCAATTAGCAGATATTTAAATAGCTAAACTTCTGATTTTGGTTATGTATAATTTAAGAAATAACAAGTAAATGTATATAATTGAAAATTTGGTAAATACTAACATAAAATAATTATTTAATTTTAGGCCTAAACTATCTTTTATTTTTTAATTATACATAAGACGAAAGGATAAATTTATATGAAAAATAAAGTAAGTACAATTACTATTATCTGTTTGATTGCTGTAATATTGCTTTTATTGACAATATTAATATATAATTTAAATAAACCTACAGCAATTGGTAATATGAATGTTCAAAATTTGAATGCACCTTTAAATGATACAAATATTATTAGTAATAATATTTTAAAAACCAGCTCTGAAAAAATTATTATCTCTCCTAATGCTTTGATAACTTTTGTTAAGCATTATAATTCTTGTGGTCATACTATAAATGAAAGAGATACTGTCTCTGAAAATATGGTAAATATGGATGAAGATGAGTTTAAAAAATTGTATAGTGATTGGAAAATTACTAAATTTACAAATAATGAGATTGAATTATATAAAGAATTTGATGGAAATTGTAATGAACATTATTTAGTAAAATCGGATCAGGGTTTTGTGTCAATTTATAAAATCAATTCTGATGATTCCCAAAACTTATTAGAAAAAACAGATATTGCTGTTAAATATTTATCACCAGATGATATATCAGAGTTAGAAGCAGGAGTCACTTTGTATGGGAAAGAAGATTTAAACGCGTTTATAGAAAATTTTGAATAAGCAAATTTCAATATTAACTTATTTTTTTATAATTTCTTTGGCTTAATAAAAATTAGTGATATTTTAAATACCACTAATTTTTATTTTATTTAATTTTTGTAGAATTATTTTTCTATAATTTCTCTATCTGCTGTTCTTAATTCTTCCTTATTTACATATCCTTTTTTGTAAAATTCTCTAAAGTACATTATAAGAGCAAATATAGTCAATCCTAAAGCTATATAGTATATATAAATATCTATATGATAAGCAAAGTTAAAGTAATTTATTATTAATGATGATACTACTGCAATATAAAATACTACTGTTGCTAATTTTCCGTACCATCTACTAGATACAACTAATTTCTTTCCATATAAGAAAGATGCTCCAGCAATCATTATTGCTTCTTTTAAAAATATTACTATTAACATCCAATTTGGTATTATTTTTATACACGATAACGCTATAAGTGTTGATATCTGTGTAGCTTTATCTGCTAATGGGTCTATTAGCTTTCCAAAATTTGTTATAAAATTAAATTTTCTTGCTATAAATCCATCTAAAACATCTGTTATACCTGATACAGTTAAAAATATAAATGCTGCTATGTAGTTTTTTTCTAAAATTGCAATAAATATAAAAGGTATAAATACAAATCTAGATATTGTTAGTATATTTGGTAAATGCTTAAACATTACTCTTCCCCCTATTTTTGTTATATATTATTGTACTTTAAAGCTTAATTTATTGTTTTCCTTATTAAAGTCAATTAATATCTTTTTTCCATTTTGTAATTCTTCTCTTAATATCATATCGGATAATTCGTCTTCTACATATCTTTGAATTGCTCTTCTTAAAGGTCTTGCTCCGTATTTTAAGTCCGTTCCTTTTTCTAATAAATATTTTTTAGCTTCATCTGTAAGTATTAGTCCTATGTTTCTATCATTTAACACTTTTTGCGTATCTGCAATCATTAAATTTACTATCTCTAATAATTGTTCTTTTGTTAATGGTTCAAATGCTACAATTTCATCTACCCTATTTAAAAATTCTGGTCTAAATAAGTCTTTTAATGCACTTATCATTTTATTTTTTGATGCTTCAGCATTGTTTCCAAACCCTATAGAGTTTGTATTTAAATTTGAACCTGCATTTGATGTCATTATTATTATTGTGTTTTCAAAGCTAACTGTATTTCCCTGTGAGTCCGTTAATCTTCCGTCATCTAATACTTGTAATAATATATTAAACACATCTGCATGTGCCTTTTCTATTTCGTCTAGTAATATTATTGAATATGGGTTTCTCTTTACTCTTTCTGTAAGTTGTCCTGCATCATCATATCCAACATATCCTGGAGGAGCACCTATTAATTTAGCTGTAGAATTGCTTTCCATATATTCAGACATGTCGAAACGTATTATAGATTTTTCGTTTCCAAACATTTCATAAGATAATGCTTTTGCAAGCTCTGTTTTTCCAACACCAGTTGGACCTACAAATATAAATGAAGGTGGTCTTTTTGTGCTTTTTAATCCCGCTCTATTTCTTCTAATTGCTCTTGATACTGCCTCTACAGCCTCATCCTGTCCAATTATTCTTTTATGAAGATTCTCTTCTAGGTTTAATAATTTTTTTGTTTCTTCTTCTGTTATTTTATTTACCGGAATTTTAGTCCAATTTTCTATAACATTTGCAATATCCTGAACTGTAAGCTCTTTTGGTTTCATTCTTTGTTTTAGTGTATCTATTTGGTCTAGTAAAGAACATTCTTGTGTTTTAAGTTCTGCGGCCTTTTGATAGTCTTCTGTAGAATCTGCTTGTGCCGCTTCTTCTTTTTGTTCTTGTACCTCTTTTAATTTATTATTTAATACTTCTAAATCATACAAATCTTTATCATTAAGATTTATCTTTGAACATGCTTCATCTAGTATGTCTATTGCCTTGTCTGGCAAAAATCTGTCATGAATGTATTTTTCTGACATTACTACTGTCTTATTTATTATATCATTAGAAATTTTTACATGATGATAATCTTCGTAATATTGCTTTATTCCTTGTAATATTTCAATTGTATCTTCAACATTTGGTTCTTCTACAATTATAGGTTGAAATCTTCTTTCTAGTGCGGTATCTTTTTCTATGTATTTTCTATATTCTTTTAAAGTTGTTGTTCCTATAAGTTGTATTTCCCCATTTGTAAGAGATGGTTTTAAAATGTTTGCTGCATTCATAGAATGCTCTGCATCTCCAGCTCCTATAATATTGTGAATTTCATCTATTACTAAAATAATATTTCCTGCATCTTTACATTCGTTGATTATTGCCTTCATTCTAGCTTCAAATTGTCCTCTAAATTGAGTGCCTGCGATAATTGATGTCATATCTAGTAAATACACTTCTTTATTTAGCAATTTAGCTGGGACATTTCCGCTTGCTATTTTTAAAGCTAGCCCTTGAGCTATTGCTGTCTTTCCAACACCAGGCTCACCTATTAAACAAGGATTATTTTTTGAACGTCTATTTAAAATTTGAATCATTCTTTGTATTTCCTTGTCTCTTCCAATAACTCTATCTATTTGATTATTCTTTGCTTTAACAGTTAAATTTGTTCCAAACATATCTAAAGTTTTTCTTTTTTTATTAGGCTTGGTTTTTTCCTTTACTTTTTGGGTCTTATTTGAATAATTAGCATTTCCTTCTTCGGCTTCATTTTCTGGTTTTATTCCAAATATACCAGAAAAAATAGATCCTAGTGGTATAGCTCCTGGAACACTTTCTTCCTCTTCTAATCCATCTGGATTTATCATGTCTGAAAGTTGTTCTTCACTTATATCTTCCATATTTACTGATAAATTTTTGAAAATATCATCTAATTTATTTGTTAAATTTTGTATATCTTTATCCGATAGATTAGCTTGTTTAGCCATTGTTTCTATTGGATTTAATCCTTTCTCTTTTGCACAGTTATAGCAAAGTCCTTCAACTTCTACTTTATTGTCTGGACCTTGTTTATTTATAAAAATTACTGCTGTATTTTTTTTACAAACTGAACATAACATATATTATATTAACTCCTTTTTGCTTTGCATATTTATTATTTGATAATTATATAATACAATAAATTACGCAAATAGTCAACAAATTAAAATTTAATCATAAGTTAAAAGCCTGGATTTTATCTAGTTATTCTAACTGGTTCATTAGCATTTGGTTTAATCATATATCAAGGAGTCTAGATTTAAATTTCTTTATATTACATCTATTTTTGTTTATTGTAATTGTTATCTCTCCCATTTCGTCTGTTCTATAAATTTGTACATTCATTGCTTTTAAATTCGTAATTGTAATATTTGAAGGATGCCCAAATGTATTGTTTTTTCCAACTCCAATTACAACATATTTTGGACTTACTGTCTTTAAAAAATCTACTGTAGAAGATGTTTTTGAGCCGTGATGTGCAACTTTTAAAACAGTTGCATTTAAAATATTTTTACTTTCATATTTCTTGTTTCTTTTGTTGCTTTTGTATTTTTCTAATATTGCTTTTTCTGCCAATTCTTCAATATCACCTGTGAACAACATTGAAAAATTTTTATAGTTAAGTTTGCATACTAAAGAATTGTTGTTAATAGCATTTTCAGAAATCATTTTATCACTTGTTGGCCACAATATATCAAAATATAGTTCTTTTTCTATATTGATTTTCTGCCCCGCTTCTACTATTTTTATATTTATCTTTTTTTGTTTCGCAATTTTTTCTATTTTTTTATAGTTTTCATATTCTTCAAATTGACTTCCAATGATTATATTTTTTACTTTAATCTCTTGAATAACATATAAAAGTCCACCACAATGATCACTATCAAAATGTGAAATTATTATATAATCTAATTTTTTTATTCTTCTATTTAAAAGGTATGGAAGTAAAACCTTTTTACCTACATCATACTTTTCAGGGCTTCTATTTCCGCCACCATCAATTAAAATATTTTTCCCTGTACTAGTACAAACTAATGTACTGTCGCCCTGTCCTACATCTATAAAATATATTCTTAAGTCTTTTTTTATATTTATAATAACTATATTTGAAATAAAAACAATTATTATTAAAATTATTATTATATTTTTTATATAATGTTTTAGTCTTTTTATTGTATTACTTTTAATAATTTTATTGACAATTTCTCTATTTTTTATTAATGCTATTGTAAAGAATATTATTGTATATATACTTATAATTGTAATTATATATGGCGTTATTACAGTAATGTTTCCTTTAAACAATCTTGGTATTATATCTGTAATTTTAATTAAGGTACTTAAAAAGAAATTTAATATTGGACCTAATAAACGTGCAATATTAATAGATATTAACGAAACCAAAAGTATTAACATCCCTAATATTAAGCAAATTCCTAGTATTGGACTTGCAACAACATTTGATAATATGAAGTTTAAAGATACTGTGTTGAAATTGTATAATGTTATAGGGAATATTAAGATATTTGCACTTATAGTAACCAGTACACTACTTACAATATATTTTTGTATTTTGTTTATTAAAGCTTTTTTAGTTTTTTTATTATTTAAATTTTGATTTTTATCTGTTTTGTTTAAATCTAATTTCTGAAGACTTGAGATATTTTTCTCTTCTAAAGTCATTATATTTATCTCATTTTTTACTTTAATATTATCTATAATATTTTCAAATATTGGGTATATCAACACTATTCCTAAAGTTCCCATATAAGAAAGCTGCAAGCCAATGTTAAATAAGCTAAAAGGATTTTGTATTAAAGTGTATAGTATTGCAACAGATATTGTAGTATATGTGTCTTGTTTTCTATGTATTATAAAAGCAAAGATACCAACTATTACACTAATTCCTGCTCTTACAACTGATGGGCTCATATTTGTCATTATCATAAATACTAGTATAAATATTATTGTTAAAATGTAATATCTGTTCTTGCCAACTGATTTATTATTTAATATAAATCCTAGTCCTAGAACTAAATATGATAAGTGTGCTCCAGATATAGCAAGCATATGTGATAAATTGCAATTTTTGAAATTTTCTTTTATATTTTCTTCTAAATTTAAACAATCTCCCAATAAAATACTTTGAGCAAGTGTAGATTCCTCTTTGTTTAAAATTTTATTTAAATTATCTTTTAATTTTAATGTTAATTTATTAATTTCCAAAAGTACAAAATTTAGATTTTTTTCTTTTATTACTTTTGTATATTTTTCTTGGTCTACTGATAAAACCCCATAAGTTTTCATTGTTTTTAAATAATCTTTATAACTAAAACCCTTGTAATTACTTTGCGTTGCAGGTTCATTATAAACTGCATTTACCATTAGTTTATTTCCATATTTTAATTTTTCAATTTGTTTATTTGATTTATCTTTTTTTACATTTAATATTAGCTTTGTGTTTTTATATTTAGTGTTTTTCTCTCCTTTTATATTATCAACTTTGAAAGTTACTGTATATTTATAATCCGTTTCTTTTACGCTACTACAGACTGTTCCTATTAAAGTTATTTCCTTCTCCTCTAATTTTTTATATAGCGTATTATATTTATTGTTTAAATATATCGTTTTTGATGTTGAAATTACTATGGTTATAAATATTAATAATATTATTTTTATGTACTTTTTTTCTTTTATCTTTAGCGTCAAAATAATTAATAATAGCAAAATAAAGGGTATACTTATTTTTAAGTATACCCCTATAATTATTCCAAATATATATGATACAGCAACAATTAAAAGTGGTCTTTTCACATTTACTCCTTTTTAATTGCCCTATATTTAATTATTTTAAATTAATAAAGTCTTAAATTAATCTTCTTGCAGTTGCATACCTGTTAAGATAACTTCCAGATAAAAGTGTTGATATTTTTACACAATATCCGCTTCCTGAAGATGCATGTATAAAGTTTCCGTCTCCAATGTATATTCCACAATGTCCTATTCCATCCATTGATGGGTAGTCTAAAAAGAATACTAAATCGCCAGGTTGTAAATTTTCTTTTTCAACATACACTCCTTCATTAGATTGCGATCTTGCAGAATGGTTTAGAGAGTAGCCAAAGTGCTTATATACATACATTGTAAAACCTGAACAGTCAAAAGATGAACTTCCTGATGCTCCATAAACATAAGGACATCCTAAATACTGTTGTGCATATTCTGCAATTTGGGTTCCCAAGCTTGAAGTGTTTGTTGCTTTTGCTTCTATTCTTCTTATATTATTTCCACTTCTATTGGTTTCTTCTGTTTTATTTTCAGATAACAGATTTTTGTATATATAACCTGCATAATCACCATATTTAACTTTATACCAATCGCCATCTTCTCCAGTTACAGTAACATCTGTATTTTTTATTAATGTTGTAACTATATTAGAATCTGTGGAAGGTTTTTCTCTTACATACGCTGATGTTACATTTATGTATTTTTTTACACTCTCTGAATATTCTTTTCCAGTAGAATTTGTTTCTGTTGCAGGCTCTTCTTTATTGTTTTCATCACTATTGCTTTCTTCAGCCTTTTGGTCATTATTTTCTTCTTGAGTTGTAGCTTTTCCTAAATTTGGATCAGATACTATCCAACCAGATATTTCGTTTGTTTGTATAAATGTCCAATTGTTTGCTTTTGCAACTACAGTAACTTCTTCTCCTGCTTTTATAGTATCTATTACAATAGAATTAATTAATGGTAATATTCTTATTTTTGTATCTTTTTCTAATTTTATATTTTCATTTTCTGCAGAAGTATTTTGTGCTTCTTGGTTTGTCTCATCATTAGCTTGGTCTACTGTTTTGTCTTCATTTTCAGTTGTATCAGTCTTTTGTTCTTCAGAATCAGAACTTATTTTAACATAATTTTTATTAACATATCCTTCTTTTTCATTATGTTTTACTTTATACCAGTCGCCTTCTTCTGATAATATTTCTAGTTTTTCTTTTTCACTCAATAGTTCTATTATATTAGAATCCGTAGAAGCTTTACTTCTTAAATTTAATGTTTCTGTTGATACTGTAGCTGTTTTTGCTTGCGATTTGCTCGTTAAGGCTATAATTACTATTATCATTCCCGTTATTATGTATTTTATTTTTTGTTTCATATTTATTTTTTATAATCAATTTATAGAAGTATTATTCTATTAATTGATTAATCCCTTTCTTTAATATTTTTATGTATTATACATTTTTTCTTATGATAATTTTTATTTCTTTAGTATCACGCTTACAGTATATAATTAAATTGCAAAAAAAGCAATATCTTTTATTAAAAATATGCAAAATAGCAAGGTTTTACGATTTCTCGTAACCCTTGCTATTTCTAATATTTCAAGTTATTATTACTCTATTATTTCAGAAACAACACCTGAACCTACAGTTCTTCCACCTTCACGGATAGCAAATCTTAATCCTTTTTCGATAGCGATTGGTGTAATTAATTCGATTGTCATGTTTACGTTATCTCCTGGCATTACCATTTCTGTTCCAGCTTCTAGTTCAATAACACCTGTAACGTCTGTTGTTCTAAAGTAGAATTGTGGTCTATAACCATTGAAGAATGGTGTATGACGTCCACCTTCGTCTTTAGTTAGAACGTATACTTGTGCTTTGAATTTTGTATGTGGATGTATTGTTCCAGGTTTTGCAAGAACTTGACCTCTTTCAACGTCTGATCTTTGAACACCTCTTAATAATACACCGATATTATCTCCAGCTTCTGCTTGGTCTAATAATTTTCTGAACATTTCAACACCTGTTACTACAGTTTTTGTAGAAGGTTTAATTCCAACGATTTCAACTTCGTCTTGTAATTTAACTTCTCCTCTTTCAACTCTACCTGTAACAACTGTTCCACGACCTGTTATTGTCATAACGTCTTCAATAGGCATTAAGAATGGTTGGTCTATTGGTCTTTCTGGTGTTGGTATATAGTTATCAACTGCATCTAATAATTCTTTTATGCATTGATATTCTGGTGCATTAGGATCTGTTGATGTGCTCTCTAATACTTTTAGAGAAGATCCTTTTATAACTGGAATTTCATCTCCTGGGAAATCATAGCTTGATAATAAGTCTCTAACTTCCATTTCAACTAATTCTAATAATTCTGGATCATCAACCATATCGCATTTATTTAAGTAAACAACGATATATTTAACTCCAACTTGTCTTGCAAGTAATATATGCTCTCTTGTTTGAGGCATTGGTCCATCAGCTGCTGAAACAACTAATATTGCTCCATCCATTTGAGCTGCACCTGTAATCATGTTTTTAACGTAGTCTGCGTGTCCTGGGCAGTCAACGTGTGCATAATGTCTTTTGTCTGTTTCATATTCAACGTGAGCTGTATTGATTGTAATACCTCTAGCTTGCTCTTCTGGAGCACCATCGATTTGATCATAAGCTTCATATTTAGCTTTTCCTAATAAGCTTAAGTATTTTGTTATAGCTGCTGTTGTTGTTGTTTTACCATGGTCAACGTGTCCTATTGTACCAATGTTAACGTGTGGCTTTGTTCTTACGAATTTTTCCTTTGCCATTTAAATTTCCTCCTTTAATTTTGAAGCTGAATGTTTAATTAATATTTTAACGTTACATTCTTAACTTCTATTATTTTTAAAATTAATAACTTTTTAATACTTGCATTTTATAACATATTTTCTTAAAATGCAAGAGTTTTACTTTATTTAATCTCTATTTATTATTGTTTCTTTGTTCTTGTAGAGATTATTTGCTCTAATATTGATTTTGGAACTTCTTCGTAATGGCTTGGTTCCATAGAATATGTTCCTCTACCTTGTGTTTTAGAACGTAAGTCTGTTGCATATCCAAACATTTCTGAAAGTGGAATAAATCCTCTTATTACTTGGTTTCCAGCAACTGATTCCATTCCTTCCATTCTACCACGTCTAGCATTTATATCTCCAATAACATCTCCCATGTATTCTTCTGGAACTGTTATTTCAACTTTCATGATAGGCTCTAGTATAACAGATTTAGCTTGTTTACATCCTTCTTTGAATGCCATTGATGCAGCAATTTTGAAGGCCATTTCTGAAGAGTCAACCTCGTGATATGAACCATCAACAAGTGTTGCTTTGAAGTCTATAACTGGGTATCCAGCTAGTATACCGCTCATTGCAGCTTCTCTCATTCCTTCTTCTGTTGGTTTTATAAATTCTTTTGGAACTACACCACCAACAATTTTGCTTTCAAATTGTACACCTGAACCTGGCTCTAGTGGTTCCATTTCAAACCATACATCACCATATTGTCCATGTCCACCTGATTGACGTACAAATTTACCTTGTACTCTAACTTTATTTCTAATTGTTTCTTTGTAAGAAACTTGTGGTTTACCAACTGTACATTCTACTTTGAACTCTCTCTTTAATCTGTCAACTATAATGTCTAGGTGAAGCTCACCCATTCCAGCAATTATTGTTTGTCCAGATTCTTGATCTGTCCATGTTTTGAATGTTGGGTCTTCTTCAGCAAGTTTTGCTAAAGCTATACCCATTTTTTCACTGTTTGCTTTATCCTTTGGCTCTATAGCTATATCAATAACTGGCTCTGGGAATTCCATAGATTCTAGTATAACTGGATGTGCTGGATCGCATAATGTATCACCTGTTGATACTTCTTTTAATCCAACTGCTGCTGCTATATCTCCAGCATAAACTTTTTCTATATCTTGTCTATGGTTAGCATGCATTAATAGGATTCTTCCTATTCTGTCTTTCTTGTCTTTAGTAGCATTTAATATTGTAGAACCTGTTGTTAATGTTCCAGAATATACTCTGAAAAAACATAATTTTCCAACAAATGGGTCTGTCATAATCTTAAATGCTAGTGCAGCAAATGGTTCGTTATCATCAGTTTTTCTTTCTACTTCATTTCCGTCTTCATCTACACCTTTTATAGCAGGTATGTCTAATGGAGATGGTAAGTAGTCAACAACTGCATTTAATAACTCTTGAACACCTTTATTTTTGTAAGATGATCCGCAAGTTACAAGGACTAAACTATTGTTTATAGTTCCTTTTCTTAAGCCTACTTTGATTTCATCTTCAGATAATGTTGCACCATCTAAATATTTCATCATTAAGTCATCATCTTGTTCTGCTGCTGCTTCTATCATTTCTTCTCTGTATTTTTCAGCATCTGCTTTCATATCTTCAGGAATATCACATTCTTCAATGTCTTTTCCTAAATCATCCTTATGAATAAATGCTCTCATTTTCATTAAATCAACTATACCTTTGAAGTTATCTTCTGAACCAATAGGTAATTGAATTGGAACTGGATGTGCTCCTAATCTTGTTTTTATTTGGTTAACACAAGCATAGAAATCTGCTCCTGTTATATCCATTTTATTTACATATACCATTCTTGGAACTTTATATTTATCAGCTTGTCTCCAAACTGTTTCAGATTGTGGTTGAACTCCACCTTTTGCAGCTAAAACAAGTATTGCACTGTCTAAAACTCTTAAAGATCTTTCAACCTCAACAGTAAAGTCAACGTGTCCTGGGGTATCTATTATATTTATTCTATTACCTTTCCATTGGCAAGTTGTTGCAGCAGATGTTATTGTTATACCTCTTTCTTGCTCTTGAACCATCCAGTCCATAGTAGCTTCACCATCGTGAACTTCACCTATTTTGTGAGTTCTACCTGTATAAAAAAGTATTCTCTCTGTTGTAGTTGTTTTTCCTGCATCTATGTGGGCCATTATTCCTATATTTCTAGTTTTCTCCAAAGGAAACTCTCTTTTGTCTGTGGCCATTTTCTATTTTTCCTCCTTTTATTACATATCTATTGTTTAAATTTTAGAATTTGTAATGAGCAAAAGCCTTATTAGCTTCAGCCATCTTATGCATATCTTCTTTCTTCTTGAAAGCTCCACCATTTCCAGCTACTGCATCCATTATTTCTCCAGCTAATTTTTCTGCCATTGTTTTTTCATGTCTATTTCTAGCATAATTAACTAACCATCTTAATCCTAATGTTTGTCTTCTTTCTGGTCTGATTTCTAATGGTACTTGATATGTTGCACCACCAATTCTTCTTGCCTTAACTTCAAGAACTGGCATTACATTATTTAGTGCTTCTTCAAATACTTCTAGTGGATTCTTTTGCTCTTTTTCCTTTATGATATCAAATGCATCATAAACGATTGTTTGAGCTACTGTTTTTTTACCATCTAGCATTACATTGTTAATTAATTTTGTAACAACTTTGCTATTATAGATTGGATCTGGTAAAACTTCTCTTTTTGCTATATATCCTTTTCTTGGCACTATTCTTCCCTCCTTATAAAATTTGATACTATTTATTCGCCTAGTATCTTCGGTACTCTAAAAAGTTTAATACTATATTGTAAAAACAATATAAGCTTTTCGCTTATTCTTCTTAAAACTTTTCTAGTTTAGTGCTATATAATTTATTTTAAATTTAAGTACCTTAAATTAATAAGTTATATGCACTATAATGTAGATCTATTATCGTAAAAATTTTGAATTAAACGTAGCTTAAATTTTTAGAATTATTTTTTAGGACGTTTAGCCCCATACTTTGATCTACCTTGCATTCTGTCTTTAACACCTGCTGTATCTAAAGTTCCTCTTATAATGTGGTATCTAACACCTGGAAGATCTTTTACTCTTCCTCCTCTTATAAGAACAACACTATGCTCTTGTAAGTTGTGTCCAATTCCAGGGATATAAGATGTTACTTCATAGCCATTTGAAAGTTTAACTCTGGCAACCTTTCTCAAAGCAGAGTTTGGCTTTTTAGGTGTAACAGTTTTTACTACAGTACATACCCCTCTTTTTTGTGGTGCTTTTCTATTTGTCATTTTTTTCTTCATAGAATTGTAACCATGTTGAAGAGCTGGTGATGTAGATTTTGTTGTTGTAGTTTTTCTTCCTTTTCTTACTAATTGGTTTATTGTTGGCACTTAAATTTCACCTCCTATTTTTTACTTTTCTATTTAAAATAGCTAAATTTCTTTTTTGCAAAAATAATAAAGCTACTTTTAAACTAGCTTTATTATTTTATCATATTGTTCTTTCAAAGTCAATATTTTGTTGTAACTTTTTTCCACTTTCCGTAAGGTTTTGAGCTTTTATTTTAGGTCACATATTTGATAAAATTTTATATTATTTTTAAAATAATCTTCCCAACTTTTTTTATTAATTTCTTTACTGCTTTTAATATCTACTGTCTCTATAATATTGTCATTTAGCTTAATTGTAAGTGTTCCTACTTTTTGATTTTTAAATACTGGAGCTTTTAATTGTGTTACAGTATTTATATTATATTCAAATTTATCAATTTCTGTTTCTCTTACGGGAATAGTAGTTTTATCAAATTCTGATAGCTGTAATTCTATTTCTTCTTCTTTTCCCTTTATTATTTTTATTCTTTTAGAATTTATAGTCTTCCATTTTTCAAATTCTTCTCGTGCTTTTTCTTCAATACTTACGTTTTTAAAATTTGAGAATGTATATTCTATTAATTTCACACTATCTTTCGTTCTATCCTTCTTTGTATCAGCTCCTAAAACTACGGTTATTATATCTATATCTCCTCTTTTAGTTTCTGTTACTAAACACCTGCCTGCTCCATTTGTAAATCCTGTCTTTACTCCAACTACGCCATTTACAACTCCTAATAATTCGTTAGTATTGCTTATTTGTCTTGGTATTTTGTTGATGTATATAGTGGTTTCCTTTGTACCAACAATTTCAGCAAATTTTTTGTTCTTCATAGCATAATCAGTTAATCTCGCAAGTTCGTATGCAGTTGTATAATGTTCATTATTGTCTAATCCATGAGGAGTTATAAAATGTGTGTTTGTTAATCCTAAATCTTGAGCCTTTTGATTCATCATGTCTGCAAATCCTTGTACACTTCCACCAACATGCTCTGCTATTGCTACAGCTGCATCATTTCCGTGATCGTAACATTAGTCCATATAATAAATCGTTAATAGTTAATTTGTCTCCGTTTTTTTAGTCCAAGTCTTGAGCCTCCTGTTCCTCCCGCTTTTGCACTTACTGTTACTTCATCATTTAAACTTGCATTTTCTAATACAATTGTTGCTGTCATTATTTTTGTAGTTGATGCCATTGCAACTTTTGCATTCTCGTTTTTCCCGTACAATATAGTTTTTGAATTTCTATCATAAACAATGCATCTTCTAGAATTCAATGTAGGTTGACCTGTAATGTTTTTTGAAACTTGACTAATATTATCATCTTTTAGTTCTTCTATTACTTCAGATATTTCAGATTTATCTTCATCAATATCGTCTGCATATATATTTTTTGTGTTTAAGATAGAAATAATTATCAAGGTTAATAAAATAACTTTAAATACTTTTTTATTTTTCACGTAATATTACCTCTATTTAATTATAAATTTGTTATATTTAAATTTATGAACTCAACAAAAAAAATATGAGAAATTCCCATATTTTTTTAATAGATACATTTTATTCTAATGATTTAATAATCGTTCTAAAGCCTCTTCTTCAGGAGTTGGTCTTTCGCCTCTGTCTTCTCTTTTTGTTTCTTCTTCTTTTTGTTCTGATTGTTTTTCTTCTTGTTCTGTTGCTATTTCTTCAATTTTGTCTGCAGAACAATCTCCATCTGCTTTTTCAAATTCTTGTGTATATTCTTCTACAGTCATTCCATACAATTCAGCTTGCTTTCTTAATGTTGTTATTTCTTTATTATGCAAAGTTACTTCTTCATCTATATCTATTGCTTTATCATTATTTTTATTATTATCTATATTTTTCAATTCGGTTTCATTAGAGCCATGTTCTTTTATTTGTTCTTCAGCCTTATTTATTGTATCTTTCAATTCGTAATCTGTAGTTCGTGTATCATTCATAAATTCTTTTACTTCTCTTGTTGTAGGTCTTTGAGTAGTTGATTTTATGCTGCTTCCTATAAATTTATTTTCTCCAGGGCTCTTTCTTATATATGTGGTTTCTACTATTCCATATTGTCCTATTGAAACAGAGAAACCTTCTTTGCCATTTGGCATCGTAAATAGTGCTGCTGTTTGTTGTTCTTTTACAGCAGAGCCATCTCTATTTATTGAATAAATTTCCTTGCCGGTATTTACTCCCTGTCTTTCTTCTAATCCTTCTATTTGTTCAACATTACCATCTGTTGTTATTCCCCAAAATGCAAACCTAGAATTTCCCTTGGTATCTCTGTTTGAAGAAACTACAAATACTTTGGTATATTTTCCTTTAACTCCAGCTATATCTTCAAAGCTTTCTGCGTCTGTAACTCTTTCTTGCGGTTTTATACTAGAACAAGATTTTATATCTGATTCTTTTATTCCCGATTTTTTTGCTATTTTTTCTAAAGTTTCTTCTTCACTACTTTGATTATTTAAAGGTTCTTCTTTGTCTTCTATCTTTTCTTTATTTTCTTCTTCACCTTCAAGAGACTTTTGTCTAGTCTCCTCCATCTCGCCTTTTGTAAGTTCTAAATCTTCTTTAGAAAATTCTTCTGGTAATTTAAATTTCATATCTGGATCTGCTTTTTCTATAGCTAGAGCAAATCTTGGGTCTATTTTGGATATTTGGTCTTTATACTCCTCAGAAAATATAATCCTTCCGTTTTCAGTAACTGTTGCTATTAATGTACTATCATTGTAAATTTTATATGATTCTTTGTTATTTTCATCAAAAATTTTGACTACATAAACTTTTTGTTCTGCAATTCCCATATTTTTATCAGTTGGTTGCAACAATACTAAATCATCAAAATATGTTATGCTGCTAACATCATCTTTACTACCTTTTATAGCATTTTCCTCTGTTATTTGAGTGTATAATTCTGATATTTTTTGTTTTATTTTTTCTTGTTTTTGAATTTGCTTTTCTTCCATTTAATTACATTGTCCTTTCTTAAGAAATTATTGTATACTAAATGACATTTCGTAATCTGTACCTTCTTTTAATTTCATTACAACTTTTATTTTTTTGGTTTGTGTAGTATTGTCCATGTTCATTACTTTTACTTGTGCAACATATACATTATCTTGTTTTTGTACGCTTGAACATTCAAAATTATTATTTATATATATATTGCTTTGCAAATATTCTTTTAATGACTCTTCTGTTTTAAAGTTAGTCTCTTTAAAAGTATTGTTTAATTTGTTATATACATATCTATAGTCTTTGTTGTTAATTGCTGTCTTTATTTTTTCTATGTTCATTGCTACTTTGTTTTCATTGCTTGAAGAATTATATTTTTCTAAAACATCTGGTAAATCGATTGTATACGCATCTAAAATTACAGTATAATCCATAGCAGCTTTTACATTAAATAAATAATAATTTCCATAAACATCAACACATTCTATTTGTTTATATTTATCTTTATTTGTTATATTATATTGCTCAATTCCTTTTAGTTGCAATTTACCAATGTATTCTTTATACTTATCTTCATCATTAAACTCTTCAAAACTCTTTATTCCTTTTGCATCTAAAGTTTCCAATTGTTCTACGTTTTGTTTTATATATTCTTTATATTCGTTAATATTAGGAAATCTTTTTGTTCTATATTCTTCGTTTAATAACTTATAAGCTTCTTCACTGTTTGAAACTGCATTATATATATAATCATCAAAATATTTTTTTGCTATTTTTTCCTTTTCTAGCACTATTTTATTAAATTCATTGTATTTATTACGACTTACACTTTTATTGTTTTCTTCTATTTTATTTTCTTCTACAAAATCATTGTACTCCTTTTCTAATAAAGGTGTAATGCAAAAAGACATTGTATTTTTATCTATATTTATTTTATAATATACTTTGGTCTTTTGCTTATTGTTGCTCACTATCTGTCCAAAACAGTAATAAATAGGTTTATAGATATCATCTCTTACATAAGCTTTTGTTAATTCAAAATCACCATTATAATTTATATTACTCTTTAAATTTTTTATAATATTGTCTGTAGTTATGTTGTTATCATTAATATATTCTTCATCTAAAATATTATATACGGCGGTTTCATTTTCTACTTTTACATATAAACAATATTTCTTTAAAATTGATTCTAAAGAAAAGAAATCTACTTCTTCTTTTACTTGTTCTATTTTTTCAGAATTCTCTTCGTAATTAATTTCTTCAGTTGGATAATACTCAAATTCATCAGGTTGCTTTATTTTATTTTTTTTACTTATAGCAAAAATTATTATCATCAATATAATGATTATTACTATAAAAATTATTATTATCTTTTTTAATTTATCCAATTAAATTCCTCCTCGCTATGGTTTAATTATATGTGTAAACACTAGTCCGCCACTTACTTTTGCATTAGCTTCTGATATGGATCTATAAGGGCCATCATGTCCTCTGGCTGAATCCATTATATAAAATTTATATCCTTGTTGTTTTAATTCTTCAGGAGCTGGTATTATTGCTAATATATGTCCAGTTTCTCCTCCTATTACAGGATACCCTTGCTCTAGTGCTTGTAATCCTGTAGTATTGTTAGCCGGTTCTGATGTAACTCCATAATATTTTTGTAAGAAATCACTTGAAAAAATACACCAGCTAGAACCAACACCAGGAACATAATATCCTCCACCTGGCCATTGTTTTTTTATATTTTCTACCAATGTTTCAGGAGTTATCGAAGCATCTCCCTTTAATCCGGCTAATATCATAGCTAAACTTGTCGGTCCACAACCAGATTTTGGAATTGTAGAGCTTCCATAAGGTACTGGATAATCTTTTTGTAAATAATGTGGAAAAACATATCCTGCAGCTTCTACTGTTTCCACAGAGAAGTTTCCTCCATGAGCTTCATAAGTAAATATTTCTTCTTCGTTGCTAGCAGTTCTTGTTACGGTTTTTCTAGGTGCATAGCTATACATGTCCACTTGCGATTGTGTATAGTATATATATTTGCTTCTATTAAATACTGTTCCTGCACTTGATTGAGAAAAATCATAAACGCCTTTAACATACGTTTCAAAAGCTGCATCTCTTGAAGGTATATGTCCAGCTGCTCCTCCTCCAATATATGCCCACCAGTTATCCCAGATAAATCTGTTATGTTCCCAAGAGTTTACTTCATATTTAGCAGCTCCTGCCTCATAAACAGTTTTAAAAGAATAACCATTTCTTTCTGGTAAATGTCCAAAATTATAAGCTATAGCTGTAAGCGCATATAATTGTTGTTGAGATAAAGATATTCCTGCAGTTGCATTAACAACATAATTATAATAGTTCTCACATAGCATATCTCCTACTTTATCTACCAATTCTTTTTCAATGTATATTTGCATATTACTTATTTCTGCATTTGAATATGTTGCTTCAGCGCCTCTAGTTAAAAAGCTATTTACATATATTTCTACATTTGACGCTTCTCTTTCTGTTCCATTTTGCAATACTTTTCCAGCCGAATTGAACTTTGCATGATGTGATTTCCATTGTATATCTGCATTTCCTATTGTAGGCCATCCAGCTCCATCTCCATACATCAAATAATACTTTCCGTCACTTGATTGAGGAGCTTCACCTGTATGTGAGAATTGTCTTAAATATGATGCTAAACCTAAACTTCCACCTTTGTTAAATTTACTTAAATCATATAGTCCAAAATCAAAGCTTGTTACTCCTAAATCTACCCCAGTTGCTTTATATAATAGATATTTCATTAAATCTACCATATCTGCTGTTCTTTGGCTGCTTTCCATCATATCAAACAACCAATCTGGAGATTCCATAAGTTTTCCTTCAGCACGTGGATATTTTTTTAATAATGTTACAAAGTTTTCTGTTTCTGAATCTTTATCTGTTTTTTCTTCTATGTTGGCAGGACCTTCTCTGTATGAATTTCCTGTTGTATTTATTTTATAATTTGCTCCTCTTTTTCTTAACTGACTTGTTACTATATGTTTGGTTACTATTTCAGAGTCTTTGCATACACTTGCTTCAAGATTTGCATAGCTAGAACCTAGAGGTACGTTTCTTGCTGGAATTGTTATATTATAGTTTTCATCTCTTGTTTCATCTTGACTTTCACTTGAACTGTCAACCGGTTCGCTACTGTAATCGTTTATATATTTTGCTATCCACACATCTGCATATGTAATATTAAGCACTACATTGTTAGTATTTATTGTTGTAGTTTTGTGTACATAGTATTTCTGTGAGTTTAAGTCTTCTGTTACTCTTGTCTCTACTCTACTATTTGTTTCTCCTTCAACTGTCATGTTATGTATTTCTTTTAAATCATAATTTGTTTCTTCTGTTTGTACCGTAGTTGTAGAATTTTCGTATGCAGTTATTATTATTTCGCTATTTATCGCTAAATTTGCTACTTCGTAAACAAACTCTTCTTCTGTGCATTGAACAAGTAATTCCCACAAAAGGTCAAACGGCATAACATAATTATCTAGCATTGCTTTATAATCTAAAGATGTTTCTGATATTAAATATTGTTGTTCTCCGCTTGTGTCTATTCCCTGTATATTTGTATCTACAGTTGTTGTTTCTCTTTGCGATTGTGCAACTACTAATTGTCCTGAAGAATTTAAAGTAAAGTGTTTGAAAACATTGTCATCTCCAGATTTGACATACGACTCAAATGTTTCATTATCTATATATGTAAGCCATTCTTCTGAACCATCTGATTTTTGTTTTTTAACTTTTATTGCTCCGTTAAAATCATTTTCTCCTGTATTGCCAAGATTGAAACTTTGCGTTACTAATTGTGCTTTTATAAATGCTTTTAAATATTCTTTTTGGTTCTCTTTAGATATATAAGAATCAAAAACAGTACGATTATCTCTTGCCTTTGTAATTATATCTTCTGCGACTTTATCTAAATCCACGTCATAATGGTAACCACCACCAATGGAATCTTTAACAATTATCATATTTTGTTTTTCATCTAACAGTTTATCTATTTCTGAATCAACTAAATATGGGACGTTGGTATCATCACCCTCTTTGTAAGAACCATTGCTTATAATAATAAAACGTATTACCGCTGCTATTATAGAACATATAAATATTGCAGCTATTATATATGGTAATAATTTTACTAAAGCCGCAACAATAATTTTACCAACTCTTTTTAATACTGATTTAACTACTGTAGAAAATTTTCCCTCTTCTTCCTCCATATTAATCTCCTATTTAAATTATAATTTCACTTCTATTTTTCCTTTTTCTAGGCTTCCATCTTCTTTTTGGTACATTGTATTAGAAAATACTATATATTTTATATTTCTTTCTGATGTATATGCATTAGTAAATTTTATACTTATTTTTACTGTTTCACCTTTTTTTATATATAATTGTTCTTTTGTTATTCCTTCATTTGTAGCAGAATATTTTACATTTTTTTCATCTAATAAATAAATATTGCTTAAATTACTTAAATCATCTAATAAAATATCTTTTTGACTGTTATTTGTTATTTCCATATAGTATTTTTCATTTTTCATATATGTATCTTTTTTTATTATTTTAAATCTTATATTGTTTACTTCTGTTTCTCTATTTATCTCAATTGTATCTATATAGTTATTTATATTTAATTTAGATTCATTGTTTTCATTTACTACTGTAATAAAGTCTTGTATGTTATTTGAAGAAGTACCGCCTGTGGCAAGAATGTCTTCATGTATATCTACTTTAAAGGTGTTGTCTATCCAGTTTTGTATATTATAGGTCCTGTTTGATGTAAATATTTTTTTATAGTAGTTATTATAAAACTCTTCATAGCTTTTAAACAAGTTTGATTTACAATTAGTGCTTAACATAGAATATGCATTAATTGCATCTCCTTTGTTGCAATTATCTAGAAAATTTTCTATTGTCTCTTTATTACTCTTTGCATTTTTACTTGTTCCATTGTCTGGTGAAATAGCAGGATATAAACTTTCATCTTCCATATTTGTATCTTTTATCTTGTTGTTTGTTTTTCCTTTGTCCAGCATATTGTTTTTAGCAAAGTAATTAAATAGTTGAATAATTGCTAATATAAAAATTATGCATAATATAATTAACAAAATTTGTTTTCTATTTTGATTTATGATTCTAATTATTTTATTGAACATTTTTACCTCATTTCCCTTTATAGAAATTAAGCCAAAAGGAAATATTCCTTTTGGTCTAATTTCTACTTTAGGTTTTATTCCCCTTTTATACCTCTTACATGATTTATAGCATTATTTGCTGCCGCAGCTGCTTGTGCTTTTGACAAGCCTTTCTTTTCAAATCTTTGAGCTAAAGCTTGAGTAGCTTTTTCAATCTTTCCTGCGTCACGGAAAGTTCCAACATCATAGTGTGTAGATAAATTTGCTACTTCTATTGCATATTTTTCTGCAAATGCTTCTTGTTGTTGTAATTGCTCTCTTAATCTTTTACTTTCTTCTTGATTCTTGCTTGCTTCTGCCGCTCTTAATTGTTTTTTTGTCTGATCTGTTTGACTTTCTTTTATTGCATGTAGTCTATCCATCTCTTTAATATCTGTTACTCCTGTTCTTCTATATTTAGCATATTCTTCCATTCTCTTTTCAAGTTCTGCATTTAACTCTTTCCTCTTTATTTCTGGATTTTCTTTTTTAATTGCATCTGCTATATGTTGTCTATTATCAACATTATTCATAAATTCTTTGTCTGCTGCTCTATTTTGAGCTTCTTTGCTACCATATCTTATTTCTTCAGCCATGCCACTTAAAGAACTTGCTGTATTGGATATTTTATTTACAGCTCCTTCTCCTATAGAATTTCCTGCTATTGCTCCCAAAGAAGCTCCTTTCCACATGTCACCTAAATCTCCTCCAACTATTCCACCAGCAAGTCCAATAGCTGCTCCTCCAGTTATAGCTGCTCCTTTTAAGAATATTCTACCAGCTTTCTTTCCTGCTCTTTTCAACAGTACTTTACCGGTTTTTCCTTTTGGTAAATCGTATTTTCTTCTTATCATATTTCCGAAATTTTTCCAATAATCATTTCCGCTATCAGTATCTTCTGATTCCTCATCATTTTCAGTACCCTCTGGCATAGCAGGAACAGTAGCATCTTCAGCATCTTGTGAATTTGTTTCAGGAACTCCAGTCTGACCACTTTGGCCTTGCTGATTTTCATCCTCAAACCCTTCCATAGCTGTCTGTCCTGGAAGTTGTTGTTCTTCTCCTGCATTCATCTGTGCAGTTGTTCCACCTTCAGCTAGTGCATCTAATCCATCACCTTCAACAACATTTGGATCTGTAACATTTCCATTGTCTTTAGTTCTAATCTTGTCAGAATTACCTTTATTCTTTTCTTTTCCTTTGCCTTTAGCTAAATTTTGTAACATTTGTGCTGCTAATGCTCCACCCGCAAATCCACCAAGTGTTGGTGCTGTTTCACTCTTAATTCCAAACATACTCTTTACCATTTTTTCTGCTGGAACAATAAACGCTAATACGCATATTGCATAAAGTGGTGATTTTGTTACTAAATCTAACGCTGAACTTACTAATACTGTATACAAAATCAAATGTATTACTGGAAGCATTGCATTTACTATATATTCTCGTAGCCAAAACTCAAAGGCTTGAGCTTTCGAATCTTTAATCTTATCTATTGGATATGTTAATGCTACAAGTGGTGCTATTATTGTTAAGAACGTTAATATAACAACCCTCTTTATATATATAAAGAAGAAATATAATGTGTAAAATGTTAACGCCAAGTACATAATCAAATATGTTAATTTTTCCCATAAATTCTCGTTTTCTATTAGTATTCTATTATAGCCAGTTAAATTTGTAGGAAAAATTGCTGGCAAATCTCCTATTGAGCTAACACCTGGTGATGCCGAAAAGGCATCAGCAGCAGGATCACTATAATCATCTGTATTATATGTTTGCGTATTTCCATCTTTGTCTTGTATATTGACTAATATATTATTTATATTTTTTGAACTTGATCCGTTATTTACAAACAATTTTTGAATTTCTCCTACCATTGTCATTGTAAATACCATAATATAGTGCAAGAAAAATACTAAACATAACGCTATAACCCAGTCCATTAGTCTTTCTTTATATTTTGCCTTGTCTGTTGCAGTTGCTGATATTACTATTCGTATTGCTACGTATACTAGTACTGAAAGTAATCCTACAATTGCAATTAATCTTAATGCTTGATACCAACTAGATATAGTTTTCTTTAAATTTGCTGCTGCTGATAGTCCATTATCCGTTGAATCTTTTGGGTCTCCAGCTCCTATCATAGTTTCTTTGTATTCAGAATCAATACTTCTAAAGAAATTAGCATCAAGTAGTGCTACTTTCCCTGCAAAAATTTCTATTGGCGTTATTTTTATGCTTGGTATTAGTAAATCCTTTTTCTTTTCTATATATCCATCACATTCGCCAACTTCATCCTCTTTTCCTATTTTTATTACCTTTTCTACAATTTTTTGCGTTCCTTGAGAGCCGTTTCCCAAAAAGTAGTTTCTTATAGCTTCTGCTGAATGGTCTCCATTTTGAAGAGCTCCTGAATCTTGTAAAGCTATTTTTATTCCATTATATGGATCTCGTTCTACTGTCTCTGTCTCTTTTAAGTAGGTATCCCCTGCACCAGATGTTCTCGCTATTAAGTCATTTATTATATCTCCTAACGCTGCAAAGAATTCCACTATTGGTTCCATAAGTTTACCACCAAAATTTGCTTGACTATAATTTGGCATAGCGAAATTAAATAACAATAATACTATTATTGGTATGATAATCTTTTGCTTTAAGTTCTTTATTTTTTTAGTTTTCATACATACTCCTTCTATATGTTTTATTTATTTAATCTCTCTTTTTCTGCTAGTTTATTAATATTTGTTTCCACAAATTCAAATTCTTTTGCTGTTGGTGTTATTTGTAATATTGCTGTATCGCCTCCAACTTTTAGTAATCCTTCACCTTTTCCACATGTTACTAAAAATCCTGCTTCTCCTTCACTTAATTTAAACACTTCTTTTAAGTATTGTATCTCCGATTTATCTTGTGCTAAAAGTAGTTTTGTATCTGAAGATGTTAAAACCGCTTGAACTTCTGGTTTCTCATAAAAATCTTGAAATCTTTGTGAGATTATAGCCAAAGATACATTTCTTTTTCTGGCACGTCTGGCCATAGTATTTAAGAAGTCTACAGCTTCTGGATATGGTAATAGCATCCATGCCTCATCTACTAACACTCTTTTCTTTGAAGCTTTTTTCCTATCCTCACTATTTTTCTTAACATATTTTTCCCAAATCCAAGATAGTAATATTTGTTGTGCAAGTGGTCTTGCAAATCTCTCTTCTAGTTGAGATATATCTAGATTTATAAACAATGTTCCATCTAATAAATCAAATGTAGATTGTCCATCAAAATATGCCATTTGTCCATCATATTTTCTTATGTATTGTTTCATTACTTTTAATAGATAACTGTAATGGAATCTATAATCTGGATTTTGGTTTTCTGCTGCTTTTCTTTCTAGTCTTTCATACCAAGATCCTATTGTAGGCATGTTCTTCTTTTTTCTTCCAAGCATATTTTCTGAACTTGTAGTGCTCTCATATAAGCTTGATGGATCACTATTTATTCCGGCTGCCATATATTCTTCTGATACAGTTTCAGCTATTATTTGCTTTGTTAATTCGTTTACCTCTTTACTTCTAGTGCTTCCTCTTGCCATTGTAAGTAAAGCTTGCGTAACGTCTTCTACTTTATTTTCGACATTTAGTACTGTTTTTTCTCTTCCAGTTATTTCGTCTTTTATCATTTCTGTTTCTATATCAAAAACATTTATTACTGTTTTTGATGTAGGACTTAATACAACATTAGTTCCTCCTAAACTTTCTGCAACTATTCTGTACTCACCTTCGGCATCTAGGGCTAAACTTTGTATTCCCATTAATACTGCTGATCTTGATATCAAAGTTTTCATCGTAACAGATTTACCAGCACCAGATTTAGCAAATATAACCATATTGTAATTTGTTAATGAATTGTGGAAGTTGTCAAATAATATTGGCACTCCAGTTTGTTTATTAAATCCTAGAGGTATTCCTGTTATATGTCCAACCTCTGATGTTGTGAATGGGAAAACTGTTCCCATAGATCTATGATCAAAAGTATGTGTTCTTTTAATTTTATCGTCCATTAAAGGTACATTAGATTTAAATGCTTCTTCTTGCATTCCCCAAGAGCTTTTTATTCCTATTAGAGATTTAGACATTTCTGTAGCTAACATTTTAGTCAATTTATCTAGATCTTCTATACTATATGCAAAAAGTGTTGATACTATTGTAGCAGAATATAGTCTATTAAAACCTGCTGCAATTTCATCTCTTAATTGCTCTGCTTCATACCTTTTTTGAGACAAAGTGCTCTCTCTGTTTATATTTCCTTTATCTGCTGCTACAATTCTTTCTGTTTCTAATTCATTTATGGTTCTGTTTAACTCATTTTGTGAATTAGATTCTGGAATTGGATTTATGTATATTGATGTGTTTATATCTCCAAATAAGTACATGTCTCTAAATAGTTCTGGGAATGTACACATTCTTGGAAGAGCAGATATAAAAAAGCTTCTTGCATATCTTTTTGTACTAGATATTATCTCTAAATGATCTATATTGCTTGCATCTATTCCAGATGGTGCTATTAATTCTTTTATTGTTTTCTTACGCAATATCCTTGGTTCTTCATTTACCGAATAATCATTACGATTCGCTTGAAACTCGTTTTGTACTCTTTGTTTCTTTTTGAACATTATCTTTTGTCTCCTTTCTTATAGTTTTTTTAACTTTTTCTTTTGCACTTTTAGCTACATCTTTTCCAATCATTCCTGTATTTTGACTTATATACAATTCAGCCAAATTTGCAATTATATCATCCATGTCATCTTTTTTCTCATTGTATTTTTTATTTTTTTCAGACTGTGCTTCTAATATCTTTTTACTTGCTAATTCGTAAGCCTTTTTATCAATTTCATCATCTAGTAACTTCATCTTTTTGTCCATATAATCAGTTGCTGTTGAATATAGTTCGTCAAATCCGGCACGTCTTGCTCTTTCAATTCCGTAGTCGTCTGATTCATCTCTGTTATATGCTACATATAATAAATCAGCTAGTTCTGAAGATGTCATTATTTTACCAATTACACTTGATGCACTTAAAGCTCTTATTATTGATTTTGCTTTAGTATATAATTCTGAAAATGCTAGCTCCTTAACTTCATCTTTGTCTAAATTTTCTTGATCTAAATTTTCTGTACGGTATGAAATTACTACATAATATTTTTCGTTTAAAATATTTTTATTTAAACTCATTCTTTCTGTATTATATATAATATCTTTTCCATATTCATATAAATTTTTTTGTTTTATTAATTCGTAATATTCTCTATTCAATATATCTTCTGATATATTTGGGTCTTTAGATAATTGTTCATATCTAAGCTTTTGTTTTGCATAGTCTTTTTCTACATCGTTAACTTTTTCTTTGTAGTTTTGAATGCTTCTTTCTAGGTTTATTCTTCTTGTTTGAATGTATAATTGTATAGGTTCTTTTAATGTGTTTAGGAATTGTGAAAATCCTTCCTCTACTGAAACCTTTTCTTCTTGGGACATTAGATCATAATTGATACCTTGGCATTCTACTACCATAACATATTTTTTGCCACTTTTTTGTACAATCATGTTATCTTCTATTTTGTCAAATTCCATAAAGTCAAATACTGAATCTACAGTATATTGTTTTACTTTAGAATTGCTGTTTTTTGTTTCTTTACTTCTAACTTCTATTTCCTGATTTGTTCTTTTGTTGTTATCTTGGGTTTGTGCTTTCATTTTTATATAAACAACAGCTAATATTATTAATAACACAACCATAATTCCTGCTATTATTAATAATGCGGTTGTTAATACATTTATATTATTTATCATCTGTTTCTTCCCCCTTATATACATATATTTTGTTTTTCTTTTGTTTAAATTTTATTGCTCTAAAAATTATATCATCTAAATTTTCTCCAGCATTTATTTTTGCCCATTTCATTCCTGAAAGATTTGGAACTTTAAATGTTCCAATAGCAAATCCGATAAATGCTAATAAAAGAAATAATATTACTCCTATTTTTATTAGGCCTATTGCTTTTAATATCATTAATAATATTAATCCTACAATTGCAGCGCCTGCAGTCCATATTAACGATTTTCTCGTAAATATAAATAATATTCTTCCTTCACCTTTTACATTTCTAGGTAGATTATATGTACCCATTTTTATAGTTTTCTCCTTATAATAATATCTCTTTTTATATTATAGCATATAATATAAAAAAAAGTAATATAATAGCAAAAAAAAGTGCATAAAATGCACTTTTTAATATATTTGTAACTAAATTGTAATTGTTCTGTAATTTTATTATTGAGCTGCGCTTCCTATATCTGCTGCAAGTTTGTATACTACATTTGCTAATGCAGATGCTGCAAATAATACTACTGCTCCAACTATGTATGGAATCATAGATTTTTTATATTCTGCTTTTTCTTCAGCACTTCCTATCATATACTTTATACCTAAAATAGCAAGTACTATAACAGAAGTAACAATTCCTACAGTTTGTATAACACCTACAATTTTTTGTCCAACAGTTTGTATTCCTGAATTGTCATTAGCATCACCTTTAATATCACCTGGAGTTAAAGCAAATGCTACATTAGCTACAGATGCTAAAGCCATTACTATTAATAGCATTACAGATATTATTTTAGTTGCTTTCTTCATTTATATTTCCTCCTTTATTTTATTTTTTATTAGAATCTCATTTTTATGAGAATGTTAATAACTATTTAATTTTACCAATTTATACCTTGCAAAACATCTACTAGTATTTTCCAAATAGCAAATGCTCCAAACATAATAGCACATCCTATTATAAAAGGCAATATTCTTTCTTTTATTTTTGCTTGGCCTTCTACAGATGCTGTTATATATTGTATACCAAGCACTATCGCCATAACAACTGCCACAATAATTCCAATTGTTAACACAATATTATATATTGATTTTGCGGTAATTTCTACATTTCCTTTATTTATAACCTCATTAGTATTTCCTTGGTTTATAAAGTCATCTCCGCCTTTTATTATATTATCTAAATCTGCTGCCATTAGGTAACTATTTGTAGATAACAATACTGCAAATAATACTATGAAAACAAGTATTTTTAAAATTTTATTCATTAATATATCCTCTTTTATTTTATATAGAAGTATTTATTTCTTTAGCGTATTTGTATATTAAATTAACTATAGTTGGTCCCGCTCCTATTAGTACTGCTCCTATTATATATGGTACCATGTTTTCTTTGTAATTGGCTTTGTCTTCTACACTTCCAATCATGTATTTAATGCCTAACGCTGCAAGCATTATAACAGATAGTACTATTCCAATCGCTTGTATCACTCCTAATATGGTACTTACAATAGCTACTGTTTTAGTTGGTGTCGCAGGGTCATCCGTTGGTCTATATGCGTTTGTGTCTACTATAGTATCTGCATAAGAGTAATTATAAAATATATTAACACAAGTTACTAAAACAATTAGAATTATTGCTATTTTGTTTATTTTTTTTATAGTCTTTATCTTCATTTTTTTCACTTTCTATCTTAATATAATTTATATAATGCCTATTATATGCATTACTCCCTATTACCAAAATACCATAGATTACAAGATTTGTCAATATACAACAAATTATTTTTTTCTTTCCGTTTGATAATATTGTGCTATTAATTGGTCTAATTCCACGCTTAACTTGTATATTACACTGTAATCTTCACCAGATAAAATACTATTATTTAATTTTTCTCTTAAAGTGCAGATTTCTTCGTCTATCATTTTTCCCCCTCACAAGTATTTATTTCTTCTTGTATTAAAATAACATATTTTTTTATTTCAGTCAACGGTTTTTCCTCAAATTTCAAGGATTATTACATTTTTTGTGTTTCATTTTTTTGCTTTTTCCTTAACTTTTCTGCTTTTTATGTTTTATTCCTTTTTTATGCAAGAAAAAAACAAAAATTTTGACAATTTAGCTGTAATTTTATTGTGCTTCCTGCATATTATCACTCCTTGTATAATTATTATAGCAAAAAACATAAATGTAAACACTTTTTTGTGTCTACATTTATTTTATAACTTAAATTTAAAAATATAACTTTTTATTTTAATCTATGTTCTATTTACAATTGATAGAACCATTTTTTCTTCTGTAAAAATTTCATTTAATACGGATATTATATAGTCTTGTGTCACTTCTTTAAATTTATCTATATATTCAAAACTGTTGATTCCTTTCATCCAATCTGCTAAAAACATTCTAGCAATATCCGCGACATTGTTGTATTCAGAGACATAATCTCCATAAATCTTTCTTTTTATTCTTTCTAAATCTTCTTTGTTAATTCCTTCTTTTTTTACATTTTCTATTGTTTTAATTAGCTCTCTTTGGACTTCTTTTGGTCTTTCTGATACTCCAGAAATTAACACATGTGCATATTCGCTTGAGAATTCATAGTCAAAATCTGGTGTTGCTAGTAGCGTTCCTCTGTCATATAATTTTGCATATAAAGCCGAACTTTCTCCCATTAACATATTTAGAATTATTTCTATTGCAATATGTCTTTTTACATTCTCTTCTTGGTTTTTAATAATTCTATCTTTAAATCCTATCGCAAATATTGGCATACTTATCGGCATTTTTGTTTCTTTTTCTTTTTTATTTATTGTTTTTTCTTCTGGTGGATAAATTCTTTTTATCTCTCCCTGTTTCTGCTTTTCTACAATTCTTTTCTTTATTTCTTTTAAAAGTTCCTCTGGTTCAAAATCACCACAAGCAACAAATACCATGTTTGATGGATTATAAAAAGTATTATAACACTTGTTTAATACATCTGGATTTATTTTACTAATTGATTCTATGCTTCCTGCAATGTCTATTTTAACTGGATTTTCCTTATACAAGCAATCCATTGCATTAATGTACGATTGCCAACCTGGGTCATCATCATACATCATTATTTCCTGTCCTATTATTCCTTTTTCTTTTTCTACATTTTGCTCTGTAAAATAAGGATGTTGAACATAGTCCATTAACTCATCTAATCCTTCATAAAAATGGTCCGTGCATTCAAATAAATATGCAGTATGGTCTGTTGTTGTATATGCATTTGCGTCTATTCCAAGAGCCATAAGCGTGTCTAAACTATTAGTACCATTAGATTGCTCAAACATTTTGTGTTCCAAAAAATGGGCCACTCCATTTGGTATAAAAACTTCTTCATTAGTGTTTGGCATAATAAATCTATTATCTATAGATCCAAACCTTGTTCCAAATATAACATATTTTTTTATGGCATTTTTCTTTGGAATTATTATTACTTCTAATCCATTTTCTAACTTTTCTGTATAAGCCTTTTCTTTTATTGTTTTACATTCAATTTCTCTCATTTTTTATCTGTAATTCAGTAAGATACCGAACTCTCTCCTTTCTCCTAAATTTTAATTTTTTAAAAAGTAAATTGTATTTATTTCAATCTTGTTTGCAATTCTTATTATATCTTCTTTCGATACTGCTCTAATTTGATTTATATATTCTTCCAAATCTATTTTTTGAGATAATATTTCTTGAGACATCAAATACGAAATCTCACTTGTTTGTTCATCTTTTATACTATTTAGTCCTGCTATTATTAGTTCTTTGGCATTTGAAATATCTTCATTAGAAAACTTTCCATCTTTTATGTCTTGTAGTTGCTCTCTTATTATTTTCAAAGCTTTATCATAATTTGGTATTTCTATTCCACATCTAATAAATATATTTCCTTTTGTTTTTACATAAGATGAGCCGGCTGTATACGCTAAACTTGCCTTTTCTCTTACATTTTGAAATAATTTCGAGTTAGCCCCTCCACCTAATATTGCATTATACACATTTAATGGTGCGTTTTCTTTTTCCGCTTCTTTTATACTCATTCCTATTATAAGTTTTCCTTGAGTAACATTCATGCTTTCCGAAATGTTTTTTTCTTTTACGTTATCCACATTTTCTATACTATTGTGCATAAATTCCGGCTCTCTATCTTCTAATTTTGCTTTTTCTAAATTGTTTTTTACAATATCTATTATTTCCTTTTTGTCTCTAATTCTTCCAGACACAAAGATATCTATTTTGCATTTATTTAATAATTCTTTATAATATTTATATAGATTACTTGCATTTATGTCTGTTAAGTCTTCTACATATCCATATTCATATAATCCATAATTTCTATTTTTGTACATTTCTTCTATACATCTTACAAATGCATAATTTGATTTGTTATCTATTTTCGCTTCAATTATCTTTTGTAAATTCTTCTTCTCTCCATTGACATATTGCTCATTAAAAGCATTATTAGATGTAAGAGGATTAAGTACTATATCTAGTATTAAATTTATGCTCTGTTCTAATAAGTTTTCTTTTTCTAATGTAAAATCATTATCTATTGTTTCTATATAGAATTTAAGAATATGATTATCTCCTCTTTTCTCTATTCCGCAATTGGAATGTGCACCATACATTTCCTCTAATCTCTTATTTAATTCTCTTTGTGTTTTTATATTGTTTGTTCCTAATCTTAAAACTGCTGGAATTAAAGCCTCTTTTGTTACATTTTCCCTGCTTAGTTTTGTTGTTAAGAATATTGCAACATCATTTGTCTTAAATTTATCTGTTTCTATAAAGTGTAATTTAATTCCTTCTTTAATTTTTGTTATAATGTCTTCCATAACAACCTCCTTTTGTATATTATTTGCTTATTATTAACATATATACATTTTATTATATGCTTAAAGCATATATAATTCAAGAAGCGTTTCCAAAATATTTTATTTTCTATTTTGAAAACGCTTCTTCTATTTATAATTAAAATTTTCTTTTTCTAGCTGCCTCTGATTTTTTCTTTCTCTTTACACTAGGTTTTTCATAATGTTCTCTTTTACGTACCTCTTGTAGCACTCCATTTCTTGCACATTGTCTCTTAAATCTTTTTAAGGCATCTTCTATATTTCCATTATTTACTTTAACTTCTGACATTAATATTCCCCTCCTTCCGCTGCACGGCTATTGCATTCGTATGGGATTAAATTTCTTATTTCTTAAGAAAAAATCTTTACATGCTTATTATTATAAACTAATATAGTTTAAATTGTCAATAGTATTGTTACTTTTTCTTGCTATGTTTTGCATTTGGTTTTTACAAAATTTTATTTAGCTTTTTGCTTGACATTATTTTTTGCTATCTTTTCTTTTTCATCTATGTAATCTTCTAACATTACTTTTATAACAGTAACAATTGGAACTGCTAGGAACATTCCTATCACTCCAAAGTAAGCTCCTCCTATTGTTACAGCAAATATTACTAATAGCTGGCTTATTTCTAGAGAGTCTCCTACAATTTTCGGATTTATAATGTTTGCATCTATTTGTTGTAATATTATTACAACTGCCGCCATTAGTATAGCTTTTCCTAGTCCCCCTGTTAATAAAGTTACTAGTATTGCTATAAAAACAGCAATTATTGCTCCAAAGTATGGAATTAAGTTAAACAATCCTATCATAAATCCTAATAATACTGAATATTTTACTCCTATTATTGACATTGCTATTGTTACTAAAATTCCCACTATTATTGCATCTAGTATCTGGCTAGTTAAAAATTTAAAGAATATCTCATTTCCTCTGTTAAAATATTTCTTAATCTTTAAGTATTTATCTTCTTTAAATATAGCATGTGTTAATCTTGATAAAAAGTTTATTATTGTTCTTCTTTGCGATAAAATATACACAGATACAATGACTGCTATGAATATATCAAATATTGTTTCTACTGCACTAATTATGCTTTTTATATATTCTTGAATTTTTGACATATTTATGTATTTGTTAAGATCTATGTCACCTATATTTTGAATAGCTTCTGTAACCTTTTGGCTTCTTAATATATTGTCTTCTGGTAACGCATTTATTTGCTCTACAACAGAATTGTAGTAATTTGGTAGGTTATTTAATAAGTCTGTTAAGCTTTGTATTACTATAGGAATTATAAAATTTAGCAAAATTATAATTATTATTATTGTTATTATATATGTTATTAATATACTTAATGTCCTTGCATGTTTGTTGCAAAACCTCTTCTCCTTTGTTTTCTTTAGTGCCTTTTCTATATTTCTACAAGGAAGATATAATATATATGCAATTAGTATTCCTATACAAAACGGCATTAAAATATCTAGTAAATTTTTAATCCAGTTTCCAACTCCACTTAAATTTCCTAATACGTTATACATTATTATTGTTGCTAATGCTAGCGAAAACCAAAAAGCCCATTTTCTTATATTATTTTTTTCTTCTTTCATTTATAATTCTCCTAATCTCGTTTTTAGTCAATTTTTATATCTAACTCTACTGGGCAATGATCACTGCCTGTAATTTGTGTAAGTATTTTGCTATCTTCTACATTTTTCTTTATAGAGTCTGATACTATAAAATAGTCTATTCTCCATCCCGAATTCTTTTCTCTTGCATGAAACATATATGACCACCAAGAATAAATTTCTGTTTTATCTGGATATAGGTATCTAAAAGAATCTATAAATCCCGAATTTAATAAATTAGTCATTTCATTTCTTTCTTCATCAGTAAACCCTGCATTGTGTCTATTAGTATTTGGGTTTTTTAAGTCTATTTCTTTATGTGCTACGTTTAGGTCTCCACATAATATTACTGGTTTTAATTTGTTCAGTCCTATCAGATATTCTCTAAAATCTTTTTCCCATTTCACTCTATATTCTAATCTCATAAGCTCTCTTTGGGAATTTGGAGTATAGCAATTAACTAAATAAAACTTTTCATATTCTAGAGTTATCACTCTTCCTTCTTGGTCATGTTCTTTTATTCCTATGCCGTAATTTACAGTCTTTGGTTTTATCTTGGAAAATACTGCTGTTCCAGAATAGCCTTTTTTTATTGCACTATTCCAATATACATAGTAGCCTTCTGGTTTAAATTCTATCTGTCCTTCTTGTAATTTTGTTTCTTGTATGCAGAAAATATCCGCATCTATTTCTTTAAAAAACTCATTAAACCCTTTATTTATTATAGCCCTTAATCCATTTACATTCCATGATATTAATTTCATAATTTATATCCTTTAGTTTTATTTAGGTTTTGTGGTATACCTATAACCTCATCTATTTCTTATTTGCATTTTTACTTATTTATTTAATTTTTATTGTTAATAAATTACTATATAATTTTACTATATATAAAGCAAAATAGCAAGCTAATTGCTTGCTATTTCTTATTTTTATTGATTCATATTTTAGAAATATACGTTTCCTCCAATGTATTCTCCAGATGCGTGTCCAGCAGCTCTAAATGATAAGTAATTATGATTTCTCTTTCCATTTAATGCATCAGACACAGCTTGAGATACTGCACTAGAATAATTTCCATTTAATTTTCTTTTCCAATGGTTATCGATTGAATAACAGAATTGTCCTTTTGCTTTATATTGGCTTAATGGGTCTGAACCATTTTTTGCCCATTTTGCGCTTTCTGCTCTGTTACATGCACATGTTATAACTGCTAATGCTCCTTCATAACTTGAACCACATTCTTGTGCTGTTATGGCACATAGTAAGTCAAATTCATCAGCAGAGTATGACCATACTCCATTACTATATGTTACTGAAGAACTTCTTGTACTTCTGTTTGTAACAGTCTTTTTTCTAACCTCTATAATTTTATCGATTGGTTCTTCTATTATATTAGAAGCTATTTCTGTTCTTTCAATTTCAACATCATTTTGATATTTTACTTTATATGTTACTTCTTTTAATCCGTCTTTTCCTTGTTGAACTACAGTTTCTCTTTTATTTGAGTCATTTTCTGAAACATCTTTTGTAATAGTTTCGTATGGTATTGTTTCTTGTACTGTTATTATTTTTTCTACTATTGAATCATAAGATTGTAATAGAGAATCCATACTGATTTCTTCAGAACTTTTAGCTTTTTCTGCAATTTCAACTTCTTTATTTTCACTTTTTGATATTTTTATTGTTTTATTATCAGATAATTGGCTGTCTTGGCTTGGAATAACATTCTCTTCTGGTAATAATATTATATGGTTTTCAGATAATATATCTGATACTTTGTCCTTTGTTGTTGTAACTTCCATTATATATCCATTAGAAAGAATTATTTTTACGTTATTAAGTTTGGCATTTGATGCCGTAACTCCTATTCCCATTATGAATAATAGTATTAAGCATATTCCGATTATTTTTTTAATTGGAAATACCGCTTTCTTCGCTTTCTTCATATATTTTTCGTTCCTCCTTTTGAAACAACAATATTATTATAACATTTTTTTCTAATTCTGTCAAATTTAGTCATAATTTTGCATTCTATTGTGGCTCTAAACGTTTTGAATTTTAACTTTTTTAACACTTTGTCCTATTATATAATATTCAAGGTTTCTAAAATTTATGACTATTTTTTATTTATTTTTAATATTGTAATTTTTATGTTATTGTGATATATTAACAATATATTTTATATAGGAGGTATTGTTTATGCCAGCATTAATTATAATACTTGTTATTATTCTTATTTTAGCTATAATTATTATATCTATTTATAATAATCTTGTAACATCTAGACAAAAAGTAAAAAATGCGTGGGGACAAATTGATGTACAATTACAAAGAAGATTTGATTTAATTCCAAATTTGGTTGAATCTGTAAAAGGATATATGCAACACGAATCATCAGTTTTAGAAAAAGTCACAAATCTTCGTTCATCTTGGGCTGGAGCAAAAACAGTTTCTGAAAAAATGGAAATTAGTAATCAACTTTCAGATACTTTAAAAACAATTATGGCAATTTCAGAGAGTTATCCAGATTTAAAGGCTAACCAAAACTTTATTGCTTTACAAACAGAATTATCTAGTACTGAAAATAAAGTTTCTTATTCAAGACAATTTTACAATGATACTGTTACTAGATATAATACTTTATTAGAAGTGTTCCCTTCAAATATAATAGCATCTTGGTTTCACTTCACACCAGAAGCATTATTCGAACTAGATAATCAAGAAGCTAGAAAGAATGTAAAAGTAGATTTTAATAAATAATTATAATTATTAAATAAAACTAAACAAATGTCACTATGTATTAAATAGTGACATTTGCTTTTTATTATTTTATATCAAAAATTTTTTCTGCATTTTTATATGTTGCTTGAGCAACTTCCTCTACTGAAATATTTTTTACTCTTGCTATTTTTTCAGCTATAAATTTTACATTTCTAGAGTCATTCCTTGTACCTCTAACTGGTTCTGGCGCCAAATATGGGCTATCTGTTTCTATTAACATTCTATCATTTGGAACCATTGTTATAATTTCATCTGCATTTTTTGAATTTTTAAAAGTGACTGGTCCAGCAAAAGATATGTAAAATCCTAACTTTAGGGCCTCTTTTACTAATTCTCTATTTAATGGGCAACAATGAAATACTCCATTTTTTATAACCTTGTTTGCCTTTAATATTTCTATAGTGTCAGATATTGCCTCTCTTGTATGAATTACTATTGGGAGATTATATTTATTAGCAAGTTCAATTTGCTTAATAAAAGCCATTTTTTGAATTTCTTTATTTTCATTATTCCAATGATAATCCAGCCCTATTTCGCCAATTCCTACTATTTTTGATTTTATATTTTTATTTTTTGCATTTTCAAAATCTTCTTTAATTAATAGTCCAAGTTCTTTTATTATTTTATCTGTTTCTTCTATAGAATCAGCCACATCATTTGGCGAAATTCCTGATGTTGTATATATGTAGTCATATTTATTTGCTAATTTTAATCCAATTTTAGAAGAGTGTAGGTTATAACCTGCACTCATAAACTTATCTATTCCATTATTATATATTTTCTCTATTATTTCTTCTCTATCATCATTAAATTTTTCATCATCATAATGTGCATGTGAATCAAATAGCTTCATTAATTGTCTTTTCCTTTCTAAAGTATTGCACTCACATTTGCTATTGCATAATCTTTTATGTGAGATATGCTTACATCTAGACTTGTAATCTTATTCAATTCTCTTTCTACTTCTTTAGTCAGTGCTATAAACTCTACATTTGGTTTTCCATTTTTATCGTTTGTGGTTTCTATATTTTTCCATGATAAAGAATATTTATCATTTAATAGAGTTGATACAGCTTTAAAAGTAGCTTCTTTCACAGCAAACCTTGCTGCATAGTGTTGATATTTATTTGCTTTTTTAGTTTCACAGTATTTAATTTCTTTGTCCGTATAAACTCTTTTTATAAAATCTTCTCCCAAATCTTCTATGGACTGTTGTATTCTTTTTGTTTCTATTATATCAATTCCAACTTTTAATTGCATGTATTATCAACCTCTTTTATTTAAGTTAAAATAAATAACTTAAGCATATTTATAACGCTAACAATTAATAATAATACTAATGTTACTGCAATGGCTTTATTACTTTTTGTTGTTTTTTCTATATTTGAATTTTTGTAAAGTACATCATATTTATCTTTTACTTGTGAATATAATATATTTACGTCTAGCGCTTTTTTCCAATTATTGCAAAGCAAGCTACCAAAATCGTTGTTTGTTATCTCTTCTATCCAAGTTTCTTGTGTAAATTCAATAAATTTAGCTTTTGTCTGACTAAATTTATTTTTTTGATAAAATTCGTAATTTAACTTTTTTAAGTATATCTTTTTATATAATTCAAATATATAATTATATAAATATTCTCTTTCAAATGCATGTGGCACTTTTGTATAGTTTTCCGATTTTATATCTGTTGTTAAAATAACTGTTGCAATATTTGTTAATCCATATACTTCATATTGTGACTTTTCCATTGTCAACATTTTCTCTTTTATTCTATTATTTTCTACCACGTAATCAGCAGGTTCTACATTTGCAAATTTATAAAATTCTTTTTCTAGTAGTTCTTTATTTGTTTCTTCGTTCCAACATTCTTGTTCTACGCAAGCATAAGAGTAAGTTATAAATCTCTCCGAATCTATATTTAACTCTTTTGCCCCTTTATTATTTCCTGTTATTTCTTTAATTAATGATGTTATATCTCTTATATCATTAAACATATCTGTTTGTATTTTTATATTGTCATACGTTTTAAAATTGTATGAACTAGAATTAATGTCTCTAAATTTATAATTGAAATTGCATAAATCTGATAAATTGCTCTCTTCGTCTAATGTTGTTTTTATCGTCAAAAAACATATTCCAGTATTAAAGCATATTACTTCTATTTTTGTTATATTAAAGAATATTCCACCTTTTTTGCCTGCTTTACCCTGGATATCTTTTTTTATATTATACTCAAATATAGCACACGGATATTTTGCGAGTAATACTGCTTGCATATTTTTATCTATATTGTTAAATTTAGAGATTCTATATTGATCACAATTAATAGACCAAAACATAGTATTTTTAACTTTTGGTAAAAAGTACTCATATAAATCTAAATCTTTTTCTTTTTCAAATATTTTTAATGTGTACTTTTTATCATAAAGTAGTTTTCGTATGTATTTTTCATAATTGGTTTCATCTACTATGTATGGATATATAAAATATGTATATTGATATTTAGTCTTTAGTTCCATATTTTTCTCCTTTTACTATTTTGTATAGTAATTAGCATTTATATCTTCTGCTAAATGCCAGCTACCAATAAAATCGATTATCGCATTGTTTTCTAGTGTGTATTTTGGTTCTACTACAGTTTCTCCTTTTGAATTTATTGCTCCCCATTTTCCGTCTTTTTTTACAGCAATAAATCCTGATTCGTTCTGTTCTGTTGCATCGTCATATATATAATTTACAACAACTACATTGTCTTTATCCACATATCCGTATTTTCCGTCTTTTTTAGATAAGAATAATGTATTTGATTTTAGTATTTCCCTGTTTGTTTTCTCTTCAAATTTAAAGTTATAATACTTATAGTCCGAATTTACTCTTACTTTCATATAACCTTTATCTACATTTATTTCTGACACTATTCCAGATAGTTTTAAACTAAAGTTTTTATCAAACAAGTCTGTTTCTACTTTGTCAGATTCTCCTTCTATAATATCTGCAGATTTAATATATACTAACTTTTTATATGTAAAGTCTATTTTTATTTCATTATTTGTATTTATTACACCATATAGATTATCTTTTTTTGCAATATAGTAATTTTGATATATGTTTTTTAATTCATCATATTGTGGTTTAATTTCTTCTTGACCAGTTTGTGATATTATTCCATATTTATTGTCTTCTTTTACAATAATATTTTCATTATCTATTGAAATAACATCATCGTACTTCATGTCTATCGAATTATTATTATTTATTATTTTCCAAGCACCATCTTTTTTTGCTACGTATGTATTGTCTGAATAAACATTTTTTATTTGGTCATATTCTATTGGTAATAATACCTTTTTGTTTGTTCCAATTACGCCAAACTTTCCTTCCTCATTTTTTACTATATAGCCATTTTCATATTGGCTTGTTAGTGCTGTTATTTCGCTGTATTCATTGTTAATAATCACTGTACCTGTAGTACTTGCTATTCCTTTTTTTGAATCTTTTGTTGTTACCAAACTATTATTAACACCAATTATTGGTTCTATATTATCATACTTACATTCCAGTAATACTTTTCCAGAAAGATCTATTAAACCGTATTTATTGTCTTTTTGAACTCTCAAGCAATCCTTTTCATACCAAATATTGTTTTGTTTATCATGATTTTGTATGGCCTCTACTTGAGTATAATCCGAAAATAATTGCTCATTTTTTTGATTAACTGCTTTTGTCTTGTATGTACTATTTGCATAGTCTACATCATAAGTAATTAAAAATACTGATTTTTCCTTATTTGGTATAACAATCATTTCATTATAACTTGGGCTTATAATTGTTTCTCCTGACGAATTAATTACTCCCCATTTTCCATCTTCAAAGGCTGCATAATATGCCAGAGTCACGCTCTTTTCTGTTGATGCTTTCTTTGGTTTCATCAATTTTGCTATTATTATTATAAACATTATTAATACTAATATTGCAATTATAACCGCTATTACTTTTTTTATATTTAACTTATGTTCTGCATTATATCGTTTTCCTTTTCCCATATAAACCTCACTTTTATAGTTTCTTACGTTTATACTATATCACAAAAGCTTATAAAAATACAATACAAAAATGCAATATTTATAAATATAAATTCAATTTTTCTATTCTTCTTTTTTATTTATTTTATATGCAATTACTGTCATATCATCTTTTTCTTTCCCAAAGTCATTGTCAATAGCTTCTTTTAATACTAAATCAGCAATTCTTTGTGCATCATCACTCTCTATGCTTTCTAGTATTTCTTGTACCCATAATTCTTTATTTATATATTCTTTGTTGGAATTTATGACCCCATCGCTACACATTAAAACAATGTCTCCATTTTGTAAATCATAATTGTATTCAACTAAATCAATATTGTTTAATATTCCTGTTGGTAATGTAACAGATTTTAATATTTCAACATTACTTCCTCTTTTTACAAAAGTTGGGCAAGCTCCATTTTTTATAAATTTCATATTTCCTTTATATAAATCTAATATATTTACGTCCAATGTTGCATACATGTCTTCATCTGTATTTGCTGAAATTGTTGTATTTATTAATTTTAAAGCTGTATCATTGTTAAATCCTGACTTTAACAATCTTTCCAACATTTTTATTGCTATTTTGCTGCTCTTTCTTGCTTCTGGTCCAGAACCCATTCCATCACTTAATGCAATTAAGTATTTTCCGTCTTCTAGTCTTGTCTGAATAGTTGTATCTCCAGAAATTATTGAATCGGCTTTTTTAGTCTTTGCAAGTCCAACTTGTAGCAAATATTTATCTTCACTTGTAAAAGTATATACACATGTGCTATCATTTTCCCTTAAGCCACATTTCTGTTTTTGCAAAATCATTTTACTATTTAATACCTTTTGTAATATATGTGAAGCTTTTTTTACTCCGCAGTTCTTTCCATCCACAGTTTCGCACACATCTGTGTATAAGTTTATAAAATATCTTCCGTCTTCATCTTTTTTTATTGTTATATCTTTTAAATTTATTTCTTTTTCTTCTAATAATGTTTTAATCTGTTCTTTTTCAGCTTTAAACATGTCTTTCTCTTCTTTTGTAATTTGAGTTGCTAAATTTGATAATGCTTCTGATACACCATTTAATTGACTAGATATTGTCTTTTTGTTTTCATCTAGTTTTCTTTTCCATATAAAATTTAATTTACTTACTCTATATGCCGAATTTGCTGCTCTTACAATTTCATCTATGTCATTTTGTGCAACGTAATCTTCTTCTTTTGAATCTGGGCTAAATCCCATTATATAATTATTATGGTTAGCAAATATTTTTATAATATCTTTTCTTGTAATTACTTCTTTTGTAATTAATACTTCAAAAATTTCTTCTAATATATTTTCACTATTTGTATATAAATCTTCATATAATAAATTATCTTCTTTGCCTTCTAAATTGTTTATTAATTCATCTTCAAATAACTCACAATTTGCTTTTTCTTGCTCCTTTAGTTCTTCGTCTGTTACAATTGTTGTAGCCGCATTTTCATATTCTTTTGCCATTTGTGATATTGTATTAGACATATTGGTCAATTTATTTATTGTTTCTTTATTTTCTTCTAGAGTTCTTGTTGTTGTTTCTGGCAATAATTTTGTATCGCTTATTATATCACTAATTTGTAATTTATATCCCTTTGGTATTGCAAGAAGTCCTAATGCCGCAATTAAAATTTCTTGAAACTTAATAACATCTACTGTATTTCCATTTGCAACATAAGATAATATGATATTTCCTATTATAAACCCTATAACAACGCCAAATTTACCTAGTTTGTTTAATAAACCTGCAAACATTCCAGAAATAGCATATGCTGCTAGCATTACAGGGTCTTGTCCATTTAATATTCCAACAACTGTTCCAATAGTAATACCTGTTGTTGCACCTACTAAAACTCCATTTTTCCAGCCCATTACTAGAACAATTAATATACTTAAAATATTTCTTATAGAAAATCCAAATATACTAAAGTTTCCTAAACAATTTATAGCTATTGCTAATAATAGACTTGCTCCCATAACTTCTTCTAAAGAAAATACTTTTTTTGTTTTATATTCCCTAAATACTTCTAAAGAATTTACAAATACTTTGTATAGTATGAATGTAGCTATGGAAATCATTATATTGTATAATAAATCATATAGTAAAAATCCTTTAAATATCATTTTTATTGTTTGTACAATAAAAACAGCCACTGCCATCTGTATACCAACTTTTATTTTCTCATTTTTTTCTTCTTGTTCTATTGGTCTTCTTATTAATATAAAAGCCATAAATATTAGTAATGTAAGTATGTATAGCAATAACCCATTACCACCAAATTTTATAGTAGTTCCTATTAGGCAAAGCAAACAAACGATAGTCGAAGGCATTTTTACCCCTATTGCAGATGCAATTATTGCAAACCCAAATGGTGCTACTTCTGTAAAAACATTGCCACCTTTTCCTCCTACCATTGATAGCATAAATGATAAAACATATACTATGTTATTTTGAAAGCTAAAATTATTTTTTAGTATTTCTTTGATTTTGTTATTTTTACTTTCAGTATCAAATTCAACTTCCTCATCAAAAACTTCTTCCGGATTTTTTGATATATTTTGAAACATCCTTACCACCTCTTACTTTTTTAACTTTTGTTTATGTTGTTATTTTAGTACAAGTCTTTTAATTTATTTGTCGTTTTGAGTACAAAAATTAAAAAAGTTTTTTACTTATTGTGATATATTTTTATTATATTTTATAATTTTCTTTATTATTTTTATTTATATCACATACATTTTATATTATTTTGCCATAAAATACAATACTTTCTCGGTAAGTTGTTTACTTTCTCTTATCTAGCAAAATCATGTATCAAAATTTAACATAGTTGTAATTTATTTGTTAGTATACTTTAGATTATCTTTTTACATTATAAAGCATAAAGACAAATAACAAGAGTCCTTATCTTGCTATTTGTCTTTGATTTTATTATTAATTATTAATGCTGAAGTTTTTTATTTTTAGCACTATTAAATATAGTCATAAATAAAATTTTATTTTATAGCTTTTTCTGCAAATGAATTATTTACAATCTTTTCATAAGGTGCTTTTTCTTTTAACTCTCCTGCTTCTGTCATTATTAACTGTAATTTATCAAATGCTTCTTGTTTTAATACTGGTGTTTCGTTCCATGCATCTATATCTTTATATGCTTGCACTGATTTCTCTAATGATTCTACAGATGTGCTTGGGAAAAACTCTTGTATTTTTTCTGCTATTTCTCTAGCCGTATGTGATTTTACCCATATCTGACCTTTATATATTGCTCTTGTAAATCCCTCTATTACATTACTATTTTTTTCTATATAGCTCTTTTTAGCGCAATATGCTGTATATGGAACCTCGCCTGAAGCTTCTCCTACAGAAGCTACTATATATCCTTTTCCTGCATCTTGTGTCATTGATGCTGTTGGTTCAAATAATGTTACATATTCAGCTGTTCCCCCAGTAAATGCTCCTGCCATTAAATCAAATTTAATACTATCATCTAATGTTAAATCCGTTTTTGGATTTATTCCATTTTGTTTAAGAACATATTCCAGTGTCATATATGGTACTCCACCTTTTCTGCCTGGAATAACTGTTTTTCCTTTTAAATCTTTCCAAGAGAAGTTATCTGTCTTATTTTTACTTACCAAAAATGAACCATCTCTTTTAGTAAGTTGTGCAAATACCTCTACATAGTCTTCTTTTCCCTCATTATACACATATATTGAAGCTTCTGGTCCGCAAAATCCTATATCGCATTGTCCAGCGAGAACTGCTGTCATTACATTATCTGCGCCTTGCCCTGTTGTTATATCTATTTTTAATCCTTCTTGTTCAAAAAATCCATTTGCTATTGCTGCGTATTGTGGAGCATAAAAGACTGACCTTGTTACTTCATTTACCTTTATTGTTTTTATTTCATTGTCTATCTTTTCTCTATGTGTCGCCACAAAGCTTACAATTATTATGGTTGCAATCGCTAATATGCATATAATTGTTATTATAACTTTTTTCATGTAATTTCATTCCTTGTATATTATTTAGGTTTTTAATTAGGATTCACCCATAAACCTTAATATTATTTAATTATCTTTTTCTCTAGTATTTCTATACTTTCGTACATTATAGCCGCTACTATTGCTAAAATAATTACACTTGTCATAACTAAATCTAGTTTGAACACTTGCCCTCCATACACAATTAAATATCCAAGTCCTCCTTTAGATACTAAAAACTCTCCCGATATTACTCCTACTAATGATAGCCCTATATTAACTTTTAATGTGTTAAACAAAGTAGAAATATTTGCTGGTATAACTATTTTTGTTAATACTTGAAGTTTACTTGCTTTAAAAGTCTCTGCCATTCGTATCTTTTCTTTATCTGTATGGATTAGTCCATTTAAAATATCTAATATTGTTACTATTAAAGATATAGCTAATGCCATTACTATAATAGCTGGCATTCCAGCCCCTACCCATATAATTATTACAGGCCCCAAAGCTATTTTAGGCAATGCATTTAATACTACTAAAAATGGTTCAGATACTTTAGATATGAATGGCGACCACCACAATATTATTGCAATAACTACACCCATGCTTGTTCCTAATAAAAATCCTACTATTGTTTCTATACATGTTATTTTTAGATGTTTTAATAAATCGTTTGAAGATAAATCTAAAAATGTATCTAAAATTCTTGAAGGTTGACTTGTTATAAAACTATCTATCTTTCCTGTTCTCGCAAGTATTTCCCACAATGCTATAAAAACAACCATTATCAATATTTGTGTTATGAATATTTTTATTTTTGTGCCTTTAATCTTTTTTAAATATCTTCTCCTATCCTCTGATACTATCTCTTTTTGTTTTCCACTATTGATTTGTTTTTTCTGCTTCTTTATCATATTCTTCTAGCTCCTTCCACATCAAGTTAAAATATTTGCTAAACTTTGGACTTTCTCTGCAATTTAAAGGAGTTCTGTTGTCCATTTCAAAATCTATAGTATAAATATTCTTTACAGTTGCTGGTCTTTGACTTAATACAACTACTCTGTCAGACATACTAATAGCTTCAGATATATCATGAGTAACCATTAGTGCCGTTATCCCTTCATTTTTTAGAATCTTGTAAATATCTTCAGTAACCATTAACCTCGTCTGATAATCTAATGCCGAAAAAGCCTCATCTAGCAATAGTATATTGGGACGAATTGCAAGTGTTCTTATTAATGCAACTCTTTGTCTCATGCCTCCAGATAACTGATTTGGATACTTGTTTCTAAATTCATATAATCCATATTTTTTTAGAAGTTCTATAACATATTCTTTATTTTCTTTTGTTAGTGATTTTTGAATTTCTAATCCAAATAAAACATTTTTGTATATTGTTCTCCACTCTAGTAAATTGTCTTTTTGCAACATATATCCTATTTTTCCATCTATGTATATTTCTCCAGATGTTTTATTTTCTAACCCTGCAATTATTGATAACAAAGTGGACTTCCCACATCCGCTTGGGCCGATTATACTTACATATTCTCCTTGCTTTATATTGAAATTTATATTTTTTAGTGCTTCTACCTCACCGTTTTTAGCTTGATATGTTTTATATACTTCTTTTACTTGTAAAATTTCTGTTTTTCCTTTCATTTCAGCTATATACACAAATATCCCTCCAAAATCAATTATCTTAATATATTTTATGTTTACTCACAATAATTGTTCTAAAAAAATATAAAATCCCAGAATGTTTTCTCATTTAACATTCTGGGTTATAATACTACTAGTTTTAGACTTTATATATTAAAATACTTTTTAAAATAGGGATTTTTTATATTTTATATTTTATTTTTTATTTTATTTTAACAAAATTAAAGAATCTCAATACGCCTTATCACCTCCTTTTATTGGTACATATATTTTACTTAATCCTAAATATATAGGGGGATATAATAGAAAGAGTTATTTGTACCTTATATTTTTTATATATTCTTACTACCTCTTTTGTTTGTTATATAATTTTATCTGGAGTTGTTTGTAGAATAAATTCTCTAAAGTTTTTTCTTAATATGTTTTTTCTTATGAAATAATTTTAGATACAAAATAATAGTTCATCCTTATTGAATAGAAATATCTCTGACTAAAATTTTAAATATCGATATTTAATTTTGTTTTGATTAGCTTGTACAATTTATCAAAACACGTTTAAACTAAAACTATAATAGCATCATTTTCAAGACTTTGCAAGCTTTTTCGTATGTCTTTTTCTTACATTTTTTACCATATTTTTACTTGTTAAAATTATATTTCCTATATGTCAACAATATTAGTTTTTTTCTTACATTAATCTTTTCTTTTGTTTTTATAATATTTAAAATTTATTTATAATACATAAAAAATACATTTTTATATAATCTAAACAATAATAAACTTTATAATTTCTAATTATTATAGTCATATAATTTTTGTATATCTTTTTTGTTGAATTTTTACAATTTTTAAGGTATAATATTATAAAAATTAAAGGAGAGATTATGGATAAAATAGCAATTATTTCAGATGTTCACGCAAATATTACTGCATTAAACACTGTTTTAAAAGATATAAAATCTAGAGGAATATCTAGAATTTACTGTCTTGGCGACATTGTTTTTAAGTGTGCAAATCCGGATTTAGTTATAGATTTATTGCAAAAAGAATGCGAAGTTGTTTTAAAAGGTAATTGTGATGAAACTATTTCGCTACCGAATAGTGCTATAAAAAAGTTTTGGACTCGTGAAAAAATTGGTGACAAGCGTGCTGATTATTTATATAATCTACCAATTTTTTATGAATTTTATATGAGTGGTAGACTTATAAGGTTATTTCATGCATCACCATATAGTCTTTCGCATATTTACAATCCAATGCATGTTAATACAGATGAAATTCATAAAGATGTAGAGTTAAAGTCTCCTCTAGAGCTATTTAAAAACACTGCTTTTTTAGGTAAAACAGAGGCGGATCCTATTCCTGATATAATCGGTTATGGTCATATTCATACTCCTAACATTTTTCGTTTTGGAAATAAAACCATATTTAATCCTGGTAGTGTGGGAATGCCTATAGAAATGGCAAATACTAATAATTTTGATATAACTAATCGCTTTTCGACATTAGCTTCATACATTATATTAGAAGGAGCTTATGGTTCAAAAGACTTATCTGCTTTGTCTATTAATTTAATTAGATTACCTTATGATATAAATAAAGAAATTGAATATTTAGAAAATTCAGATATGCCTAGTAGATATAAGATTATTAGTAGTTTAAAAACTGCAAGTTCTAATGTATAGTTGTAAAATTTATTATCCGGAAAGCTATGCTTAAGAATTTCAAGTTTTAATATATAAATGAGGTGTGTTTATGGATACAGATCTGCATTCTACAATGCAAATTTTAAAGAAATATAACCAAGAACAATTATTAAATTTTTATAACGAATTAACAAATGATGAGAAACAAAAACTTTTATCACAAATTAATTCTATTGATTTTGATATGGTAAATACCTTATATGAGCAATCACATTTAGATAAGTCTATCTCTTTTAATAGAATTACCCCTATTCCATACATTGAAAAGTCTAGATTAACTTCAAGCCAAATTAAAAAGTATACTCAAGTGGGCAACAATATTATAAAAAACAATGAATTGGCCGTAATAACACTAGCTGGTGGTCAAGGTACCAGACTTGGATATAAAGGTCCTAAAGGCTCTTATGAAATCGATGTTCCGCCAAGGAAATCTTTATTTGAGTTTGCTTGTGATAATTTAAAAGAAGTTCAAAAAACTTATGGTATTTCTATTAATTGGTACATAATGACTAGCCCCTCAAACGATTTGGCTACAAAAAACTTCTTTTATGCAAAAGATTTTTTCAATTATCCAAAAGATAAAATAAAATTTTTTACGCAAGATGTTTGTCCTATTATAGACGAAAATGGGAAAATAATTTTGGAAAATCTATATACAATAAAAACCGGCTCCAACGGTAATGGTGACGTTTTTAGAGCTTTTTCTCGTGCAGGTTTAATAAAAGATTTAGACGATAATAATATTAAGTGGATATTTATTAGTGGTATTGATAATATTTTACAAAAACTAGCTGATCCTATTTTTTTAGGTCTAGCTGTTCAGAATAATTATCTAATCGCAAGTAAAACTATAGCAAAGCATGATATTAATGACCCTGAATGGGTTTTTGCAAATGTAGATGGTCTTCCAAGTATAATAAATCCAAATAATATTCCAAATAGCGTGCTTCAAAATGCAAACGACTCACCAATGCCATATAATCAAAAAAATATTCTTGCTCACTTATTTACAACAGAAGCTTTTAAGAAATTAATTAATGAAAATTTGCCATATCACATGGCTTTTAAGAAAAATGACTTTATAAATGCTGAAGGAATGAAAGAAGTTCCAATAAGGCCAAACTCTTTTAAATTCGAGAAATTTATATTTGATGCATTTAAATTATTTGATAAATTGTTATTATTTGAAGTGTCTGAAAGTGAAGAGTTTGCGCCAATAAAAGCTTTTACTGGTGATGCCACTCCAGAAACGGCTTTAGAGCTATATAAAAAATATCACAATATATTGTAACATATTATAATGTTCTGAATATTATATAATACCATTTATTTTAATGGTATTATATTTTTGTTTATGAATATATTTTACTGGAGGTATATATGTCAAATATTGATTTTAATGAAGCTATGAAAATGCTATCAAAAATGGATAAAAAAGAATTAGAGAGCAAAATGGCACAAGTATCTAATATGCTAAATTCTAAAAGTCCAGAAGAAATTATTAAAGAGCTCAACTCAAATACTAACTCTAAAAATTAGTGTTTAGTTTCTTGTCTTTAGGTGGTGAAAATAATATGGCTGATATGTCTGAAATGTTTAAAAATTTTTCTTCTATGATGGAAGGCAAAGAAATTCCTGATAATATAAAGGAAATGTTAAATTCATTGACAAACAATTCTACAAATAAAAAAACTTCCACTAATAATTTTGAATCTAATACTTCTCAAAATTTTCAGGAAGATAGACAAGATTATAATGGCAATTTAAATAACACAAATATTGATGTTAATACTATGCTAAAAATGCAACAAATAATAAGTGCAATGAATAGTTCTTCTAATAGTTCTAGCGTAAATTTGTTGCGTTCTTTGAAACCATATTTAAAGCCTAGTAGACAAGAAAAAGTTGAAGAATATATACAACTATTTAATATAGAAAAAGTTATAAAATTAATGAATCAATCTGGTGGTGATAAGAAGAATGATAAATAATTATCCCTATTTTGGGTTTCCAAATTATATAAACTATATGAACACAGGTATTTATTCACAACCATTTAATAAAAATATTAGGCAAGCAGATTCGCACATAGAAAGTTGCAGACAAAAACCACAATATAAGCAATATAATATAAATAATAACAGAAAATATAACTATTATTCTCAAAATGCAAATTCGTCTTCTATAAGAAATAAATGTTATAGCCCAAATTTTAAGAATACAGGAGGAAATAATTTTTATAATAAAAATTTAGGAGACAAAACTTCAAATTGCAACAACTCTAATCATAAAAACTCTGAATGTTCAAATGATTCTCCAATATTTAATATTTTAGGTCTTAATCTCTTCTTTGATGACGTTTTAATTATATGTATTATATTCTTTCTTTATAATGAAAATGTAAATGATCCATATTTATTCTTCACTTTAGTATTATTACTATTACAATAATTTTATTTATATGTATAAATTTTAGTTTTTATAACGATTAATCGAGTGTTATTATATGTTTAACACTCGATTTTTTATTTATTCTATTACAATATTATCTTTATCATCTAAATATGCATTTGTTTTTGTTACATCTTCTGTTATTTCATCTCTTTCTCTCTCTCTTATAATATTTGCAATTCTTAACTGTGGTGCTTCTATTGAAGTAGCTGCTATTAAGGCATTTTTGTTTCCCTTTGCTCCAGCATGTGCCAACCCTCTTAATATTCCAAGTACCACAATATTTTCTCCTGCAATTACTTCTGCTCCATCATTAACATCTCCTAAAATAACTAAACTTCCTTCAAATTCTATTTTTTGTCCTGACCTTAATGAGCCTCTATGAAACTTTGTTTCAGAAGTTGCAATTTCTTTGTTGTATGTTTTAACTATTCCGTGAAGTCCTAATGTTCTTGGACTATCAAAGTTTATTTTTACATCAATATATCTTTTTATAAGTTCTTGAATTTCATCTATTTCTTTATTTTTTAGAACCTTTCCAGTTATTATAATTGGAGTATCTTCCCCTTGATATAATTTTTTTAATTCTGGAACTTTTTTTCTAAGCATATACATTATATCTTCTTGAGAAGATTCTTCATTTATTTTTATTACTATATTATCTTTTCTTAAATTAATACTTATACAACTTTTCATATTTTTACATCCTCTTTTTTAGAATTTTTACTTCATTTAAAGCTATTTTATTACTTTATATTTTTATACTTTAATTTACTATTTGAACTGTAGGCAATGCATATACATTTTCTGTAACTTGATTTGTATTCATTCCAAAATATTGTGCAATTATATCTCTAGCTACTTCTGCCGTATATCCTCCATGTCCACCATTTCTTACAAATACAACTATTGCTATTTCCGGATTATCAAATGGTGCAAACCCAACAAACCATGCATTTGTTTTTCCTTCAACACCAGTTTGAGCAGAACCTGTTTTTCCTCCAACTTCTATATTAAAGTTCTTAAATGTAGAATATGCAGTTCCCCCAGATTCACTTGTTACTCCCCTCATACCTTCTAGTATTGCATTAATGTTTTCTTCTTTAAACGTCATCTCTTCAGTATTATCATTTTCCAATCCCAATCTATTATTTACATATTCTTCATATTCGCTTCTTGGAACTTCACTTCCATCCGCGTTTACTATAGACTTAACGATTGTAACATCTAACTTTTTACCTCTATTTGCAATCATAGAAACATATTTTGCCATCTGCAAAGGTGTAAACGTATTATAACTCTGTCCTATTGCTGCAGAAATTGTTTCTCCTGGATTCCATACTCTTTTTTCTTGTTTTGCAATTTCACTGCTTGCTAAAACTCCTGATATCTCTCCTTTTAATTCTACTCCTGTTTTATGTCCAAGTCCTAAATAATATGCATATTTAGCAAGTGTATCTATTCCAATTCTATCTCCCAATTCATAAAAGAAATAATTACAAGAATGTTTTATTGCATCAGATACATTAAGCCTTCCATGCCCAATATGGTTGCTAGTATATATCCAACATTTCCAACTACTATTGTATTTTTTATACACCCCTGTATCTCTAATTGTATCAGTTGTACTTATTGCACCTGATTCTAATCCAGCTATTGCTGTTGCCATTTTAAAAGTAGAACCTGGAGAATACATTGCAGAAATTGCTTTATTTTCCAATGGTTTTGTATCTCCATTTATGTAATAATTCCAAGTGCTGTTATCTATACCATTTACAAATACTGAAGGGTCATAATCTGGATAACTTGCCATAGCTAGTACTTCTCCTGTTTTTACATTTAGTACAACTGCTGCACCCGCATCCGCAGGACTTGTATCTGAAAAGCCTCCATTTGCTATTTTTTCTATATTGTTTTTAAGTGCTTCTTCTGTAACTGCTTGAAGTTTTGAATCTATTGTTAATATTACATCTGATCCAGATACCGCTTCTTTTGATATATATTCATCTGTAATCATTCCATCTACATTCATATCTATTTGCTTTATTCCATCTGTACCTTTTAAGTATTTTTCAAATACATATTCTATTCCAGATTTTCCTATAATATCATTTTGATCATAGTCATTTTCTTGTCCTTTTAATTCATCACTTTCTATTCTTCCTATTCTTCCTATAATGTGAGAAGCTGTGTGTGCAAGAGGATAAACTCTTACAGGCTGTTCAACTACTTCAACTCCAGAAAACTCTGAATTTTGCTCCTTTATTTCAAGTAAGCTATTTCTACTTATATTTTTCGCTATTTCTATGGATTTTGTATTACTATATCCCTTATAGGATATTTCATATCTTATTGCTAAAATTTTTCTTGCATCTTCTACATTATCGGTATCTATTTCGTATTTCTTTTTGAATATATTAAAAACCTCTTCTGCTGTTGCATTTTCATTTATATTATTTGCTTTTTTCCAAGCTTTTTGGCTTTCTTCTTCTGATAATTTAAATCTATATGGATTAACATCTATAAGGAAGTTGTCCACATATTTATCACCATTTTTGGATAATATATTCAACAGTTTTAGTATGGTATTGTTTAAAGTTTTATCATCTACTTTTGTCTTGTACAAAACGATTGAATCTTGTGCATCCACTCTTGCTAATATTGCACCAGAATTGTCTTTTATATTACCTCTATCAGCTTTTAGTACGCTTTCTCTTGTCAATTTTGTATTTGATATTTCTCTATATTCAGCTCCATGGATAATCTGAAGATTAAACAGTTGGACAAGTAAAACTATTCCTATAATATAAATAAAAATAGTTATAATATTGTATCTTATTCTATCATTTTTCTCTTTTATTCTTTCCAACAGTTCACCTTCTTTTTTTATTAAAAATATCTTGTTAATACAAATTTATCATCAAATAGATTTTCTATATAATATCCTGCCTTTTTTATTATTGGATATATTATTATTGTTATTAATGTATTAAATAAAAGCTCTATAAATAAAATCTTCATAAATGGTAATATTTCAATAGTAGATTCTGTTCTTAACATTGTTAATATATATACTGTAAATTCATATATTGTGGTTGTACCAATTACCATTAATGTAACTATAAATCTACTATCTTTAGAAAAATTCTTGCTTAATATTTCTCCTAATAAGCCTATAATTCCTAGCGTTATAGTAGATATTCCTACATTTTTCCCTAGCACAATATCTAAATATAAACCAAACCCAATACCAAATACTAGTCCAAGTTTTCTTTTTGCAAATAATCCAATAAAAAGGACCAATATGACATATAGATTTGGCATAATTCCTGCAATATTAAACCAAGTAAAAAAATTAGATTGTAAAAAGTATATTAAAAAAAATGTTATTATCATGCTTATTAATGTTATTGTTTTCTTCATTTTATTACTACACTCTCCTTTAAAATAGTTTTTTTACTGTGATTTTTAGTTTTATATCATCATTATAATAATAAAATTTTTTGTTTCATTATTTTAATATTACTAATACAGTCTCTAATTTTTCGAAATTTACTGCTGGTTCTATTAATGCATATCTATTAGTTAAATTTTTTGTATCTACAATCTTTTTAACTGTCCCTATTGTAATTCCCTTTGGATATATTCCCCCAAGTCCTGCTGTTTCTACTTTATCTCCCTCTAGCAAAGTAGCTGTTGTAGAAATATATGTAGCTTTAAGCATCTTTGAATTCTCCAAATTACCTTTTACTACAACCGAATCTCTTGCCGATCCTACTACACTACTAACAGCACTTGATGTATCAATAAGAGTTTGCACTTTTGATGTAGTATTTGTAACAGATATGACATGCCCAACTAATCCCTCATCTGAAATTACCGGCATACCAACTTTAATGCCATCTTTTTCTCCCACATTAATTATTAAAATATTGCTATAATTACTTATACTCTTGTTTATTACATATCCTGGAACAGTTGTGTACTCTGTATATTTATCTTTTAAATTGACATATTCTTTTAATGTTCCATTTTCGGATTTTATTACCTCTAATTCCCTTAATGATTTTTCTAATTCACTATTTTTTTCTTTTAAAGATTTATTTTCCTCTTTCAATGCTGCCATATCTGAAAAGAATGTACTATTGCCTTGTATCTTATTTTTCAGATATGTTATCCCATTTTGAACTGGCATGACAAATGAGTTTAATGCTCCACCAATATGAGAAAAGTTTTCTATTTGTATATTAGATATAATTACAATTAAAATTAAGATAAGAAGTGTAATTATTATTCCTATTATTCCAGTCTTTTTTTTCTTATACATCTCCTAAAATATGATTATTTAAAATCTAAATAATCATATACTCCTTTCTTTAAAAGAATAATTTAATAAATATTTATTTGTTTTTTCTCCTTAATAGCGCTGTCCTTAATTTATCCATATCCTCTATTGTCTTACTTGTTCCATTAGCTACACAATCTAGTGGTCTATCTGCTATATATACTGGTATTTCTGTTCTTTGAGAAATTAACATGTCTATATTTTTTATTAACGCTCCTCCTCCAGTTAATGTAATTCCCCTTTCTATTATGTCAGATACAAGTTCTGGTGGAGTTTTTTCTAAAGTTGCCTTTACTAATTCTACAATTCGTTCTATCGTTGGATACATTGCTTGTTGTACCTGTTCTGAAGTTACTATCTTGTTTTCTGGTAAGCCTGTTGTTAATTCTCTTCCTCTTATTTCCATACTCTTTTGTGTAACTAAAGGCATGGCACAACCAAGTTCTAATTTTACTTGTTCTGCTGTTGTATATCCTATCGCTAAATTTAAATTATTTTTTATATAGTTAATAATTTCATCATCTATAGTATCTCCAGCAACTTTTATAGAGTCGCTTACTACTATTCCCCCTAATGAAATTACAGCAATTTCTGTGGTACCAGCTCCTATATCTACTACCATATTTCCGGTAGGCTCTGCTACGTCAAGTCCAGCTCCAATAGCAGCCGCCATTGGTTCTTCTATTAAAAACACCTCTCTGGCCCCAGCTTGAGAAACAGCCTCTTCTACAGCTCTTTCTTCTACTTCTGTTATTCCTGATGGTACTCCAACAACAATTCTTGGTCTTCCAACATTATATCTTTTACATACTTTAGATATTATATTTTTTATCATTAATTGCGTGGCTGTAAAATCCGCAATAACTCCATCCTTCATCGGTCTTACAGCTCTAATTTGTTCAGGCGTTCTCCCTAACATTTCTTTTGCCTCGTGTCCTGTTGCAACTATTTCATTTGTCTGTCTATTTATTGCAACTACAGCTGGCTCATTTAAAACTATTCCTTTACCCTTTATTGTTACTAAAATATTGGATGTTCCTAAATCCATACCTATATCTTTTGAACCTATTGAAAAAAAACTCATTGTTCCTCCCTAATCCTTTCTGTTGAAAATATACTTATATATTTATCATATCCAATTATTATATGATCAATTAAGTCTATTCCTAGATAACCTGAAGCTACATATAGCCTCTTTGTAAATTTTATATCTTCTTTGCTTGGCGTTGGATCTCCTGTTGGATGATTATGTACCACTATAATCCTTGGTGCTCCCATTTTTACTGGCTCTGTTAATATATCTTTAGGGTCAGCAGTAGCAAATCCTGTTCCTCCATAAGAAATGTCTAATATTTTTAATAGTACATTTTTTATATTTAAGACAAGCACTTTTATTTTCTCTCGTTTTTCATATTTCATTTCGTTCATTAATTGCATTACATTTTCTGGTGTTCTAATTTTTACCTGTAATGTATTTATAGGTTTTGACATTCGCTTTGTTAATTCGCAGATTGCTTTAATTTGAATAGCTTTTATTGTTCCTATTCCTTTAATTTTCATAAGTTCTTCTATAGAAACATCTTGTAAAAATTGTATATTATTTTTATTCTCTGATTCTATAGATAAAATTTGCTTTGCTAATTCTACTGATGTTTTTTCTTTTGTGCCTGTTTTTATTATTATTGCTAATAATTCTGAATTTGATAAATTTTCTAACCCATACATTTTTGCTTTTTCGTATGGTCTTTCCGATTCTGGTAGTTGTTTAATCGACATTAAATATCCTTTCTACCACTATTTTACTGCTTTTTTATATATAAACATTGAAATTATTACTCCTAATATACTAGCTATATTAATTTTAAACATAATTGCAAATGTTAATCTAATTACTCCTAAATCTAGCTTTAACGGTTCTGTTAGTCCAAATTCTTGCCCATAAGCTAACCACCACAAGAAATTAACTCCTTCTGTTAGTTGTCCTATTAGTCCCCCTATTACTAATCCAGCTAAAATAAATAATATACATACCCATGTACTTTTGTTCTTCATCTTCTCCTCCTATGTTTTGCAATCTTGATTTCTCCTTACGGAAATACAATTATTTTACATATTGTATTATATATTGAAACCTTGTTTTTTTCAATAGTAATTTTAAGTTTTTTCCTTTTCTTTTTTTAATTTATATGATATATTAAATTCCTATTACCTTTTCGGAATTATTTTAATATAATAATATATAATTATCTATTAAAATTTTTCCATATTTTGACCATTTCATTACTTATATTTTAGTAGTATAATATAAGTATATATAGGAGGTAGCAATGAAATTTGAAAAAGTAAACAATGATAAAATAAAAATAACGTTAAATAGTAAAGATCTTGAAGCTAATGATATAGACTTCCATTCTTTTATGTCTAATTCAAGTCAGACTCAATCTCTTTTTTTGGCGGTATTAGATAAGGCCGAAAGAGATTATGGTTTTTCTACAGATAACTATCAACTTAAAGTTGAAACTGTTGTTATAGATAGCGAAAATTTTATTTTAACTATAACTAGAAGTAAGGCTGGAGTATCTAGTAACACTAAAAAGAAATGTAAAGTTTATAGAAAAGTCCCTAATCCGTTATCAGCATCTCTTATTTATAAATTTAATACTTTTGAAGATTTCTGTAGCTTTGTAGAATTTTTATCATTTTCTGCCTTTTCGAATATAGAAAAGATTTCGAAGAGTTCCATTCTTTATTGCTACAATGGAAATTATTATTTAGTTTTTAATGCAATTAATGTAAAATATCCATATTTAAAAGCTTTCTATTCTGTTATTACAGAATTTGCAACATACATAAACTATTCAGAAGCTTTTGTAGCAAAATTGTATGAGAGTGGAACATTGGCAATAAAAAATAATGCCATAAAAATTTGTAAAAAGTATTTTGTATAATATAAGCTTAAAGTTTTTCTTTTTAATACAAAGAATCCAACCTTTTTTAAGTTGGATTCTTTATTTAAGTGATTAACACTTTTATTTAGTTTTAATATACGTAATTTTGTGGGTCTTGAGCCACTCCATTTACTCTTACCTCAAAGTGTAAGTGGTTACCTGTAGAAATTCCCGTAGAACCTACTTTAGCTATTAACTGTCCTTGCGATACATATTCTCCTTGTGATACACATAATTCGCTACAATGTCCATATAATGTTTGAACTCCATTTCCATGTGATATTATTATGTAATTTCCATATCCGCCACCATAGCCATATTGTGATACAGTTACTGTTCCAGCAGCTGCTGCATGTATTGGTGTTCCACGGTCTGCTGCTATGTCTAATCCTTTATGATTATCCCTAGTTCTCCAACCAAATCTTGATGATATTTGTTTGTAGTTTGTTACTGGTTTTATTAATGATATTCCTAAATTTACTACAGCTCTTGAATTGTTCATTCCTGTTGGTGGTACACCACTACTTCTAGTAGCAGTCTTTACAACTACTTTCTTTTTATATAATGAAGAAACGCAAGTTTCGACATCTGTAAAATCTGCTTTGCTAGTATTATATTTCTCTAATATTGCTATTTTATCACTATTTGTGCTTTGTTTCTCCTTAAGTTCGTTTACTACCTTTTCTGCATCCTCAAAATTAGAAAGGAAATATTTTTCTTCTCCAGCTTCTAATAGTGCATAATATCTATAGTATGTAGTACCTTGTCCAATTACTTTATTATATATTTCATCATCATTTGTATCTACTTTTTTGTTTAATAAACATAAATCATATTGAGGCATATTATCAATTTGTACAAATGCTATATTATTCTCATTTCCTGTTTTTATAGCTTCATTTATTCTTGCTTGTAACTTGCTTTTATTTTGTGTATATCCTATAAATTCACCATTTAATGTTACACTATATGTTGGTTTATATATGTATAACGCTAGCCCACCTACTATTGCTACTGCTATAATCATTATTATTATTATTTTAACTGACACTCTAATATGATTTAGACATCTCTTAAAAGTATTTATAGCAAACAACTCCTATCTTTTAATTATAATTTAATTTGTATTCGTATAAAATTTCCTCTATTATTTTATATTAAATTTCATTTTTAGGCAAGCTTTTTTTAAATTTTTCTTCTCTCATTTATTATTCTCTCTATTTTAGTGATTAATTCTTTGTCTTGCATATTTAATTCTAAATATTTTTTTATTTTCTCTATTCGCATTCTAATAGCTAATTCTTGTTTACTTATTTGATAATATTTTCTATTTTCATTTGTACCTCTTATCTCGCGAGCCCCCAGAAGTCACGAGGCCTTCTTGGGGCTAATTTATTACGTATTTGGTCCTGATTACGCTGTTCCATAATTTCCTGAATTTCCTGCTTCTCCATTATCTTTATCTCCTCTCGCTCCATTCGGTTTTGAGTTATCATAATTCCATGTATCTGTGCCTGCTTCTGTTTTTTGCAAGTCATCAACAGAGACTTCAGAGTTTAGATAAACTACGGGGCGAACACCCAGACCCATAGCATCCCTGGAGCCGTTCGAGCCGAATAAGTTGCTGCCACCCTCACCAACACGGCCGCTACAGACAAGGCCAGGACTGAAGTAAGCACGACTCTCGTTAGCACGGACACCAGGCGAAGCTAGCCAGTAAACTTTTGAAAATTTGTCGCTTTTAGTTGTTTTGCTAAACAACATTTCTTTTAATGTAGCATTAATTGTTAAATTTTC